>JAEEGI010022211.1_pt1 | contig 12553 bp, 11 predicted proteins | sample 8958751 | NCBI WGS metagenome assembly JAEEGI01 (sample SAMN16246545, study PRJNA631951) | gut metagenome | biome: gut microbiome; feature: rumen; material: KS-attached | host: Bos | place: Iran: Karaj | collected 2018-10 | reverse complement strand
TGGTTGCCTTCGTGGAGCTTGAGGAGCGGATAGGGCACGGAGCCCAGGATGGCGCCGCCGTTCAGGTGGAAGCGGCCGAAGCCGATGATTCCCGCAGGAATGCGCCAGTCCATGGTCACTTCACCGCGGATGAAGGAGCAGTCGTCGGAGGTGATGCCCTTGATGCCCCCCAGCAGGTCCACCGTAACGACCGGATAGCGGGTGAAGATATAGGCTTTGTCGAAGACGCCGCGGTTGACGCGCTCGTCCCAGGAGAAGCGGCCGGTCCAATGGATCTGGTTCGCGGAGAAACTGTCCGCGGACGTGCCGTCCGGACGGATGAGCGGAATGTCCTGATTGGCATAGATCCGGGTGTGCTGCAGCACGAGGAAGGAGTTGAAGTTCGGGCTGAACTCGTACTGGTGTTCCACCTGCGCCTTGAAGACCATGCCCTGCTTGTCGAAGCCGCCCGGAGCCAGGAGGGAATTGACGATGTTCTTTTCCGTGAACACGCCGGAACCGCGTCCCAGGGTCACATAGTCCTTATTGGCGGAAAGGATGAGCTTGTTGGTCCGTTTCCGGTTGTTTCCGAGCATGAACTCGGTAGCGCCGCCCCATTTCCACAGCTTGTCATTGAATCCGTAGGCCGTGAAGGCCGATATCCGCACCTTCTCGCTGAATTCCTTGGTGGTATGGCCGCCCACCTGCAGGCGGACGCCTTCGGTCCCGTTGAAGGTGACGGTCCGTTCCCATGGACCGTAGCCGATGCCGATCTTCGTGTTCTCCAGGTAGCCGGTGGTGAACATGTTCCCCAGGGCGGAGATCCACTTGAAGGAGTTCTTGGCCTTGAGCCGCTCCACGGTGGTGAAGATGGTGCGCTCCCGGTTCGTGAGGGCCTGGGGACGGGCTTCGTCCCACCAGGTCTCGTCCTTGTCCGGATTCTCGGCCACATCGACCTTGTCGCCGCCCGTCATGTCTTCCATGCCGGGGAAGGGGCCATCCTCGAAGGAGGTGTACCGCATGTCGCGGTTCATCTGGACGGAGACGATGGTCACGCGGTCGTTCAGATGGGCCGATATGTCCAGGAAGAGCTGCTCGTCCCCGAAGAACCAGGTACCGTCGTCCCGGCGCTCAAAAGCGCTGTCCACGGACAGGTTCCGGATCCAGTTGACGTTGGAGGAAGGGGAGAGGCGGGCGTGGACGGCCTTGATGGCGTAGTCCTCCGCGTCGATTTCCATCCGTCCCTCCAGGGTGGGGGACGTAATCATCTTCTTGGGCGTGAAGACGATGCTGTAGCACTTGCGGCCGCCGATGGTAAGGCTGTCCGTAAGCGTATAGGAATAGAAGACATGGCCCATGGCGCTGGCGGGCGAGGGCACGCTCAGGTTCAGGACCGGAAGGATGTCCCGGTAAAAGTTCATCCGGAGGGTGGAGGAACCGGTGAACTGGCGGAGGACGTTCTGCTGGTCCAGGCCGGAGATGCGGCTGGCCTCGAAGATCTCCTTGTCCACGGCGGGCTCCAGGGAATGGTAGCGCCGGAGGACGGCCTCCGAAAGCAGGATGGGGATGTAGCCGTTGAAGGCCGTGGAGTCCTGCAGGTCGGCAATGAGTTCGCCGCGCTTGCGGAAAATGGCCTTGCCCACGATATTGTCCATGTTCGCCACGGCGAGTTCCACCTTGCTGTAGATGCCCGCCTGCCAGGCGTCGCGGCTTTCGGGATCGTGCCGACGGCGGTTCTCCGTCAGATTGTACAGGAGGGAACGGAGGAAGACGTTGTTGCGGACCTCGAAAGTCGAATTCGGATCCGGTATCAGGGAGAAGTTCACTTCGCTGTCGGACCCGCCCGTGACCGGGAAGGACTGGGAGATATAGCCGATTACGGTGGCCGTAGCCGTGTAACGGGAGTCCTTCCCTTCCGCCTCCAGGGCATAGGATCCCGAATCGTCGGCGGTCGTGCCGGTCATCGTCCCTTCGAAATAGACCGTGGCAAAGGGGAGGCTCTTTCCCGTCGATGCATCCGTCACCTTGCCCGACACCCGTGTGGTCTGGGCATAAGCCCAGAAGGGTGCGAGAAGGAGCGACAACAGCGCTATGAGACGGACTCTAGACATAAGCCGCCAAATATACTAACATTTTTGATTTCTCCCAAAAAGACTAGCTGTACAGAAGGTCCAGCAGCCACAGTTTGGCCCTCTCGGGCAGGATCCGGACGAGGAATCCGACGGCGCCGTAGTCGATCCTGGGAATGACGCGGACGGCCATGTGCTTCTTTTTCAGCTGTTTGCAGACGGCCTTGCCGATGACCTCCGGCTGCATGCCGCCGATCTCGTCCTTCTCGATCTTTTTCAGGTTCCTGTCCATCCGTCCGCGGTAGGGAGAACCGGGATCCTGGGCGGCGGCGGTGAACTTGCGGGCGGCGGTGAAGCCGGTGGCCACGTCGCCCGGGAGAACGCTGCAGCACTCGATGCCCGTGCCTTTGAGTTCCATCTGCAGGGATTCGCTGACGGACAGGAGGGCCGCCTTGGCCGCGGAATAGAAGCCTTGGAAGGGGAGTTGGAGGATGGCCATCACCGAGGTGATCGTGACGATGCGGCCGAAGTTCTGCCGGCGGAAGACCGGGAGGCAGGCCTGGATGGTCTTCAGGGAGCCGAACAGGCAGGTCTCGAACTGGAAGCGGGCTTCCTCGTCGGTGGCGCCCTCAATGGGCCCGAAGATGCCGTTTCCGGCGTTGCAGACGACGGCGTCCAGGTGTCCCTGTTCCGCTACGATCTGCTCCACGGCGCTTTTCAGGGATGCCTCGTCGTTGACATCGAGCCGGATGGGGATGATGCGGGGGGCGGGTTTCTCGACGGTTCCGCGGCGGGAACCGGCATAGACGGTGATGCCCGATTCGGCGAGAAGGCGGGCGGTGGCGGCGCCGATGCCGCTGCTGCCGCCGGATACGAGGACGACGCTGACTTGCTGGTCTTTCATAACTGAGAACGGTTGACGAAGCTTTCCGGCAGGAGCATGTCATAGACGCTGCTCCTGAGGAAAGCCTTGAATGCTTGTAAATCGGTATATTTTTCCTGCTCCTGCACGGAGATGGTCCCGCCGATGCCCATCCGGGGCTTCTGGCCGTGCTTGTTGAACATCTCGTGGAACAGGCGGACGAAGCGGATGCGGTAGTCGATGAGGCCGAGGGCGTAGTAGAAGCGGGAATTGCGGTCGAAGAAACGGACGGGGACGATGGGGACGCGGGCCTTCTGGATGAGCCGGATGGCGGCATCCTGCCAGTCACGTTCGCTGAGGGTCCAGTGCTCCTTGGGCTTGAGGTCCGCGACGGCGCCGGAAGGGAAGATGCACAAGGGCTCTCCCGCCCGCAGCTGCAGCAGGGCGTTCTTGACCCCGTTGATGCTGGTCGAAGAAGCGCCGGTGCGCTCGGCCACGGTGGGATTGACGGCGATGAAGCTCGGGGCCAGCCCCGGGATCCAGGTCAGCATCTCATTGACCATCACCTTCGTGGCGGGACGCCTCTCTCCGATGATGTCCAGCAGGCTGATACCGTCGATGTGGCCGTAGACATGGTTGGCAATGACGATGAAAGGGCCTTCCGGAAGGGTGGAGAGCCTTTCGGCGTTGCCGATGCGGAAATCGATCCCGATATCCTCCATGAGGCCTTTCGCGAACGCGGGGCCATAGGACGCTCCCGTCTTATCGACGCGGTCATGCACGGCATTGACCTTGTCGATGCCCGTCAGCTTGGCGGCGAGATGGAACAGCCACTTCCGCCCCTTGAAGACGGAGGGAAACCGCTCGGCTGCGTCCTGTGGCGTGATGACGACCATGGGTCAGTCCTTGTCGAAGGGCTTCGGCGGGTCGATCCGGTTGAAATACCGGATGTCCCGGATGAGACTCACCAGGTAGAAGGCAAATAGAATCAAAGAGACCACGACGGCGATGCCGTCCAGGATTCCGAAGTCGAACTCGTTGTGGAACAGGACGATATGCTTCTTCCAGAGGGAGAGGGCCGGGATGTACATGAACAGGATGTTGACCACGACCGCGAGGATGCGGAACTCGGTGGGTCCGAGGCCGCCGTAGGTCAGGCGGTGTTCCCCCTTCAGGTAGCAGTCGATGTACACGTACACGCTGAGCGCCAGGTATGCCACCAGGACACCGGCCATGAAGGTCATGTTCACGAGCGGGGAAAGGCCGACGCCGGTGAACATGATGCACTCGTTGATGACGTCGATGTTGTGGTCGATGAAGAAGCCGTAGGTCTTGCGCTGGGTGTTGCGGACCCGGGCCAGGCTGCCGTCCAGCGAATCGCCGAACCAGTTCACGAAGAAACCGAAGCATGCCAGCCACAGCCAGTGGATGTCCAGGTTGGAAAGGGCGTAACCGGCGGCGATGATCAGGGCGCCGAAAAAGCCCACGCACGTAAGCATGTCGGACGTCACCCAGGCGGGCATCCGCTCCGCCAGATAAACGAGGACTTTCTTTTCGTATGGATTGAGGATCGAGGTCTGGATCCGTTTAGCCTGTCGTTTTTCTTCCGTACTCATATCAATACTCTACTTTATATAGACTAGACAAAGATACTAAATTAATCCATTCGATGCTCTTGTTCGGACAAATCTTCGTATCTTTATGCGATGAAACTGAAGCGGAAGACCAAATTCTGGCTGGTCGTATCGGCCATCCTCGCCCTGATCCTGGGTCTCCTTGTCTCCTGGACCGTCCACAAGGTCAAGGACTGGCGCTGGCATCATGCCGGCCCCATCGAAAACCATCCTGTGCGCATCTACGACGTGAATTTCGACAAGGAATTCCATGACCTGAACGAGGCGCAGCTCGCGGTGGCGCAGGCCGTCGGCGTCCCTCCGGTGAAGGACCGCGACGAGGCGGAGCGCATGAAGACGCGCCTGGTGGAGATCCGGGACAACGACCTGTACAGCCTGGGCGGCCTTTCGCACTCGATTCCTTTCCTCATCCCGCCCGCCGCGGAACTGCTGGACCGCATCGGCCGGAACTTCCGGGACTCCCTGGCGTCCAAGGGCCTGAATCCCAACAGGCTCGTCGTCTCCTCCGTCCTCCGCACGCAGGAGGATGTCCGGAAACTGCGGCAGGAGAACCTCAATGCCGCCGAGGTCTCCACCCATAGCTACGGCACGACCTTCGACCTGGCCTATTGGCGGTATGTCAAGGTCCCCGAACTCCGCGGCCGTCCCTATGCCGACGTCCCGCCCGAATATCTCCGCGCCACCCTCTCGCAGGTCCTGAAGGATCTCCACGACGAAGGCGTATGCTATGTAAAGTACGAAAAGAAGCAGAACTGCTTCCATATCACCGTCAGACCATGAAAAAGATTCTCCTCGTTTTCGCCGCCCTGGCGGCGCTGGTTTCCTGCAGGAACGCCGTCAAGGACGCCGACAGCGAATACGCCGTCGACATGTTCAAGCAGGGTGAAGTCCTTCCCGCATTCTCCCTCGAGGACCGTTCCGGCGTGCTCCGCACGCAGGCCGACTTCGCGGGGAAGTACGTCGTCTATGATTTCTGGGCCACCTGGTGCCCCGACTGCCGGGAGGACGTGCCTGCGATGAAGGAACTCTATGCGAAATATGGTGACAAAGTGACTTTCGTCGGCATTTCCTTCGACACCGATCCGGAGAAACTGGACGCCTTCGTGGCGGAGAACGGCATCGGCTGGATGCAGCTGAGCGACTTCGTAACGAAGAAGGAATCCAAGGTCGCGGACGATTTCCGCGTCAAATGGATTCCTTCGATGTATCTGGTGGACCCGGACGGTAAAGTCGTGCTCGGGACCGTGATGGTCAGCAAGTTAGTCCTTGCGCTGGAAGCGCTTTAGCTTCATCCGGATGGCACGCCAGCCGATCTTTCGGAAGGAGTTGGCGTGGCGGTCGATCTTGTCGGGATACATTTCCTCGAACGTGATGAGGATGCCGGAGTCCAGGACGTCGGCGAACTCGTCGTTGATGCCGGTCCCGAAATAGATCATGGACGGGGACAGGTTCATGTAGGTGTTCACCAGCGGCGGGATGCTCACGCCGAGCTTGAGGACCTCGGTCTTGAGAATCTTGTAGTTTTCCTTATAGTCCTTGCCGTTGAACAGCCTGTGGAAACGGCGGGGATGGTCGATCTTGATCTGCTTGCGGATCTTGATGAGGTCCGCCTTCTCCCCGAAGTATTTCTTGAGGAAGTACATCACCATCTCCCGGGCCTCGGGCTGGTAGTCGGGATAGATGGTCATTTTCCCGAAGAAGTATTTGAGCCGGTCCTTGTACATCACGCCGAGGGCGGCGATGCCGTCGAACAGGTTGTCCAGGGCATAGAGGCTCTTGGAGCCGGACTTGGAGCTCTGATATTCCACCGACACGAAGGAACGGCCCAGTTCGAGGGTGTAGGGGAGATAGTCCCGCAGGAACTTCTTCGAGAACTCGAACATATGGGAAGAGGTCAGGATAGGCTGGCCAAAGCGGTCATACACTGCCTCGTCGCACAGGCAGAACCGGTAGCCGCCGATGATTTCCTCCGCTTCGGGATCCCACAGGACCAGCTGGCGGTAACCGTAGGCAGGATCGGTGTCGAACTTGTCGATGTCAAGGGGCTCTCCCGTACCGCCGCCGTCATTGCGGAAGGCGATCTCGCGAAGGCGGCCGATCTCCCGGATGACGTTCACGGCATCCGGGCCCACGACATACAGTTCGTTTCCGGCGCGGTTGGTCTGGCGCAGGTGTCGGTCGGAGTTGAGTTCCGCCTTCAGGAGTTCCCTGTCGACGGGAGGGATGATTTTCTTCATAAATGGCAGGTTCAGTACAGGTTAGTCTAGAGTTTCTCTACATAATCTTTCATCCACGCAGCCCATTCGACAGGCTTCTTGCTGTCATCGAAGGTCTGCCACGGTATGGGCTTGCCGATGACGACGCGATAGGTCTTTCCCTGTGCCCGGTACATCTCGTCCACCAGGAAGGCCATCGCCAGGGGGAACTTCTTGTTCACCCCGGTCACGTTCCCGACCCAGTCCCAGAAATAGAAACGCCAGGAATTGCGGCCGTAGAAGTGCATCGGGACGATGTCGCGGTGGTGCTCCACGCTCTTGGTGATGAAGGTCTTCTTCCAGGCGGGATCCTGGATCTTGCCGTCGATGCGGCGGGCGCATTTGCCGGCGGGGAAGAAGAGGATCTGGGCGTCGGAGCTGAAGATGCCTTCCGTCTGCGCGGACAGGCCGCGGGACTGCCCGCCGACCTTGTTCACGGGAACGAAGATGCCGTTCAACTGCTTCAGGGCCATGAGGAAATCGTTCACCAGGATGCGGATGTTTCCGTCATAGACCTTGCCGAAGATGGCGACGAGGGCCAGGGCGTCATGGCCACCGAGCGGATGGTTGGACGCCACCGTGACGAGACGGTCCGTCGGGATGTTCTCCATCCCTTCCACCTGCAGCTTGATGTGCATGTAATCCAAGGCTTTTTCGGCGAATTCGACGCCGGTGTAGCCTTCCTTGAGATAGATATTGAGAAAATCCTCGTGGAGGAGTTTCTTGGCAAGATAGATCAGCCACTTGGGGGCTTTGTCACCGAGCTTATTACGTAGCACGGCGGCAATATCGATACGATATGGTTCGACTGCAAGCATAAGTTTTCTGAAATGTAAAAGTAGCCAATTAGGGCGAAATACGCAACTATTTTTGGAAAATATTGTTCTTCGCAAAATAGATTCGTACCTTTGCCGTAATGAGGATACACCATCAGAATAAGTTCGTCGAACTCCTTATGCGGTTCGCGATGTTCTCCATTACCAGCGGCGCCGGAACGCTGGTGGATCTCGGCGGTCACTGGTGGTTGTCCTCCCAGTTCATGACGGACCAGTATTGGTGGACCTTCTGGTTGTCTCCGGTGATTTCCTTCGAGGCGGCCGTCATCACCAATTTCGCCATCGCCTATTTCTGGGTGTGGCGGGAACGGATTTCGAAGCGATCCACGCGTTCCTTCTTCCGCCATTACGCCGGCTACAACGCCGCGGCGACGGGCGTTTTCTTCATCAAGCTGCTCGTCATGCAGGGCATTCACCTGCTGCTGGTCTCTTTCGGCTGGTTCCAGGACAAATCATTCGAACCTGCCCTGTGTAACATGCTGGCCCTTTGCGTATCGGGCTGCTTCAGCTTCGCACTGAACGAGTTCGTCGTTTTCAGGAAGGTCGAAAAAAAGACCGACGAGCCGTTGGACGGCCCGTCGGACGATCTGTCGGCTTAAATCACGCCTAATTCCTTTCCGACCTTGATGAAGGCCGCGATGGCCTTGTCGAGGTGCTCCTTTTTGTGCGCCGCAGACAGCTGGACGCGGATGCGGGCCTGGCCCTTCGGGACGACCGGATAGTAGAAGCCGGTGACGAAGATGCCTTCCTCGGCCATCTTGGCGGCGAATTTCTGCGAGAGGGGAGCGTCGTACAGCATCACGGCGCAGATGGCGGACTGGGTGGGCTTGATGTCGAAGCCCGCGGCCATCATCCTGTCGCGGAAATACTCCACGTTCGCCTGGAGCCTGTCGTGCAGCTCGTTGGATTCCTTGAGCATCTTGAACATCTCGATGCCGGCGCCGGCGATCATCGGCGGGATGGAGTTCGAGAACAGATACGGGCGGGAGCGCTGGCGGAGCATGTCGATGATCTCCTGCCGGCCGGTGGTAAAGCCGCCCACGGCGCCGCCGAAGGCCTTTCCGAGGGTGCCGGTGAAGATGTCGATGCGGCCGTAGCAGTTGAACTGCTCGGCGACGCCGTGTCCGGTCGGGCCCACGACGCCGGCGGAATGGCTCTCATCGACCATCACCATGGCGTCGTATTTCTCCGCGAGGTCGCAGATCCTGTCCATCGGGGCTACGTTGCCGTCCATCGAGAACACGCCGTCGGTGACGATGATGCGGAAGCGGCAGGACTGGGCCTCCTTGAGCTTTTCCTCGAGGTCCGCCATGTCGGCATTGGCATAACGGAAGCGCTGGGCCTTGCACAGGCGCACGCCGTCGATGATGGAGGCGTGGTTCAGGGAGTCGGAGATGATGGCGTCCTCGGCGGTCAGGAGCGGCTCGAAAACGCCGCCGTTGGCGTCGAAGCAGGCCGCGTAGAGGATGGCGTCGTCGGTATGGAAGTAATCGGCGATGGCCTTCTCCAGTTCCTTGTGGATGTCCTGGGTGCCGCAGATGAAGCGGACGGAGGACATGCCGTAGCCGCGCTCCTTCATCGCCTTTTCGGCGGCCGCGACGAGGCGGGGGCTGTCGGCGAGGCCGAGGTAGTTATTGGCACAGAAATTCAGGGCCTTGCTGCCGTTCTGAAGGGTGATCTCAGCGCTTTGTGCCGATGCGATATTGCGTTCTTTCTTGTAAAGTCCGGCCTCCTCGATGGCCTTGAGCTCATCCCGGAGGTGCTGTTGAAATTTACCGTACATATAATAAGGTCATTAGGTGTTTTCTGCTTTCAAATTTATGGAAAATCTGCGAAAACCGTATCGTTTTTGTGGGAAAAGAACTAAATTTGTGTTACCAAATCGAACAGTCATGAAAAATGTCCTTGTCATAGGTTCCACCGGCCAGATCGGCTCCGAACTGACGATGAAAATCCGTCGGGAAATCCCGGGAAGCACCGTCGTCGCCGGCTATATCCCGGGCGCCGAGCCCAAGGGAGAACTGCTGGAGAGCGGCCCCGCGGAACTGGCTGACGTGAGGAACGCGGCCCAGCTGGCCGATATCGTCGAGCGCTATCATATCGACACCGTCTATAATCTGGCCGCCCTCCTGTCGGCTGTCGCGGAGAAGAAGCCGCTGCTGGCCTGGGATATCCAGATGAACGGCCTCCTGAACATCCTCGAGGTCGCCCGCGAGAAAAAGTGCGCGGTCTTCACGCCCAGCTCCATCGGTTCCTTCGGCCCGGAAACCCCGCACGTGGGCACCCCGCAGGATACCATCCAGCGCCCCCGGTCGATGTACGGCGTCACGAAGGTCGCCACGGAACTGCTGAGCGACTATTATTATCATAAGTATGGGGTGGACACCCGTTCCGTCCGCTTCCCGGGCCTGATCTCCAATGTTACGCTCCCCGGCGGCGGCACCACGGACTATGCCGTGGAGGTGTACTATTCCGCCGTGAAAGGGGAGGAGTTCGTCTGCCCCATCGCGCCCGGAACCTATATGGACATGATGTATATGCCGGACGCTCTGCAGGCCGCCGTGGACCTGCTGGAAGCCGACCCGTCCCGCCTGATTCACCGCAACTCCTTCAATATCGCCTCGATGAGCTTCGAGCCGGAGACCCTCTTCGCCAAGATCCGCGAATACATCCCGGATCTGAAGGTCCGTTACGCCGTGGATCCGGTCCGCCAGGCCATCGCCAATTCCTGGCCCGACTCGATGGACGACAGCTGCGCCCGCGCCGAATGGGACTGGAAGCCGACATACGATCTGGACTCCATGACGGTGGATATGATTGATTGCCTGCGGAAAAAACTGCTTTGAAACTGTAAGCAAATTACGCAATAAAGGAAACGGAGAGGGACAGAATGCGTCCCTCTCCGTTTCAATTTGCGCTATATGCTCATTTCTTGTATTATGTACAATTGAAAATATCTATTTAATTCAGTATTGATAATCAATGAGTTATAAATTTAATAAAAAATTTTCAAAAAAAAGTTTTGAAAAAATTTGCAAATCAAATAAAAAGCCGTACCTTTGTATCCGGAATGAGGAAGCAAGGTTCTCTTGACGGAATCATTCTATTGGTTATTAGTTTTAGTGTTATTAATTATGTGGTTAGTGAGAGCGTCCGCCTGTGACAGGCCGACTCTCTTTTTTTTATACCCATAGGTACAAAAAAAGAGAGTCTTTCGACTCCTCCTACCCCCCGCGCTTCGCGCTGCCCCCCAAGGGGGCCTGATGAAGGGGTTTCGCCCCCTCAAACACCCCCGGTCGGCCTTCGGCCTCCGATCCCATCCGCATACCACCCAGCATTGCCTCTGTCACCTGCCATGTAACCGGTTTATTCTCAGTGCTTTAAGAACGGGTCTTTGTCCAAAAAAGGACAAAGACCCAGGAGTAAATGCTTAAAAGTCAGTGTGTTGTGTCGCAGTCGATGCGGTCGAGGTAGAAGGCGCGGAGGGTGGGCCAGGGGTAGTAGGGGAAGGTCGATGTGGGGATGGGAAGAACGGCTTCGGAACCGTTCAGGAGGCATTTGACGAGGATGTCGGGGGTCTCGTCGCTGCGGTAGAAGATCAGCTGGATGTTCGAGGCCTTGCTGGTCTGCCAGTTCTGGTAACAGTCTTTCACCTCGTAGGGATCCTCGGGATCGCGGTCCGCGCCGTTCAGGCCCATCAGGACCGTCATGGGGCCGATGTAGGAGTCATGGCCGAAGCGGAGGTCGGCGACGCGGTCGCAGGAGCCGTCCAGGACGGCGTCGGCCTTCGCAATGATGTCATTGAGGACGGGAACGGCCCTGTACTGGTCGCCGAATACCCAGGAATAGGATCCTAAATTGCTTGTTTCCCAATGCTTTACGATGTCCTCATCCGTCAGGATGCCGTCCATCATCCCTTCATGGCCGATGCTGGGGAGGGAAGTGTACAGGCTCACCAGGTTGTCCGCGATCCGGATCATGTTGCCGGGAAGGCCTTCCGTGGACTTGAACACGCGGGAAATCACCTTGCTATGGAGCGTAGAGTCTCTCTCGAACGCCTGCCGGTTCTTTTCATAGCGCGGCTTGGCCTTAGGCCATTCGCGATAGGCGGGATTCTGCCTGTCGCCCGGGGCTGTCGCGTCCAGCGTGGAGCGGGAGGACTGCTCACGGATCTCGATGGCCGGGTTGCACTGGACCAATTCCTGGCAGAAGGCGGACATGCTCAGTACGCATCGACCTGACAGAGAGGCGATTGCAAGCACGTTGCCGCCCTTCCAGAAGACTTCCGGGAAGCGCTCGTACATGGTCCGGGCAATCTTCTGATGCTGCTGCCAGCCCAGGTCCGTGAGCTCGCTGATGCCGGTCATCAGTTCCTGCTCCGCCTCGCGAAAGCGGGCGTTGAACGCCTCGCCTTCCTCGGTCAGGAGCTGCCGCTCGTGGGCGACGTTCAGCAGCGTGTCCAGCTGCTTGTACAGCCGGTCGTTCCAGTAATAGCGGGAACCGTGGCGGGCGTAGGTGCTGATATAGAATGGTTTAAATCCGAGCGGCGCGGGCGTGAGAGGCTTCGTTTCAAAGCCGTAGGGATAGTCGGTGCCATAGGCTTTCCGCGGATCTGCCTTGAGCTGCTCGAGGGCGGGGACGGACTGGGCCAGAGCCCCTAAGGCGAAGCTGGCCGCCAAAAGGGTGGTAAGGAATCGTTTCATATTGGTAAATAGTTGGTTACAGCAGTTTCAGGAGGGCCTCATACACCCTCTGGACGGGGAAGCCCACGACATTGAAGTAGGACCCTTCGATGCGGGTGATGCCGGCAAAGCCGATCCATTCTTGGATGGCGTACGCACCGGCCTTGTCAAACGGCTTGTAAGTATCGACATAATAGGAGATTTCCTCGTCGGAAAGGTCCTTGAACCAGACCTCG
>JAEEGI010022207.1_pt1 | contig 12554 bp, 6 predicted proteins | sample 8958751 | NCBI WGS metagenome assembly JAEEGI01 (sample SAMN16246545, study PRJNA631951) | gut metagenome | biome: gut microbiome; feature: rumen; material: KS-attached | host: Bos | place: Iran: Karaj | collected 2018-10 | reverse complement strand
ATCGTTGTTGGTGATATACATTGAGCGACCGCCGTTGCCGGTGCTGTTGCCAACCATCCAGTGGTTCACCTGCGTGCCGTTGGCAAATTCCCAGCCATTGGTTCCGTGACCCTCAAAGGAGCAGAGGTAGGGTACCGTGGCCGGCAGGCCGGAGAGTGTGGTGAACACCAGGCTCTCATAGGTGCTGGTGTCTCCACTGCAGTCGGCGCGGACATAGACATAATAGGTATAGCCTGTGTCGAGATTTGAAAGCAGTATGGCCGTATCATACACCATGTCGCTGTTGGCAGCGGAGTAGGTGCCGGGGACAAAGTCCACCGTGTCGTATTCCACTATCCAGGCAGTGGCAGTACCCATTTCCTGCCAGCTGATGGCTGCCCAGTCAACATAGACGCTGTCGAGCTGAAGATTCCAAACATGCGGACAAGCGGGAATCTCTCTCACCTCGATGTCGTCGAGATAAATGTAGTTAGACGATGAGCCGCCGCCGTCCACCAAAATGGTGATGAGGCCGGTGCCGGGGGCTCCGGACAGGGGCAAGTCAAAGCGGTTCCACTCGGTGCCGTTTGTAGCGGTCACGGTTTGTACCAATGTGAAGGTGTTGATATCGGTCGGGTCGGTCATAACACCAATCTTGATCACACCTGTGTAGGAGTCGCTGCTTTTCTTGGCCCAGAACTGGAGCTGCAGCGTGTTGATGCTGTCCTCAAACTCGGGCAGGCAGAGCCAGCTGCGGGTTGAAGTGCTGTAGCCATAGTAATATAGAGATTTTGACCCCGAATGAGCATAGGAGGTGCTTGCATAGGGGTAATTCATCGCATTGAAGCTGCTGCCGCTCAAGTAGCCACGGCTCCAGCAGGGAGCCAGCGGAATACCCGAACCTGTGGATGCAATGTCCTCAAAGCTGTATGCAAACGGAAGCGCTGTATTTGCAATAGGCACACACTTCGTCAAAGCCGTCACCGAAGTGGCGAAAGTGTCGTCCCCGCAGATGGTCATTACGCGGATGTCATAGTTCGTGGCAGGCGTCAGACCGGAGACAGTAGCGCTGGTGGTGGAAAAAGATCCAGCCGTTGACCAGCTAAGGGTGCCCTGCACACGGTATTCCACATCCCACGAAGTCTCCTGATAGCCGGGAATCCACGAAACCGTCACCTCGGTAGCCTCCACGCTGTCCACCATCACCGCCGGTGCCGCACAGCTTGCGAGAGCAGAGCAGTCGGCACTTCTAATGATGACATTGGGACGGTTGTAGCTGCGGCTGCTGGGGCTTATCGAGGAGGGATTGGAGCCGTCCAGCGGGTTGCTGTCTTGATACTTGTACATAGTGCGGTACACACTCGGCGAGGTGGGCGTACTGAGACCGTAGAAACTCGAACTCGAATGCGATGCACCGCTGGGCTGGTTCATCGTAGTGGTGATACACAGGTTGCTGTGTCCATCCCACTCAAAGGGAACGTTAAGGTGATAGGTCACCGAACCTGACGTGTTCAACGGGTGGGGACCCTCATACACTTTGGCGGCGATGCCCGTGGCAACCCAGTCGCTGCTGGATGCCGAGGTGAACTCCGATGTCGTGGTATTGGTCAGATAGATGGTGAAATACTTGTCATACGATGAATTGTTGGTCCATGTGAATGTCAAGTCGGTGATGTCGCCACCGCTGGAACTGAAACCGGCGGCAATCAGTTCGCTTGCCAGATAGATGCTCTGGCACATGGTATTGCCCCAAGAACTGTTGACCGGCACACCCGAAGTCTGCAAGGTGCCCGTGCCACTTATATAGTTATGTTCGTCGAGGCAGCCAAAAGAGTTGGTCGTAAACGTAGTGCTGTCCCAACTGCCATAGCCGTCGGTGCCGCAGTTGGCGCGTACGCGAAACACATAGGTCGTGTTGGTGTCCAAACCCGTCACAACCACATTCGGCGTCGTGCTGGTCAGTGCGGTCGGAGCAGCGGTGCTGCCCACAGCATAGTATTCAATCTCATAACTACCAACGGTGCCCGACCCCGCCGTCCAAGAGAGCATGGCACTGCCCGCAGTCACATTCTCAACATCGAAGCCGACAATGCTGGGGCACAACGGGGGATAACCCATGGTAAACTGGTAATAGCGTCCTGCACCCGGCCATGAGTCAAATGTGGTCGAAGTGTTGGAAGTGAAGGTGGAATGCGTGTTAGGATTGACCATCAGAATGTCGCTCGCCGAACCGGCAACGCCAATCTGAAATTCGTCGAAATAGGAGGCATTGGAGGAACCATACACCAGACGCACCCGGTTGCTGTCTTCCAGCAACTGGATCTGGTAGTTCACCAAGTCGCCTTCGTCGTTGTACTCACTCGGTGTGAGGTACTCCACAACCAAAATGCGGTTGGGCGCCGTGCCTACAAGTTCGTATTTCACATACGAGCCAGTGGCCTCAAGCGTGTTGTCCATACCGAAAGCGGTGATGAACGGCAGGTCGTTGTTGTCAGGATCCGTCAGGGTCATGAACGGGCTTGTCCAATAATAGGAACAAGCCACCGGCCCCAACCGGAAACGACCGTTGGAGTTGCATGAGAACTGGGTGTACGTAAATCCACCGAAGTAGAAATCGAACCCGATGTTGATGCAACCTGACGCCTCGTCATCCTCGCCCTCGATGGCGGTGATGTGAGTGGCAGAACTCGAAAGCGTTATCCATGCAGTGGCATCGCTGCCGGTGGAAAACGTGCTGTTCTGCACCCCTTGAGCCTGAGTCACCCATGGGACGAAAATCATCGCCGCGATAAGTGACAGATTGTAAAGGAGTTTTTGCATAATAAAAAGATTTTAGTTAATATTGAGAAAAATTATTGATATTTCAATTAATTCGTTTTCAGTCATCTAAAAAGTCATTATCTCATATTTGATTAAATGTAGTAAAGCTTTTGAACACGATAAGATAATCCAAAAGTTTACATTATACTTTATTTGTTTAATTTTTAGCAATATGTAACAAATTCTGCCACACAATAACTTATTCAAATATAGTTTTTTTTATGAAATACAAATGTTTTTTCGTGTTTTTTACATTGGAAAACTATATGAAGAGTTTATAGTGCGTTGATAGAAAGTTACTAACGTTTCGTCGCCGAACAATATTCCCCAAATACTTTTTCTTTTCACAAAAACCCACCCGGCTGTGTCGGAGTCGTTGTCGAAGTTGCAGGTGTAGTGGAACGCCTGCCCCTGTGTAACCCATGGGACGACCATCATCGCCACAATGAGTAACAACTTTTGTAGATGTTTTTGCATGATTAATACATTTTGGTTAATAATGATATTTGTTAAATTGTTATCTATATACTTAAAATATAATCAGATAAAAAATATATGCATATTAACAAAAAACACACAAATATACAAATAGCTATGAAATTGTGCAAAATATAAAATGTTAATTTACTATTTTTAACATGTAAAAAGTCCATATTACAGGCTTTTATGGATTTGAAATACCTGAAATAAGATGATAAGGGAGCCTAACCCGATATTAGTTTATATCGGGAATGGTAACCCCTAATTACCGATTTGGGATAAATAAAAAAAGGCGCCGCGTTGCTCGCGGCGCCTTTCTCTATATTGTGGTCTGACCTGTTACATGGTACGGCCGGGGTAGACTCTGAGGGCCTCTTCGAGGCACTTGATTGCGGCCTTGAGGTCGTCGATGCAGAGGCAGTAGGTGATACGAGCCTGATGACGCCCGCGTTCGGGGTCAACATAGAATCCCGTGGCAGGGGCCAGCATCACGGTGGCTCCATTGTAGGAGAAGTCGGTCAACAGCCACTGGCAGAATTTGTCGCTGTCGTCGATCGGCAAATCGATAACCGTGTAGAATGCGCCTTTGGGCATGGGGCAATAGCATCCCGGAATCTTGTTGACGCCTTCCACAATCACGTTGCGGCGTGCCACATACTCGGCCTGTACCTTGTCGAAATACTCTTGCGGTGTGTCCACAGCGGCCTCGGCGAAAATCTGGCCAAAGCTTGGGGGTGAGAGACGGGCCTGTGCCAAACGCATGGCGATGGCATAAACCTCGCTGTTGCGGGTAACCAGGCAGCCCACGCGGGCACCGCAGGCGCTGTAGCGCTTCGAGACCGAGTCGAACAGAATGGTATTGCGCTCAAGTCCTTCGAGCTGCATGACGCTGAAGTGCTTGTGTCCATCGTAGCAGAACTCGCGATACACCTCGTCGGCAAAGAGGTAGAGGTCATATTTCTTTACCAGTCCGGCCACCTTCAGCAGCTCCTCGTGGGTGTAGAGGTAGCCGGTGGGGTTGTTGGGGTTGCATATCATGATGGCGCGGGTGCGCGGGGTGATGGCTTTCTCAAAGTCCTCGATGGGAGGCAGGGCGAAACCGGTCTTGATGTCGCTGGGGATGGTGACAATCTTGGCGTCGCACAGCTTGGCGAAAGTGTTGTAGTTGGTGTAGTATGGCTCGGGGATGATGATTTCGTCGCCGGGGTTGAGACACACGGTGAAGGCCATCTGCAGCGCCTCGCTGCCGCCGGTGGTCACCAACACCTGGTTGGGCGTGACGTCGATGCCGTTGCGATGATAGTAGTTGCACAGGGCACGACGATAACTGGGGATACCGGCCGAATGGCTGTACTCTAACACCTTGATTTTGGTCTCGGCCAAAGCTTTCAGGGCACCCTGCGGGGTTTCGATGTCAGGCTGGCCGATATTGAGATGGTACACATGTATGCCGCGCTCTTTGGCTGCGTCGGCAAAGGGGACGAGTTTGCGGATGGCTGACTGGGGCAGCTCCATTCCTTTCTTGGAGATTGAAGGCATATCTCTGGGTGTTAGAGGTTACTGATTGGAGGGCTGTACTACATTTCCTTTGATTTTCACCACTACGCGGGGGTCGTTGACAGCGTTGGAAGTGATGGTAACGGTCTTGGTGAATCCTCCTACACTGTTGGTGTTGTAGCGTACTCCGATTTCACCGGTTTTGCCGGGCATGACGGGCTTCTGGGTCCATTTGGGAGTGGTGCAGCCGCAGCTGGCGCGGACGCTGCTGAGGATGAGGGGCTCGTCGCCGGTGTTGGTGAAGGTAAAGGAACAGTTGCCGTCGCCGCCTTTCTGGATGGTGCCGTAGTTATGTTCCTTTTCGGCAAAGACAATTTTGGGGCCGTGCTGGTTGGCGGCGTCAGATTCGTTTTTCTTTTGTTCCTGTGCGTTCACTGCGCCTATCGTCATGAGGGCGATGAGGCTTGCTAAAAACAGTTTTTTCATGTTATAAATGTTTTTATTTGTGTTTTACATTTAGTATTGCTTGGCATCAAAAACTTGTTGGTGGGGTTCTCTTGTTTCTGATGCCCCCTTATAACACTGTTTTGTCCTTTTTATTGTGCGTGATGAAAAAAAAGTGGGTCGATAAAGCATAAAAAGGGTTAAAATGGTTGGAGCAGAGAATGCGGCTGCGGCATTCTCCTGTTGCCATTCACCTTAATTATTGGTTCTCTGTTTTGTCAAGACTGCTGAAAATACTGTTCTGACTTTTGAATTCGGGAACGATTTCTTTCATCTTGCCCACCAGCCGCATTTCGTCGAAAGAGGGCATGAGGTCCCAGAGCTCGGCATATTCGCGGTTGATTTCGTCCAAGGGATACTTGCGAACCTCGGCACGCATGATCTTGGGGTGGTAGGTGGGCAGGGTGTTCTCCTTTGTGGCAAGGAGCTCCTCGTAGAGCTTCTCGCCGGGGCGGAGTCCGATTTCCTTGATTTCAATATTTTTCATGCCCGATAGCTGTATCATCTTCTTGGCCAGGTCATATATCTTGACGGGGCTGCCCATGTCAAAGACGAAGATGTCGCCGCCTGCACCCATGGCACCGGCTTCAAGCACGAGGTTGCAGGCTTCGGGGATAGTCATGAAGTAGCGGTTGATTTCCTTGTGGGTGACAGTGAGGGGACCGCCTGCTGCCAGCTGTTTCTTGAACAGGGGGATGACACTGCCGTTGCTGCCCAGCACATTGCCGAAGCGTGTGGTGACGAAGTGGGTGGTGTCGGTGCTGCGGCTTTGAATGTATATCTCGGCCATGCGCTTGGTGGCTCCCATGACATTGGTCGGGTTGACGGCCTTGTCGGTGGAGATCATGACAAACTTCTCCACGCCGTACTGTATGGCGAGGTCGGCGATGTTCTTTGTGCCGAACACATTGACCAGGATGGACTCGTAGGGGTTCTCCTCCATGAAGGGAACGTGCTTGTATGCAGCAGCGTGGTAGATAATCTGCGGGCGGTATAGATTGAAAATCTCTTCCATTCGGCCGCGGTCTTTGATATTGGCGATGACAAAGGCCATGCGGTCGGCCATTTTGCGGTAAGGCTCGGTGTTGCGCAGTTCGTATTGCAGGTCATACATGGGCGACTCGGCTTGGTCTACCATGATGATTCTGCCGGGATTGTATTGGGTCAGCTGGCGGCATATTTCGCTGCCGATAGACCCGGCGGCACCGGTGACCATGACGGTCTTGTCAAGCACCTCGCGGATGATGTTTATGTTGTCAAGCTTGATGCTCTCGCGTTCCAGCAGGTCTTCAATCTTGATGTCCTGAATCTGGCTTGAAGAGAAAGAGTCGTTGATCCATTTGCTGATGTGGGGGACTGCTTTGACGGTGAGACCCAGGTCAAGGGCGGCTGTGGTAATGTCCTGTTTGGTCTTCAGCCGGATAGAGGGTATGGCGATAATCAGGATGGAGACCTTGTTCTTTCTGACAAACTCGGAATTGAGGGCTGCCCGGCGATCCATGACATGCACGCCGTTGAGGGCGGCATTCCGTTTCTGCTTGGCATCATCGATGTAGGCCACAACCTTGTAGTTGTGGGTGGGATCCTGTGCAAGGGCGTTGTAGGTGATGGTGCCGGCATCGCCAGCCCCGTAGATGATGACATTGAGGGTGGGGCGTTGGCGGCGCACATAATCATTGTATATGCGCTGTAGCATAAGCCTCACGATAATCATGTTCACTATCTGCAGCGAGAATGTCATGATAATCTCGCTGTAAGCCGGGGTATAGCGGTTGGTGACGATGGGGTGGTTATTGTTGACCAGGTTGAATGCGATGAGCAATAGTGCTGCGGCACCGTTGGAGATGAGTACTTTGTATATGTCGTACATGCCACCGTGGCGGATGATACTGCGATAAGTGCCTACGCCCAGGTAGAACAGCGTGGCCAGCACCATGAAGGCAACAAGTTTGACAGCCAGCGATGGCCAGTCGATGTGCTCTGCCATCCTCAACCTGAACAAATCGGTGACGGCAAAGGCCACAACCAATGTGAAAAGGTCTATGAGCAGTATGGCCCATCGGGAAACGGGTGCATGCCGGTATCTTCTTGCAAACCAGAATAGAAACTTCTTAATCATATCTTTTACTTTTAAAAATTATCGTTTAAATAAAATGCAAAGATACGACTTTTTTGTAAAATGGTAGATAAATAATTAAAAACAAAAAATGTTTTTTCGTCTCGTAGTCGATAGCTCTCTTTACGCGAGAAGCTGTTTCCTCAATTCTTCGGCGCCGGCAAAAACAATGCCCTTCATGCCGAGTCGGCGGGCGCCTTCAACATTGTCGGGATTGTCGTCGATAAAGATGCATTCTTCCGGGCGAAGCCCGAAGCGGTTGAGCAGGAGTTGGAAGATGGCAGGGTTGGGCTTGACCATCTTTACGTCGCCCGACACCACGTAGTTGTCAATCAACTGCAGGATGGGAAATCGGGCTCGAGCTTTGGGGAAAGTCTCCATTGACCAGTTGGTAAGGCCATATATGCTGTAGCGCGGGTCGTCCTTGAGTTCAAGAATCAGTTCCCTCATGCCGGGCATCTCGCCGGGCAGGGCCTCCTCCCAGCGGGAGTGGTACATGTCGATGGCCTCGGCATATTCGGGGAAGAGCCGTTGCTGTTCCTCTATGCACATCCGCTGGTCCTCTCCCGCATCTATGCGGTTGCGGAACGTGGCATCGCACACATGCCGCCAGAAAAACCAATACTTGGACTCTTCGCCACCGAAATAGGGAAGATACACCCGCTCGGGCTCCCAGCGCACAAGCACGTTGCCAAAGTCGAAGATGATGTTCATGAGGTGAATGTGTGAATGTGTTATGTTGATACGTTGATATGTTGATATGATGCGAGCCGTATAAACTTATCAACTTATCAACGGACAACGATTAATCATAAACTTATCAACTTATCAACGGACAACGAATTCAAAAGTTATCTGTTGCCGTACATCTGTTCGTAGTAATTGGCGTAGTCGCCGCTGGTGACGTTGTCCATCCATTCTTGGTTGTCAAGATACCAGCGCACGGTCTTCTCTATGCCCTCTTCAAACTGTAACGAAGGCTCCCAGCCCAGCTCGCGCTGCAGCTTGGTGCTGTCGATGGCGTAGCGCAGGTCATGCCCGGCCCGGTCGGTGACGAAAGTGATAAGGTCGTCGTCGGCTCCTTCGGGACGACCCAGCATGCGGTCCACCGTGCGGATGAGCACATGGATGATGTCGATGTTCTTCCACTCGTTGAATCCGCCGATGTTGTAGGTCTCTGCCACCTTGCCGCGATGGAAGATGGTGTCGATGGCGCGGGCGTGGTCTTCCACATAGAGCCAGTCGCGCACGTTCTCGCCTTTGCCATAGACGGGCAGGGGCTTGCGGTGGCGGATGTTATTGATGAAAAGGGGAATCAGCTTCTCGGGGAACTGATAGGGCCCGTAGTTGTTGCTGCAATTGGTCACGATGGTGGGCATGCCGTAGGTGTCGTGGTAGGCACGCACAAAGTGGTCGCTGGCGGCCTTGGCTGCACTATAGGGGCTGTGGGGCTGGTATTTAAGGTCTTCGGTAAAGAACTTGTCGCCATAAGCCAAATGGTGCAGACCGCTGGAGGCTTTGGTGGTGAATGGGGGCTCTATGCCGTCGGGGTGGGTCAATTCCAGGGCTCCGTACACTTCGTCGGTGCTGATATGGTAGAACCGTTTACCCTCCCACTTTTCGGGCAGCGACTCCCAGTAGAGCTTGGCGGCCTGCAGCAGCGACAGGGTGCCCATGACGTTGGTCTGTGCAAACGAGAAGGGGTCTTTGATACTGCGGTCCACATGGCTCTCGGCGGCCAGATGGATGATGCCGTCCACCTGTTCCTGCTGCATCAGCTTGTACACACCGTCGAAGTCGCAGATGTCCATCTTCACAAACTTATAGTTAGGCTTATCCTCCACGTCTTTTAGGTTGGCCAAATTGCCCGCATAGGTGAGCTTATCGAGGTTGATGATATGATATTCCGGGTACTTGTTCACAAACAGGCGCACCACATGGCTGCCTATGAATCCGGCTCCGCCGGTGATAATGATGTTTCTCTTCATGGTGTTTTCCGTTCTTTTATTATGGCAGTAACGCCCAAGTCCTTTTTATATTGTGTTGGCACTTTCTTTTTCATCTTTTGATTTATAGGCAACTTCCAATTATTATAAAAATCTTTGCAATGAGAATTCATGGTAATGCTCTTTTAGAAGGATTGAGAGTTAATTAGAAGGATTGAGAGTTAAAGGGTTAAAACTCTGTTGATATGTGGATATGTTTTGTGTTGATATGTTGCTAACCGTATAAACTTATCAACTTATCAACGGACAACGAAAAAAAACTAAAACCCTAGAACCCTTCTCCCCTAAAACATTAAATCCCTAAACGAATTTATGGTCAATTAATGATAATTTGTGTTTATAAATCGGAATTATCATGAATTTTTAGAGGTTGCCATAAATCAAACCATAGAAGTTGTCAAACCTTTTTGCAAAAGGGTCGGGCTTCTCGTCTGTCCTGTTTGCCCAGCGTCTGGGTTATAATAAAGGCGTACCTCCCTGATGGGGCACGCCTTTGGTTTCCTTAACGACGGGATGTCTGCAGAAGTCAGATCATCTCTATGCTGCGCTTGACGAATTCTGTCAGCGCCTCGCCTTTCAGCAGGCCGTTGGAGAGAAGGGCCAGGTCAGTGAGCTGGTGCACCAACTGCTTCTGCTTGTCGGCATCGCTCTCGTTCAGCACCTGCTCTATCAGCGGGTGGTTCACATTCACCACCAGGTTGTAGTTCTCCGGCAGCTCGCCATAGAATCCCATGCCGCCGCCGCTGGTGGCAGCCATTTCCTTGTACCTGCGCATAAACTCGCTCTGGGTGATAATCATGGGCTGGTCGTCGCTCTCCAGGCTTTCCATCTGCACGGTGAACTTCTGCTTGTCCACTTCGGCCTCGATGATGGGTTTCAACTTCTCCTGGTCTTCCTTGCTCATCTTCTCGGGGATGCTGTCCTCGTGGGCAATCAGTTTCTCCACCGTGTCGGCATCCACGCGCACAAAGCGGCTCTTCTCCTTTTTCTGCTCCAGCAGGTTCACCCAGTGGGGTGTCAGCACGCTGTCCATCAGCAGCACATCGTAGCCCTTGGCCTTTGCCTTGGCGATATAGGCGTGCTGTTCCTCTGCGTCGTTGGCATAGAGGTAGCATACATTCTTGTCCTTGTCGGTCTGCAGGGCCTTGATTTTGTCGCGGTAGTCGTCCAGGCTGAAATACTGTCCTTCGGTGTTCTTCAGCAGTGCGAACTTCATGGCTCGGTCGCAGAACTTCTCGTCGGTCAGCATGCCGTATTCCACAAAAATCTTGATGTCGTCCCACTTGTCCTCAAAGTCCTTGCGGTCGTTCTTGTACATCTCTTCCAGCTTGTCGGCCACCTTCTTGCTGATGTGTCCCGAAATCTTCTTCACGTTGCTGTCGCTCTGCAGGTAGCTGCGGCTGACGTTCAGGGGGATGTCGGGGCTGTCCAATACGCCGTGCAGCAGCATCAGATAGTCGGGCACCACGCCCTCCACGCTGTCGGTCACGAACACTTGGTTGCAGTACAGCTGAATCTTGTTGCGTGTCGGGTCGATGGTCTTGCGCACCTTGGGGAAATACAGAATGCCCGTCAGGTTGAAGGGGTAGTCCACATTGAGGTGAATCTGGAACAGGGGGTCTTCGAAGTTCATGGGGTACAACTCGTGGTAGAACTTCTTATAGTCCTCGTCTGTCAGATTGGCAGGATTCTTCTTCCATGCCGGCTCCGTGTCGTTGATAATGCGGGGCTGTTTCTTCTCCACGCGCTTGGGCTGCTTCTTCTCAGTATTGTCCGACTTCTCCGGATCCTCCGAAGGCTCGTCCACCCACACGCTCTCTTCGCCAAAGCGGATGGGAATGGGCATAAAGCGGCAGTATTTCCTCAGCAGCTGCAGCACCTGCTGCTCGTCGAGGAACTCCTTGCAGTCGTCGGCGATGTGCAGCACGATGCTTGTGCCGCGGTCGGTGCGCCAACCTGCGCCAGCTTTATTATCTCCAGGCATAGCCTGGTCCATGGTGAACTCGGGGTTGCCCTCGCAACTCCAGTGGATGGCGGGTTCGTCCTTGTACGACTTGGAGAAAATCTCCACCTTGTCGGCCACCATAAAGGCCGAGTAGAAACCAAGCCCGAAGTGTCCTATAAGGTTTTCCGACACATCCTTGTACTTATCCAGGAAGTCGGTTGCACCGCTGAAGGCTATCTGGTTGATATACTTCTCCACCTCGTCGGCGGTCATGCCGATGCCGTGGTCTTTCACCGTGAGGGTCTTTTTCTTGCTGTCCACTTCCACCTCCACGGTCAGGTCGCCGGTGTCGCCCTGCAGCTCGCCGCGCGAGGCAAGGGCTTTCAGTTTCTGGGTTGCGTCGATGGCGTTGGACACCAGCTCGCGCAGGAAGATTTCGTGATCCGAATAAAGGAACTTCTTAATGACTGGGAAAATGTTCTCTGTCTGTACGTCTAAATTGCCGTTCATGATATCTCTTTTTTTTGTTTATTCAACGAAAAGATACAAATCCCCTTTCAAGGGCTTGCCTATAGCCCTTGTGCAACCCTTGTGCCAAAGCCGAATGCTGACAAATTGTCATTGCCATTCAAAATTCGTTATCCGTTGATAAGTTTATACGGCTCGCATCATATCAACGTATCAACATATCAACATAACACATTCGAAACCCTACTCCACAATCAGTTTCTGGGTGGAGCATCCCTCCGCAGTGGTGAGGTTGACGAAATAGACACCCTTGGGGTAGGCTGCCAACAAGCATTCATGTAATCTCTCTCAAGCGCCGTCATTTATTCGCTCGTTATTCGATCGTTTTCCACTCTTTTTCCGTTTCAGAAAGGGAAAAACGAGGGAAACATATCGGAAAACGATAAAATATAGAACGACTCAACAGCGAACCCTGAAAGTTGAGAGTTGAAAGTTGAGAGTTGAAAGTTGAGAGTAGAGAATTATCCGGGTGCGGCAGCAACTTTCAATTTTCAATTTTCATTTTTTATGTTAGGGACAAATATGCGACATCCGCTTCGATTGCTTGATTGTCTGATTGCTTGATTGTTTGAGTGTTTTTCACTCAAGCATTAACGTTGTACAAAGTGAGAGCAGAGGGAGCTTGCTCACTATGCCGAGCCAAAACAACGTCACGAAGTAACACAATCAAGCATTCAAG
>JAEEGI010022206.1_pt1 | contig 12554 bp, 5 predicted proteins | sample 8958751 | NCBI WGS metagenome assembly JAEEGI01 (sample SAMN16246545, study PRJNA631951) | gut metagenome | biome: gut microbiome; feature: rumen; material: KS-attached | host: Bos | place: Iran: Karaj | collected 2018-10 | reverse complement strand
CGAACGTTTCCGCAACGACAAGGAAGCAATGTTCGAAATCGGCATCGCATTCAGTGTCAGCCAGATACTGGAGCTGCTGGCCAACGACGCCGACGGCATCCACATCTACACGATGAACAACCCTAAGGTGGCCGCTGACATCTACCAACGGATTCACCATGTGATAGACAAGGAGTTGCGGTAATGAGGCAGGAAATTCTCCGATACTTGGGCTATAGTGCGGACGCTGCTTCGGACGAACACACGGATCAGCTAATTGACAAGGCTTTGCGTGAAGTTGAAGAGTTGGCCGAGTTCAAGTACGTGTATGCCTCTTACGACTATCCGCAGGAGTTCATGTTAGCGCATCCTGCGTATATGGAGTACCTGCACGGTTCGGAGGGCTATCTGCTTTGCGCCACGACTATTGGCATCGCAGTGGATCGACGGCTGAAGCGGCTGCAGATGGAGGACATGGCCTACGCGGTGGTCTTCGACGCCACCGCCGGGGTCTGGATCGAGCACAAGGCCGACGAGTTCGAGAAGGCACTCCCCTACCCTTCGTTGGGGTTCCGATTCTGTCCGGGCTACCAAGGCACCCCGTTGGAGGACAACCTCAGAATCGCCAACTTGGTGAAGGCCAACAAGATCGGCATCAGCTTCCTTGACTCGGGGCTGATGATCCCGATGAAGTCGATGACGGGCATCGTGCGCATCGGCGGCGACGGCCGGAAGAGCTGCGCGGGGTGCGTGGCACGTGAGAGTTGCGCGTATCGGCGACGGGGAGTGACGTGCTATCACGATGAGACGATGAGACGATGAAATTAAAACAATACACTAAACACTATTAACGTAAAGCTTCAATAACCAATAACCGATAACCAATAACCATTCATAATGAAACAACGTTTAGGACACGAAGTAATGATTTTCGACGGGGCGTTCGGCACCGAGCTGGAGAAGCGCGGCATCATGTCGAAAATGCCTGAAATGCTGAACATCACCAACGGCGATGAGATTGCCAACATCCATCGCAGCTACATCGAGGCGGGGTGCGACTTCATCACCACCAACACCTTCGGGGCGAACCGCATCAAAATGCCCGGCGAGGACATCAAGGCGGTGATCGAGGCGGCCATCGCATTGGCGAAACGGCACCGCACCACACAGTACGTGATGTGCGACATCGGACCGCTCGGCAAGATGCTCTACCCCATGGGCGAACTCTCCTTCGACGATGCTTACGAGGCGTTCAAGGAGATGGTGCTGATTGCCAAGGATTTGGTCGATGGTTTCATTCTGGAGACCTTCACCGACCTCTACGAGCTGAAATGCGCCCTGCTGGCCGTGAAGGAGAACTGCGACAAGCCCGTCTTCACCACCATGACCTTCGACAAGAGCGGACACACGCTCACGGGCACATCGCCGCGCATCATGGCAACGCTGATGTCCAACATGGGCGCCGACGCCATCGGGGTGAACTGCTCCCTCGGTCCCCGCGACCTGAAGCCCATCGTGGAGGAACTGCTGCAATACAGCGACAAGCCCGTGTTGGTGCAGCCCAACCGAGGACTGCCCTACATCCACAACGGCAAGGCCTGTTACACGCTGTCGGAAAGAGACTTCGCCGAAACGATGAGCGAGTTCCAAGCGGCAGGCGTGGCGATTTTGGGCGGATGCTGCGGCACCAACCCCGACTTCATCCGCGCCATCGCCGTCCACAAGGGCAAAGCCGTGCCGGAGCGCAAAGTGGAGCGACCGACGGTCATCACTTCCGCCACGAAATACCTGCCGATGGAAGGCATCAAGGTCTGCGGCGAACGCATCAACCCGACAGGCAAGAAGAAACTCAAGGAAGCCATTCTGAATGAGGACTTTGACTATATTTTTAAGGAGGCCATCAAGCAGGAGGAAGCGAAAGCGGATCTGTTGGACGTGAACCTCGGCGTGCCGAAAACCGATGACGTGGCCAACATGAAGAAAGTGGTGACGCAGCTCAGCGAAATCACCGCGCTGCCGTTGCAAATAGACTCCTCCAATCCTGCCGCCATTGAGGCCGGCTGCCGCTACTACAACGGCGTGCCGCTCATCAACTCCGTGAACGGCAACGAAAGCAACATGGAAGTCATCTTCCCGATTGCGAAGAAGTACGGGGCTGTGGTGCTGGGGCTTACGATGGACGACAACGGCATCCCGCAGACGGCGGAAGAACGGTTGGCCATCGCGGAGCGCATTGTCAACGGGGCCGAAAGATACGGTATCCCGCGCCACCGGATGATGATCGACACGCTCACGCTGACCTGCAGCGCGCAACAGCCATTGGTGAAGGAGACCTTGCGGGCGTTGCGCATGGTGACGGAGAAGTTGGGCGTACACACGGCCCTCGGCGTCTCCAACGTCAGCTTCGGAATGCCCAACCGCGAACTCATCAACAGCTCGTTCCTGCTCATGTCGTTGGAAAACGGCCTCACGATGCCCATCATCAACCCCTGCAACGCCACGATGATGAACTCCATCCTGGCCTTCAAGGCGTTGCGCGGCACTTCGGAGGATCTGAACACCTACATCGAGGACGTGATTCCCGTCACGACCGTGGCGGAGGGTACTGCCGCCGCGACCGCCACTCCAAACGCGACCGCTCCTGCGGCCACAGGCGGACTCACCCTCAAAGAGGCCGTGAAGCGCGGCTTGAAGGCGGACAGTGTGGCACTCACGCACGAAGCGCTGAAAACGCAGCCGCCGATGGAGGTCATCAACGACATCCTGATTCCCACATTGACGGAGGTAGGCGCCGACTTCGAGAAGCAACGCATCTTCCTGCCGCAGCTCATCTCCGCATCCGAGGCCTGCAAGGAGGCGTTCGACGTCATCAAGACCCAGTTCAGTCAGGGCGACAGCCACAAGGGCACCATCGTGCTGGCCACCGTCAAGGGCGACGTCCACGACATCGGCAAGAACATCGTGAAGGTGATCTTCGAATCCTACGGCTACAAAGTCATCGACTTAGGCAAAGACACACCCAAGGAGGTCATCAAGGAAGCAGACGAAAAGTACCACCCTGACATCATTGGCTTGAGCGCACTGATGACCACCACCGTCCTCTCCATGGAGGAGACCATCCTATACCTGAAGGAAAACGGCGTAACAACCCCGATTTATGTGGGCGGTGCCGTGCTCACGCAAGTCCTGGCCAACGAGATCCACGCCGACGGCTACAGCAAAGACGCGCTGGAGTTCGTGGAGGCGGTGGAGAAGCGATGATATTGGCTGTCGGCTATAATAAAAAGGCACGCATTTTTGGATAATGCGTGCCTTTTTTGGGTTTATTGAAATCTCAGTTTCCGCAAATAGCGGTCACTTCAAAATTATTGTTTATTGTGGTTGCCGCAGCTTTTACCATCTTGGTGACCAGCACAACCTTTGCCATCTTGGTGACCGGCACATTTCTTACCATCTTGGTGGCCAGCGCAGCCCTTGCCGTCTTGGTGACCTGTGCAGCTCTTGCCGTCTTGATGGCCAGCACATTTCTGACCATTTTGGTGACCAGCGCAGCTCTTGCCGTCTTGATGACCGGCACAGCCCTTTGCTCCTTCCTGATGGTTACCGCAGTTATGTCCGCCTTTGCTGGCATCGTGGTTGCCGCAGCCATGTCCGGCACCACCGCTGCAACATCCAGCACCTTTTTCGGCACGGCAGCAGGCAGGCAGTTTGGCTCTTGCTGCTTGGTCAGCCTTCACGTTGTCGGCATTGTAACCCAGCTTGCTCACCTCCTGACGCAACTGGTCGGGATTGGTTCTCTTCGCGTCATAGTTAATGGTCAGCTTCGCCGTCTTCATATCATAATTGTAAGACTTCACGCCCTTGAAATAAGGCACATTCTCTTTGAACTTGTCGGCGCATTTCTGGCACACACCATTGGTTTGAATCGTCACGGTCTGCTCCCCTTTGGAGGCCGTTTTGCTCTGCTGAGCATTCGCGCCCAGCGTAATCAGGCTTACTAAAGCCAAAAGAATCAGTTTTTTCATATTGTTACTATTTGTTTGTTTGTTTCTGTTTCACACACACACTACGTTTCGCTCTGCCATCATCGCTGTTCCCGCAGTCCGAAACCCGTTTCGGCATCCAGCCCCACACTGCGCTGCGCTTGTGTGGGGTTATTGGCGCTTCGCGCGTCTTGTCCCTTCGGGACTGCTCAAGGAAGTATATTTAGATTAAAATACATTTTCCCGTCACAAATAAGTTATTGACCAACTTATTCCTTATAAGTTTAATTCAGCATTCAGCATTCTTCATTCTTCATTCTTCATTCTACATTCTACATTCTTCATTCAGCATTCAGCATTCAACATTAAAAATCACCCTTCGACCCGGTTCTTCAAGAACTCCGTGCAATCCTCGAACGTCTCAAAGGTGTGCAGTTCGGGGACAAGTTCGGGGATAACCTTCATCGTCTTCAGCATGTACATCGGTTGTGGTTGGATGATGGTCATCAGCACCAGCACGCCGCGATCTTGTAACTCCTTGATGGCCGTCTCCATAGCATACAGCCCAGACTGGTCCATGAAGCTGACGAGGCGCATACGGATGATCACGATTTTGGCATCCTCGGGCACATCGTTCATCACTTGCTGGAACTTGGTGATGGTGCCGAAGAAGATAGGACCGTTAAGTCGCTGAATGTAAATCTTATGCTTCACCTTGTCGGGCATACCGCCTTCATCCTGCCACGGACTTTCCTTATCGAAATTGGTCATCTCGGCGGTGCTGTAGCCACCCTCCACGAGGTCGCTGGCGCGCTTCATGAAGAGGACGCAGGCAATCACCATGCCGATACCAACGGCGGTGAGCAGATCCACAAAAACGGTGAGCAGGAAGACAATGATGAGCACCACCGCATCGGCACGGGGTATTCTGAGCAAATCCTTGAATCCCTTGAAGTCGATGATCCCCCAACCGACGGTAATCAGGATGCCGGCCAACACTGCCAGCGGCACGTAACGCACAAGACTGCCCAGACCGAGCAGCACAGCCAACAGCAGCAGGGAATGCACCATTCCGCTGATCTGCGTACGCCCGCCGCTCTTCACGTTCACCACCGTACGCATGGTCGCGCCCGCGCCGCTGATGCCGCAGAAGAGGCCGCTGATCATGTTGCCAATGCCCTGCCCTATCAGCTCGCGGTTGCTGTTATGGTGCGTCTTCGTGATATTGTCGGCCACCACAGAGGTCAGCAACGTGTCGATGCTACCCAAGCCAGCGAGCGTAAGTCCGGGAATGACAGAGGCTTTCAGTACCAAGCCCCAATCAAGGCCGGCCAAATCCAAACCTTCCTTCGCAAATGCGGGCATCGGGAATCCGGCGGGAATCTGACCGATGAGCAGCTTCTCGTCCATATTGAGGAACAACGAAATGATGGTCATCACCAAGAGAGCCACCAAAGTGGAAGGTATCTTCTTGGTTATCAATGGGAAAAGATAGATAATAGCGATGGTGCCCAAGCCGAGCAGCAAAGCCGTGAACGACACGCCGCCAGCCACACGTTCAGGGAACTGCGTAATCATATCCACCACCAAAACAGGTGATTTACAGCCGATTAACGGATAAAGTTGTTGGATGATGATGATGACACCGATACCGCTCATGAAGCCCGACAAAACCGGGTAAGGGATATAACGCACATACTTGCCGATTTTGAGGATGCCGAACAGAATCTGGAAGAGACCGCAGAAGAGACCGGCCAGCGACATGCTGATGAGCACCGCGCTCATGGAATGCTGCGCCGCCCACACGCCGCTGAGCAGCGAGGCGGTGATGACGGTCATCGGTCCGGTGGGACCGCTGATCTGCGAATGGGTACCGCCGAAGAGGGAGGCGAAAAAGCCGAGGAACGTAGCCCCGATCAAACCTGCGAGAGCACCCATGGAGCTGGCGGAAGGATCGTCAATTCCCCCGAACGCCTGGATGCCGAATGCCAATGCCAGCGGCAGCGCCACGATACCCGCGGTGATGCCGCCAAATATATCTCCTTTCAGATTGTCGGTTTTGATAAATGCCATATTTCTATTTCGTTTATAATCAATATTTTATAAAAAATCAAAATCGGCGGCAAAAATACAAAATTTTCCGATATGGGAAACAGTGTCTATCTGCGTATTTTACCTTCCCGGTATCCAAATCACCCCTCCCGGGCCTCCAAATTACCCCACCCTGGCCTCCCCTAAAGGGGAGGAGTCCACTGATAGCGTTAAATCGGAACAATTACCGAGACTTTAGTCTCCCCTCTCCATTTGGAGAGGGGCCAGGGGGTGAGGGAATTCTCCATTGCGCTTATTTCGTTGTAGGACACAATATTTGTTTTACTCCTTGTCTTTTTTCCTCCTTGGCCTCACCTAAGCGGAGGAGTCCTCTGATAGCGTTGAATCGGAACGATTACCGAGGCCTCAGTCTCCCCTATCCTTTAGGAGAGGGGCCAGGGGGTGAGGAAAAAACATTCTTCCATTGGAGAGGGACCATGGAGTTAATGCAGATAACTTCTTATTTTTTCGATCACATTATTTATGTCATTATAAATCTCCTCATTGGTAAAGCGAATAACCGTAATTCCCATGTTTTCAAGCTCTACCGTGCGGTTAATATCATGTTCTTGTACTTCGGGGTTATTATGGATACCACCATCCAATTCTACTATCAGGTCGGCTTTGGCACAATAAAAATCAGCAACAAATTGTTTGATAGGATGTTGGCGGCGGAAATGATAACCATTGAGTTGGTCATTTCTCAAATACTGCCAGAGGATTTTCTCAGCTGGTGTCATATTGCGTCGCAGCTCTTTTGCCCGTGCAAATATCTCTGGCGATGCCCCTTGGAATATTTTTGTCTTACTGAAGTCTTGTTTCATGATTACTTCCTTTCTACGTATTTTTTACCCCTCCCGGCCTCCAAATCACCCCTCCCGGCCTCCCCTAAAGGGGAGGAGCCCACTGATAGCATTGAATCGGAACAATTACCGAGGCATTGGTTCCCCCTCTCCTTTTGGAGAGGGGCCAGGCGGTGAGGGAATTCTCCTCTGCGCTTATTTCGTTGTAGGACATACTGTTTGTTTTACTCTTTGCCTTTTTCCTCCCTGTCCTCCCCTAAAGCGGAGCAGTCCACTGACAGCATTGAATCGGAACGACTACCGAGGCATTGGTCTCCCCTCTCCATTTGGAGAGGGGCCAGGGGGAGAGGGAAAAACATTCTTCCAAATGGAGAGGGGCCAGGGGGTGAGGATTACCGTACCTTCACCCTCACCCCTGCCGAATGAGACTGGAACTCCGGCGCGTACATGCACTCGATGTGCGTGATGCCGTTGCTGAAGTTGCCGGACTGGGTGGCGAACAAAGTGTATTCGAAAACATATTTGCCCTTCGGCATCCAGTCGATGAAGAAGTGGGTGGCGGCGTCTTTGGTGGATTCGTAGTACCAGAGGCCGCCCTGGTATTTGTATTGCGAGAAGACGTTGACGGGCTCGAAAGTGGCGGCCCGCATGTCCTTGAGGTGCACGAACTCCATGTCGCGGTCGGCAGTGATGACCACCCGCACGCGCACCTTGTCGCCCTTCTGTAGCGGCTGATTGGTTGTAATGGCCTTCAGCACCTCGCCCTTGTCGGTGTTCTCCACCTTGTAGAGCTGCTTCTCGATGACCAAGTTCTTGTCGTCGCTGCGGGTAATCTTGTCGAGATTCTCAAAATACTGCCAGTAGAGGCCGCCCCACGCGGGACCGTCGGTGCCCTTCTCGATGCGCACATTGGCTTTGTCAGCGGTGATTTCCTCTCCCGTCCAGGCCTTCTTGAAGTAGCCAGTGCCCGCCTCGGTCTGCACGGTCTCGTCGGGCAGACGCACGTTCCCCACGGTGACCGCCACGGTCTTGTCCTCGGCTACGAGCGTCTTGTTCAGCAACAGCGCATAGATGGCTTCCGTGGTCGATTTCGTGGTGCTCCAGTGCTGGGTCTGCTTCTGTTTGAGGAGCCACAATTGCATCTGCGCTAACGACTCCTCGTCCTCCGGCGTGATGGTATGGAACGCCTCGATCAGCATCGCCTGCCGCTCAACGGGCTGCTCGTACCAGAACCACCCCCCACCCTGCTTTTTCCAGAACATGCCCATCTCCTCATTGTGCTGGGCCATGCTCTTAAGGTAGGCTATAATCTCCTTTGCCACTTTCTGGTCACCGTTGCGCCATGCTGTCAGCGCAATCATCGCCTGCGTGTAGTACGATTCCTGACGCCAGCCGCTTAACAGCACCTTGTAACAGGTGTCGTATGCGGCTTTATGTTTGGCGGAAACCTTGTCTTTGTAGAAACTGCGGGCGTAGAGGTAGTGTGTCTCATCGACGTAGGTGTAGTGGTATTTCTTGCGGTCGAGGTAGCGCTGGTACATCTGCTCGTCCATGTAGGAAACGGCGTTGCGGAGGGTGCTGTTGGCCACGTCGGTGCTGACACCGAGGGCTTTGAGGTGACCGAAGCCCGCCACGATGTGCCGTGTAATGAAGTCGCAGCTCTTGCCGCCGGAGAACCACGGCCAGCCACCGTCGCCGTTCTGCGCCTGCTGCAGTTTCCGCAGCGTGGAAGCTTCCTCCTGGGCCATCCGTTTGAAGTCGAACATCGCGGCCAGCGCCTGCTTGTTGGCGCCCTCGCGCTGTGCGTCAAGCACCCACGGGGTCTCCTCCAGCATCACCTGCTTGAGTTCCTGATTCTTCTCCAAGGCGGAGCAGAAGGCATCTGGCGACTCCACCTGCCAGCGGTTGAAGACCTCCTCGATAACGGGGTTGGCCTTCAGTATGTGCGTGGCGAGGGCGTTGGCGTAGTAGCGGCTGAAGCGCTGTTCGTTGCACTCGTGCGGGTATTCCATCATGTAGGGCATCGCCTGAATGGCGTACCATACGGGATTGGGCGTGCATTCCACGGTCAAACGGTAATGTTTCAATGTAGGGACGCGATTTATCGCGTCCGAAATGCGATTCATCGCGTCCGCATTCCGATTCATCGCGTCCGCATTCCGATTTATCGCGTCCGTCGCACCGAATGCATCCCGCAATTTGTTGAACGTAAACGTCTTCACGCCCTTTCCCGAGATATAGAACGGCATCGTTTCGGTCACCATCATGCGGTTGGTGAGCACGGGGAGGGTCTTCTCCTCGCCGTCGCCGGCCACGTCTTTCGGGTCGGTGTTGTGCGCGATGATGCGATAGGTGATGGCGGGGATGTCATCGGGGACGACGATGCGGAAATGGATTTCGGAGGAGGAACCAGCGGAGATCTCGTATTGTTGGGAACCCGTCATCGTAGAGACGCAAAATTTTGCGTCTCTACCAACCCCATTATCCGAACCTCCTTCACAAATCATAGCCACCGGTTGGTTGTTCACTGCGTTGAACATCTGCAGCGTCACGTAGCCGCAAATGTTCCGGCCGCTCATGTTCACCACCTTGGCGGAGAAATCCATGGTGTCGCCCTCGCGGAGGAAGCGCGGCGCGTTGGGAACGATCATCACGTCTTTAGCAGTCTGTACAAGTTTCTCGAAACGGCCGTATTGGAAGGCGGGATTGTGGGCCACACCCTGCATTTTCCATTTAGTGAGAGCGTCGGGCATGGTGAAGCTGATATAGACATCGCCACGCTCGTCGGTGCGCAACTGCGGATAGAAGAAGGCGGTTTCCGCAAAGTTGGTGCGGACCTGCTCGGCAGGAGATTCGGCGCCATCGGCTTCTGCATCTCCAGCTGCAGCTTTGGCGGCCATCGGCATAGAAACAGCCTCTTCGGCAACCATAGCTGTCTCACCGACCTCAAAATCCATAACCGCTTCTTCTGCCACTTCATTAAACACGATATCATGGCGGTTACTTCGTGCAGAGAATGACTTGCCAAAGCTATAGTAGCGCGTACAAGCATTCGGGAAGAACTCAAACCAGTTCTTAATCGGCTCAATAGAGTAGTACAAATACAGGTTGCGGTAATTGTATTGGCTGAAACTTCTCCCCCACGAAAGTGAGCGGAAGTCGCCTCTGGCACCATTCCATGGACTGAAGAAATTTATACTGTGGTAGTTATGGCTTCCCAAAGCATCCAAAGCCATGTCGTACATAGAACACAGAAGCTCTGCCGAGACGGACTTCCCGTCCTTGTCGGTCAGACGAACCTGATACTCCTCCTGGCTGCCCGGCAGCGTCTTGTCACGGAAACGCAGGAACTCGAATCGGATGTCTTTCGTATCATCGGTGACCGTGACAGACTGGGACATCTCTTCTTTCTTATTCTGGTGAATACTCAGCAGATGGACACTCAAGCCACCGATGTCGTCTTTTGTCACCGGATAGGTAATCGTATGTGTCTTCCCATGCAAGTTCACCCACTCGGCACACACCTTTACGTTGTGGGAGTAAATCTCGCAGAGAACATTCGCTTCGGGCAGAAAACTGCCAAGGGTAAGGGTCAGCGTCTCCCCGATATTGATGGAATGGTCCATCGTGACCCACAGCGGCTTGTACGCACTGCATTTTTTGCTGTCGTCACGATAAACCAACACATAATTCTCTGATTCTATGCGATTTCCGTTATCATCTTCCGTATAGAGCATTACCTTGTAGTAACCGTCAGTCAGATTATTGAGGTCTGGAAATGCGAAATAGGCGGCAGTATCTTTGTTCACCATGACACTGCCCTTCTGCAGAGAAACGGCCGTCCAGTTTTCCTTTTGGGTCTCACCATGGAAGGCAACCCATGGGAACTTTTTGTGAATCAGATTCGTGTCACTGATCACAACATCCGTCTTCTTCTCTATTTCATACATATACTGTTTGGGCGTTTGCAGACGGAAAAGCTCGTATCCGACTAAGCCGCTTTGCGGTTTTCCAGCTGTATTGGTCAGTGAAATCCGATACTGATTGTCCGACTTATTCACGTCTATCTCACCAGGCAAACCACAAGACAACAGCAAGTTACGACTGCTTACATAGACCACGGTGCTGCCGCTGTGGGTCTCACCGTTAATGTCGGTGACATCGACTCTGACCTCGTAGCGGTAAAGCGGCGTATATCTCCGCAATGTCATATCCTCCTCCGTGGGGAAAGTGATGCGGAAGTTGCCGTCATCATCGGTTTCCAACGTACCATACGCCACGGTGCGCGGCTCATAGGTGGGACACCACCAATAGCTGCGCCACCAGGGGAACGAGGCGTTACGGGTCACTCGGTAACTTACCGAAGCCCCGTCAAGCGGATAGCCCGCCAAGGCCATCGCACTGCCCTTCACCGTCACTTCCTGTCCAATGGAAAAGGTCTCCTCCGGGGTCTCAATCTCCACCTCGAAAGCCGGCAGCTTATATTCCTCCACAGAAATCGCATGACTGAACGATTGGTTGCCCACATTAGCGTAAATATGATACGTTCCTGTCAGACCGCCCTCAGGCAACGTAAACTCACCCGCAATGGAACCGAATTCATTGGTCCTCAGTTCTATCTCCTCCACCTGCTGATAGTTCACATCTTTCAACGTGACCTTAACAATAGTGTCAGCAAGCAAAACAGAATGGTTATCTTTATATACAAACTCGAAAATCCCTTTGAAATGAACCGTTTGTGTGGGGCGATAGAGCGACCTGTCGGTAAAAAAGTGACCGTAAATACGGTCTTCAGGGCTGGTGCGGTCATGCTGCCACCAATTGAATCCTCCGTGAGACAAGGTCTGCCCGTGCCAAGAGACTGTAAAGCCGTTTGTGCCACCGTACTCGCCATCCCGCAAACGTCCAAACTGACAAAAACCGTCACCATCGGTAGTCTGGGTGAAAGTTTGCTTGTTCCTGGTCATGGAGACTTTGGCGTTGGAGAGAGGTTCTCCGGTTTTTCTGTGCAGAGCCAGAATTTCCAAACCAAACTCCGTGACACGCGGTAAAATCTCAATATCGCTGATTTGGAACAAATAGCACTCTCGCGGTGTACTCTTATCCCATTTCGAAGAAGGCCGGTCTGAAATCAGCAGCCAATAGGCCCCGGCCGGCAGTTCGGGCAGCAGATAGAATCCCCAATGGTCCTGCAGATCTTGTTTATCGGGGAGTTCCACCACCTCGTCATATACTGACTTTCCGGCGGTCACATATTCAAAAACCTTGTTGTTTATCATCCCTTGTGAAGTGGACGTGGCTTTCACGACTTTGACATACAACTGTTTGCTATTCGCGTAGTCGATACGCCAAAGGGTGGCTGAACCCGTGGGAAAAATCGAATTTTCGCCCAAAAGCGGGGAAGCCGAAATTGTGCGGGAGCGCAATCCGTGAATCGTTTCGGTCACCGGCACCTCATAAAAGGATTTGTCCGATGCGTTGAGGGCAATCTTAAGCCAAGATTCCGCCTTAAGTAAATCGTCACGATAAGGGTTCTCTGTATCCTTTCCTTCATAACCTGATCTGTTAACATCACGTTCCAGATACAAACTGCCTATCTTGTACGCAATCAGGCCATAACCCTCCATTTGTTCGCATTCTTTCGCCCATTTCTCCAAAAATGGGATATACCAGTCCAAAGAATTGTCGGGCGCAAGAC
>JAEEGI010022202.1_pt1 | contig 12557 bp, 6 predicted proteins | sample 8958751 | NCBI WGS metagenome assembly JAEEGI01 (sample SAMN16246545, study PRJNA631951) | gut metagenome | biome: gut microbiome; feature: rumen; material: KS-attached | host: Bos | place: Iran: Karaj | collected 2018-10 | reverse complement strand
TATCGAGTTCGTTCGGTGTGAGCATCGCCACAGGGTTTGTGGATTTGCAGATGTGCGCGTTCCATGCCACCTCATTGCACTCGTTGCTTCCAGGGAACGCAAATCCTTTGCTGAGGTTTCCACCTCTGGCCGCATATTCCCATTCCGCCTCAGTAGGCAATCTGAAGTTTTTCCCAGTGATCTCGTTCAGTTTCTTGATGAAATTCTGGCAGTCATCCCAAGTGACGTTCTCCACCGGCAGGTTGTCGCCCTTGAAACTCGACGGATTGTAACCCATGACCACTTTCCAGAGAGCCTGAGTAACCTCAGTCTGTCCGATTCTGTAGCTCGAGAGTGCCACGTTGTGGCATGGCTGCTCATCCACATCTCCATACTGGGTCTGCTCAAGGGTGGCTCCCATAAAGAATGTACCTCCCTGCACACCCACCATATAGAAATCAACCCCTTTCACGTTGAATTTCTCCGTCTTAAGGAATTCAGAATTGAACGGCTGGAAATGTCTTCTTTGTGGCTGTGGGTTAGCCGCAGTGTCGTCAATATCCTTTTGCGACACCGCTGCCACGATTCTAAGTCCTGTATTATAGTTGTATTCCCTCGGGCTGAGACTGTATCTGAACGCCACTCTGGCCGCGTTGGAACCATCAATCCAATGCCCACCCCTAACGCATTTGTTGTTTCCGTTGAGAGGTCCAACCGGGTTCGTCTGGCAACTGTCGCGATACTCTCCATACCAGTCGTAGCACCATTCCGCCACATTTCCTGTCATGTCGTAGATGCCGAGCTCATTAGGTTTTTTAGTGGCCACGGTGTTGGTTTTATTAGCGTTAGACACCCACCAAGCAACCTCATCGATATAGTCGGTTCCAGCATACATCCAATTGCCCGTCATGCATCCGCCTCTTGCGGCAAACTCCCACTCCGCTTCAGTAGGCATGCGGAATTCCATCCCCGTGAGTGCATTGAGTTTTGAGAGGAATACCTGGCAGTCGTTCCATGACACATTCTCCACCGGAGCTTTCGGATTCTTGAAGTTGGACGGGTTCTTCCCCATCACTGCCTGCCAGAGTTCCTGCGTCACCTCGGTCTCACCGATATAATATGTGCTGAGCGCCACCCTGTGCGGAGGGAACTCATCTTTTTCAGAGCGATACATCTGATCGATGGTGCTTCCCATGATGAAAGTACCTCCCTGCACACAAATCATCTTGAATTCCACCCCCTTCACATTGACCACACGGTCGTTGAGCGACACAGTGGAAAAATCAGCAAAAGAAGCAAGTGAGTCGATTTTCAAGTTATCAGGCATATATGCCACGAGATTAACTAACGTGTCAACATTCTCCTCCTCCGGTTGCTGAGCAGTTTGTGTCGTGTCGATTTTCTCGACAAGAGTTACCTCCTCCTGCTTCTTGTGTTTTTTTCTAAACCATTTTTTCCAAAACTGTGCATCCGCCTCAACAGGCAGAAGCATAGCGACTACTAAGAGGACGATGCCTAACCGCACAGTCCTGTGGTTGTCAGTCATAGATTTCATAATAAAATAAATATGTAAGAATGAATGAATGTTCGGAAAAAATCCCTTTCTTTTTACAATTGTAATGCAAAATTACATTTAATTTATATAAAAACGTGAAGCGAAATATAAATTTAATATATTTTAACTTTTACATTTTTAAATGCAATTTGCATGAAAATCTAAAAAAAAACAAAAAAATGTTAGGATAATAAAAAATAATGTTCTATATTTGTAATTGACAAGATTTAGATTTTCATTTATTATTAACCCCAAAAGTTATTATTTATGAAGAGATTATTGATTTTGATGTCATTGGTGATGAGCTTCAGCCTTGCCAATGCCCAGCAGTCGATCATGAATCCGAAACTCACAGACAACGTGTACATCGGCGTGAATGGCGGCGCAAACACAAACCTTGCAATGAACAAGTTCTTCCCTGTGAATCCGACCTTCGGCATCCGCATCGGTAAGGACGTGACTCCAATTTTCGGAGTATTCGTAGAGGGAACCGCCTGGTTCGGTTCACACAGTGACAAAAAGCGTTTTGGCTTACGTGATATGGAAAGTTTCGACCGTTTCGACTATCTTCCATTAGCTGGTGAAGACCAGAATGCTTACTTCCTTCACACCACAGGTCACAATGCTGTCCGTGGTTTGAACGTAGGTTTGAACAGTACAGTGAACCTGACCAACCTGTTCTGCGGTTACCTCGGTGAGCCTCGTCCGTTTGAGGTAAGCAGTGTGATCGGCATGGGTTGGGGTCATGTGTTCATCCCTTCCAACGAGTACGCCATTCTTGAAGAAAAGGATGAAGACCGCGACCTGCTGACCGCAAAGACCGGCTTGGATTTCAACTTCAACTTTGGCTCAGAGAAGCAGCATCAGTTCTACATTGAGCCAGCCGTCATTTGGGCATTGAACAAGACCGGTTATGAAGGTGTTCAGTTCAACAAGCACTGGGCTTACCTGAGTCTTTCCGTAGGTTACAACTACAAGTTTGGTTGCTCCTATGGTGGTCACAACTTCAAATTTGGCCGAGACTGCGATGCAGAGCTTCGCCGTCTGCAGGCCCTGCTCGACGAGTGCAACAGCCGTCCTCCACGCGTGGAGATCAAGGAAGTTGAGAAGATTGTGTATAGAGACCGTCCAGGCCAGACCATCACAATTGACAATTTGAAGGTTGTTCCATTCGAGGTGAACAAGTGGGATTTGACAGAGGATGTAAAGGCCGACTTGAACACCATCAAGGAAGGTTCACATGTTCAGGTAATCGGTACTGCCTCTCCAGAGGGTAACGCAGAATGGAACCAAGAGTTGTCAAACAACCGTGCCAACACCGTTGCCGAGTATCTTGAGAACCGTGGCGTGATTGTAGATTCGAAGGAAGGCCGTGGCGTTGAGGGCAAGACCTCTAACCGTCTGGCAATTGTTTACATCATCAAGTAAGCTTCTTACACACAAGACAAAAGGAGGGCTGTTTGCCCTCCTTTTTTTGTGCTAAAAGCTCACACGCTTAACAATTCCTTAATGCAAAAAAATGCAAAAAGAAGGAAAAATCCATTTTAGAACTTGAAAAAGGGAAAAAAATTTTCCAATTGTAAAAAAAAACCTTATATTTGCACAAATAATATTCATTCATTATTTACCAAATTTGTGTGTTTATGAAAAAATTACTTTTATCCCTTGCATTGGTATCAGCCGGTATCAGTGCAAATGCACAGCAGTCGATTATCAACCCTGGGTTGACCGACAATGTTTACATTGGTGTGAACGTAGGTGCCAACACAAACCTTGCTGGCAACAAGTTCTTCCCAGTGAACCCAACATTCGGCATCCGCATTGGTAAGGACATCTCTCCAATTTTCGGTGTGAATGTTGAAGGAACCGCATGGTTTGGTTCTCACATAGAAGAGCCAATGGGCAAACGTTGGGACTACCTCCCTTATTTCGTCGTTAACGAGAACGGCTACGCAGATGGTGGCATCAGCACAGGTCACAACTTTGTTCGCGGAATGAACTTAGGCATCAACAGCACGGTGAACCTGACCAACTTGTTCTGCGGCTACCTTGGTGAGCCACGCACATGGGAAGTGAGCTCCATCATCGGACTCGGCTGGGGTCACACCTTCACCCCTTCACGTGCCGGCATGATTCGTCCACTTGGTGATTTGGAGATTTTTGACACAGACAACGTGCCTTACTTTGGCGGCGACGTCATTTATGGCAATTTCACCACAAAAGAAGACCAGGACATCCTGACCGCCAAGACCGGTCTTGACATTGCCTACAACTTCGGTTCTGAGAAAGAGCATCAGATTTATGTTGAGCCTGCCATCCTCTGGAACCTGAACAAAGCCGGTTACAGCGGCATTGAGATGAACAAGCACTTCGCCTTCCTGAGCTTGTCTGTAGGCTACAACTACAAGTTCGGCTGCTCTTACGGTGGTCACAACTTCAAGCTTGGCCGCGACTGCGACGCAGAGCTCCGTCGTCTTCAGGCTCTGCTTGACGAGTGCAACAGCCGCGGTCCACGTGTTGAGATCAAGGAAGTTGAGAAGATTGTGTACAGAGACCGTCCTGGCCAGACCATCACAATCGACAATCTGAAAGTTGTTCCATTCGAGCTGAACAAGTGGTATCTGTCAGAGGACGCTCAGGCTGACCTGAACACCATCAAGGCTGGTTCGCACGTGCAGGTAATCGGTACTGCTTCTCCAGAGGGTAACGCAGAATGGAACCAGGAGCTCTCGAACAACCGTGCCAACGCCGTTGCAGAGTATCTTGAGAACCGCGGTGTGATTGTTGATTCTAAGGAAGGCCGTGGTGTTGAAGGCAAGACTTCGAACCGTCTGGCAATCGTTTACGTAATTAAGTAATCATTCCTATTCCTTATAAGAGGATGCGCCCTCATTCAGAGCGCATTCTCTTTTTTTTTTATTTTATCCGCCGAATTGCTTTGACCTCCATGGATTTCCAAGCAGAGAGAAATCAGAAAGAGATGTTGTGCAAATCTAAATAAAACGTAAATAGTCCCGTCGCTGCTCCGAATAATTTGGATTGTATTGATATAAATCGTATCTTTGCTAAACTCAAATTGTTCTAAACGTAACATTCAGTCATTGCTGTCCTACCCTGGCCAGTTTCTTCATCAAGACCTCCCACAATAATGAAAGGAATCCACATTAAGCATATCAGTCTCTTATTCTTGGTATTCTTCGTAGCGTTGACTGCCTACAGCCAGACTACGAATTTCTACCGCACGTCTGAAAAAGAGCAGAAGAAAGAAAAGAAAAAGAAATCTCACCACGTAAAGATTCCGAAAGCCACAGAGATTTCGATACTGAATGCCCAGAGTCGTCCCGACCGTCCTGGAGGCAGTCCTGTTCCTCCAGTCCTTCAGAGCCGGCGAATATACTTATCCGAGGGGAAGACAGGCATCGACATCAGCCATTATCAAGGTCGCATCAACTGGGAGGAAGTGGCTCGTGACCCTCAGGTGACATTTGTGATTATGAAAGCCACCGAATCAAGTGATTTTGTTGACAACACCTATCAATACAACATCCGTGAGGCTCGCCGCCACGGCTTGAAAGTGGGCAGTTACCACTTCTACCGCGCCCATGTGGATCCTGAGCTTCAGTTCCGCAACATGATGCGCAACATCGACCCCCGCCAGCAGGACATTCTGCCTGTGATTGACGTGGAGCTGACCAATGGTGTGTCGCACGATTTGTTTGTGAACCGTCTGGAGCGTTTGTGCGACATGGTGACGAATGCCTACGGCGCCCATCCTATCATCTACACCGGTAAGAATTTCTTTGCCAAATACTTCAACAACCTCCGTTGGCGTCACTACAAGTTCTGGATAGCCGCCTACACAAGCAAACAGCCAGAGCTGGCCGGCGGTCAGGACTACATCATGTGGCAGTTCACCGACAAGAGCCGTGTTCAAGGCATCCGGGGCGGTGTGGATATGAGCCGCTTTGTCTTCGGCCACACCATCGACGACATTCTCTACCGCCGCTGATGTGCCGAGAAACACAAATTTCCTTCACCCTATTTTCCTGACCCACAACATGAAGAAATCGATATTGATTATCATAAGTATTTTGACTGCGACATTTGCCTACAGCCAGCAAATATCCTACACAAAAGCCGACAGTACGAAAATCGTTGAGATACTGAAGCGTTCGAGCAGCCTTCCTGCTTCAGAGAACCGCATGATATATTTCGGCAAGCAGTTCTTAGGCATTCCCTACGTAGGCCACACCCTTGAGGAAGGCGACCACGAGCACCTGATCGTGAATGTCCATGGACTGGACTGCACCACATTCGTGGAGACCGTGTTCGCCTTGTATCTCTGCGACAAAAACAACCAGCGCACTTTTGACGCCTTCTGCCACCAACTGAGCAAAATCAGATACCGCAACGGCGTGATGAACGGCTATCCCTCCCGTCTCCATTATTTCACTTGGTGGGGCGAGGACAACGAACGCCTCGGGTTGGTGAAGCAGGTGGTTCGCAACGGCTTCCCTTTCACTGCGACCCAGAAAATCCACATCAACTACATGTCGGTCCATCCGGATTACTACAAACAGCTGAAGAACCATCCTGAATTTGTGTCTGTGATCAGAAAATATGAGCAGGCTTCAGAAGGCCAGGTTTTCAAGTATGTTCCCAAATCCTTGCTGAACAGAAGCCCTGAGCAGCTTTCCGACATCCACACAGGCGATATCATCAGCATCATCACTAACAAAGACGGTCTGGACACAAGCCATGTGGGCATCGTGTTTTGGCAGGATGGCAAACTGCACCTGATGCATGCTTCCAGCCTCTACAAGAAAGTGGTGATGGACCAGAAGACCTTCTATGACTATTCCCAGGGTCAGAAAGCCCATCTAGGAATCCGAGTCTATCGACCATTATAATATTCCACAACAACTATTCTTACTGTCTGAATTTCAAGCATCAGACAGATTTTTCCAAAAAATAGCGCTTACCAGACGACGAATCTCCGGCAAGCGCTGTTTTTTTGGGGGGTGCAGATGCATCAAAGACTCACCTTCCACACATTTGCTTGAAATCGCACCATTGGCATGCATGCGGGTTTTCTGTCTGTCGGAAATCCACCTCTGGGCTGAAAATCTCTGTGATGAGCCCCATCATCCTCTTATGGAACTCCTCCTTATATTCAGCGGCAAAGTCGGTGACCATCGTCCGCTTTTGATTCCTTCCTATTCCTTCCACCTTAGTGATGACATAATCCTGCTCTGCTATGGTGTGGTCATCGACAGAGACTGGTTTCACATACATAAGTGCTGGCGCCACAGGGCGGTCGCAAGTTTCTGTGTAGATGTCAGAATAATAAAAGGTCTGGAGGATGTGGTAAGGCCGGTTGTTGATCGAAGAGTCGAAGAGTGCGTCGAGCGATGGAAACCGCTGAGCCTGTGCACTTGTCTTATAATCCACAATCCGGTGCTGCTCTTTCTGAGGATCACCCACAAAAATGGTGTCGATACGGTCGATAACCCCACCGAGCTTGAGATGCGTTCCATTCACCTGCACCATCATCTCATGTTGCTGATTTTCCACAGCCTCCACCCTCAACGGGCAGAGCCTTGCATCAAATTTCAGTTGTTTTTTCACATATTTGACGATGACATCACGGTTGAGCATCTGCTCGCCGTTGTAGTGCAAAGCGGCACCTTTCGGCAATTTGAAAAACTCTTTCCTGAAGGCATCGTCCACCAATCTGATGATGAAAGGGTCATTATTCGCAGCCTTTTCAAGGAAATCCTTTGTCAGGACCTCGTGCAGGTGCTCTTTGTAGAAATGCTCCATGCAATGATGGAAAATATTACCGAAAATGTCGTTTCCCACTTCTTCAGTGAGGTCTTCGTCGGGTTTGAGTCCCGCCACCTTCTGTAGATAGAACAGGAAAGGGCAGTTGATATAAGTGTTGATGGCAGTAGGCGAAAAGAAATTGTCTTTAAACCTCTCCCTCAACTTTTTGATTACCTCGCCCGTTTTTCTGACCGTAAACACAGGAATGTTGCCCGTAGCCACCTTCGCCTCGAGGGCAATCTGTGATATGCTTGTGCTTGGGGAGAAGAGGTGTTCTTTTTCGATAAGCATCTGAGTCATATACCTTGACATTTCTCCTCTCGACATCTCGTCATCTGACTTATTGAAGACCAGAGTGATGTTCTCCGCGCGTTGTATGAGGCGGTAGAATCCATAGGCGAAAAGGCAGGCACGCCGTTCCATTGTGGTCATTCCATGTGCTTCCCGGAGCGTATAAGGAATGAACGAGGCAAGTTTGACATTCTTCGGCAGATTCTCATCGTTCATTCCAATCATAACCAGGTTCTTGAAGTCGAGGCACCTGGTTTCGAGCATACCGATGATTTGAATACCCTCCGCTGGTTCTCCGTGGAAAGGGACGGAGGCAGTCTGAAGTATTTGGCGCAACAATCTCAAAAAACGCTCATTGCTCATGTCCGCCATCCTCACGAAAGTGAAATCTTCCTCTTGCAAGACTTCCCAATGTATATCAGCCAACCTGTTGATGATAGTGTAAACATTGAAAAGAGACTCCTCATAGAGTTGATTGTCGAAGTCAGCCTCATCCTCCTCCACATAGGTCTGTGCAATTATCCTCACCACTTTCGCAAGATAGCCAAGCAATTGGTCGATATTATCCTGTCGTGTGAAAAGTAATTTCAGAAATTCGTCATCGTCAAAGAAAGCCGGATCTATGAAGAACATATTATTCTTTTTGATATCCGCCAGCTTTCCGACCGCCTTTTCTCCGGCCATCCTCACAGCATAGGGATGCTTCAGCACGTTCGCCACCTGAGTGTAGTTCCACCAATTTCCCCTTCCTCCGAACGTCTGCAACTGCATCAAAGCAAGCACAAAACTGCTGGCAGGCGTCTCAATCAACGGAAAACCCATGGTCACATTCATTTGGTAGTCTCTTCCGTTGCTGTCAGTCGGCAAACTGTGGAGCATAGGTTGCAAGAGTTTCTCATCGCAGAGAACCACCGCCGTCTGATTGAGTTGAGAGTCGGCACTCACATTTTCATGCAACCATTCCCCGGCGAACCTTGCCTGGGCATTGTCGGAAGGAGAGGCAACGAAGGTGATGTTCTTATTGTTGTGCATATTGTCGTAGCAGATATCTTCGGCATTCAGTTCCGACCCGAAATGGCCAACATTGTCCATCACGAACCTACCGGCCTCCGCATACGCCGACGCCAAGTTTCCATCCTTCATGTAGGCCCTGTCGTAATCCCAATAGAACATGGCTTTCTGCTCCTGCTTAAGCCTATCGAGCAATGTCCGTTCCGTAGCATTGAGCACGTTAAATCCCACGAACACATATTTTTCCGCTTTCAGCAGTTCAGTATCCACTCCCTTCTCCACCACCATGCGTTTCAGCATGCCTGGATAAGCGAGTTTCCTTTTCAAGAGACGTTCCCGGAAACGGTGGTAGGTGGGGCACAGAAGATTCCAGACAGAAAGGAATTTCTCCTTGAGGCGTGAGTCCTTATCCTTATCGAAATATCCGAAATAGCGCTCTATAGCCTTGAGCTGCTCCTCCGAAAGATAATCCATGTCTGTGAGTTCGTCGAGGTCTTGGAGATTTCGGAAGATGTCGTCGGCATGTGAGAGATTGTTGTCAATGTCGTCGAAATCGCTCAGCATGACCTCTCCCCATGCATAAAAGTGGTCGAGAGGCTCCGATACCACTGGGGTTTCTCCTGCTTGCAGTGCCACTGTCTGCTGATAGGCTTCATAAAGATGATAGATTAGCAATGGTGTGTCGGGCACTGAAAGTTCGGTCAACTGGTCAAAAATCTCGTCTAAAGTCTTGAATGCCGGCGTCCATACCGGGAGTTGGCACACCTGTTCGAGGTATTGGTTGAAGAAAAGTCCCGCCCTTTTTCCAGGGACGACAATCACGACATTGCTGAGGTCATGGAGTTTTGCTGTCAGGTCCTCCACCACTTTTTTCAAAAAAGGAACAGTCATATATCAGATAAAGTTGAAAGTCGTTGTAGAAATCAGTTTTTGAGATGCACAGGCACTATATCCTGCTGTCGGATATACCAAACAAAACCCTTGACATCTGGACATCCCATTTGTTTGAGCAGCCGCATATACTCCGCCACCTGGTTGATATGCCCGTCATCATGCCTACCGGTCTTATAGTCAATGACTATAGTCTGCCTTCCATCAGTAATCACCCGGTCTGGCCGTTTGGTCGTGGTTTTCCCATTCTTATCCTTCATGAGAATGGCATTTTCGTTGATGACCCTCCAATGCGGATCGAACCAGATTCTCGACTCTGGATTCTCGAATGCCTTTCTCACCAGTCGCTTGACATCCTCGCGATGGAAGGAGTCGGCAAACAGTCCTTCAAAATCGAGTTTTCTCACCACTTTTTCCACATCCTCCGCCGACTGGATTTCTGATAGAATATGATGGAAAAGCAGTCCTTCGTCGAGATATTTTGAATGTTCTTCCTCTGCATCTTTGCCAGCCACGAACATCTTTGACTTGTTGGATTGCCGGAACACCCCACCCGATTTGAGGCTTGCAAATTCAAGTTGTCGGTTTTCCGGTTGCATCAGCAACACATTCTCCGTGTTTTTTTGCTCCTTATGCTTGACGGCAATATCCGATTTCGGGTACAGGTAGATCCGCCCATTGATGTCGGCAGATTCCTCGGCTGTCATATCATCAAACACGATATCTTTGAGTTCTTCAGACACTTCATGTTTTCCTTCAAGCGGCATGGCCTGCAAGAGGACATCGTACATTGTCTTCACTGTCGCCTCTCCTTTCCCTATCTTGTCCTTTTTTCTTTTCTCGTCCAGTGCTTCGAAGGATCCCCTCGCATCTGCAATGACGACAAGGTTGTTTGAAGCTCTGGTGAATGCCACATAGAGCAAGTTGAGATTATCGACGTATTGCTTGAGGATTTCATTGTTATAATCATCGGCGAAAGCAGATACTGCGCTGGCATTCGAAATGGTGACAGGACAGAGTGGCAAATGGCTGAAAGGTTCCTCCTGTGGCACGCACCACATCAAGTCGCCCCTGGCCGGGTTCTCCACTCCCCAATCCGCAAAAGGAATGATGACCGATGGAAATTCCAGTCCCTTTGACTTATGGATAGTCATGATTTGTATTCCATCCGCAGTTCCATCGGAAATGGTCTGCTGCGCCATCTTCTCATCCCAGAAATCGATGAAGGAGTCGATGTCCGCATTATTGGTCTCGAGGAATTTGGCCAAATTATCGAAAAAAGCGAAAAGGAACGCATCTTGTCCTTTGATTTTATGGATTTGCAGGATGAGGCAGAGCCTTTCGAACAGTTCATAGAGGGGCAGCATGGCTATTCGCTCTGTGTGCATGGAGAGTTGTTCAGGAAGCAGTTGGCGGATTTGCCCATCATCTGCAATGAACAGCTTGTTGAGGTCGTTTTTGATGTCCTCATTTTCCATCACATCGGTTTGATAATAATAAGCCGCCATGGCCAAGTTGAATCTGTCGGCAGGGTTTTGCAGCATTCTAACAGTCCACACCAGAAGCCGGACTGCAGGTGAAGCGTTGAACTGATAAGCCTGATTGCTGACGATATTGATTTTCTGACCTTGCATTTCAGGCACATAATGATTGAAATAATCGCAGATGAGCGGTATATGCTTATTTCCTCTGACAAGAATGCAGATTTCATTTTGTCTGACCCCTTTTTCCAGCATCATCCTCACATTATCCGCCAATCTCTCCAACTGCCACAAGTCTTCCTGCTTCATATCTTTATTGATTTCCTCGCAAATCTGCTCATCCTCTTCAAGAGGTCTCAGACATTCAATCCTGACGAATCCATCGTTTCTATTTCGTCGGCTTGGTATGGACTGGCAAGAATTGCGGTAAGCCTGCCGGATAGGTTCCGCCGACACCCCCTTGACCCGCTCATATTCAGCCGCGAGCAAAGCAGCCGCATTCAAGAAGAACCCGTTGTTGAAGCCGATGATTCTCGCCAAGCTCCTGAAGTTCATGCTTAAAGGACGGTCGTTGACAAATGCAGAGAAATCCTTGTCCTGCTGTATTCCGTTAAGGATAGTCCAATCTCCGTTCCTCCATCTGTAAATGCTCTGCTTGACATCACCCACCAGCAAACATTCATGGTTGGCATCCAGGCTGTTTTTGATGAGCGGTTTAAAATTGTCCCATTGGAGAACCGACGTGTCTTGAAACTCATCAATCATGATGTGTTCAAAATGGGTTCCTGTTCGCTCATAAATGAAAGGAACATCACTTCCCGCAATCATCTCATTGAGGAAATGGTTGGTGTTTGCCAGCAGAAAATCCCCTCTCTCGGCCGTGGCTTCCTGCACTTTCTTGCTAATGGTGTTGATGAGAGAGAGATTATTGAGATGTTTGGTAATTCCCACCACAGTATTGACAATCGCGACCGCAGCGTCATGGCATTCCTTCGTCTGGCGAGCCCGGTTCACCCACCCCTCTGTTTCCACCAATTGCTGGACTTGGGGTTCTTTGCTCCACTGCTCAGGTCCCTCCAGGCAGGCAGAGCAGTAGGAGTTGAAATTGGGAAGTTTCACGGTTTTCTCCTGCTCGCTGACTTCGGCCAGTTTTTCGTAATAAGCGTAGATGCCCTGTGTGGCCCTGATGAAATTGTTCGCCAAGAGTCCGTGGTTGCTGCAGAAGTCATGAAAATCCAGCCCAAAGTTCTTCAGTTTTCGAATGGCATCTTTTTTCTTTACCTCCATTTCATTCTTAAAGCGGTCGATAAATTCAGGCTCATCAAGTCTTTTTCTCAATTCATTTCCAAAACTGAGGAAATTTTCATTGAAGATATTCTTTCCAAAATCTTCCAATTCTCCGTTGACGGACCAATTCTTATTGTCCTCCATCCGTTTCTCCACATAATCCATCACCTTTTTCCTAATGTCGGAATCTACAGGAATGGCGTCAATCACCCCCTTTACCCCTTCTTTCAGTGCCG
>JAEEGI010022201.1_pt1 | contig 12557 bp, 5 predicted proteins | sample 8958751 | NCBI WGS metagenome assembly JAEEGI01 (sample SAMN16246545, study PRJNA631951) | gut metagenome | biome: gut microbiome; feature: rumen; material: KS-attached | host: Bos | place: Iran: Karaj | collected 2018-10 | reverse complement strand
TAATCATCGCAATTTTCACACAAGAGCCATAAATACCCAGTTGCACGTTGGCATCGGCCTCATCAGGATATACCAGCGGGAAGATGATCTTATCGGCCACCTGATTCAGGATGCCTGCAATGCCAAGGATCAAGATGGGCCACGAGTAGCCAAGCATCCTGCGCAGCAGACTGCCGTCGAAGTGCCAATGAATCTTGAATAGGTCCGGGATAAAGAAAAACGTTATCAATCCCGTACACAACAGATTGATGAAGAACACGTAGAAGACCGAGGTCTTGCCTAAGAGCACGAAATAGATGACGTTAAGTGCGATGTTCAGAAGAATAAAGAGCATCTTCAACGAGGCAAAACGCATGGCCCGTTTTTGGAAGCGCAGATAACTGAAGGGAATGGCTTGTAAGGCGTCGAGGGCCACAACGACAGCCATCATCAGCAGATAGTCAGGATGCGCAGCATAGCCGAGGGCATTACTGATGGGAGTGATAAACCCAAAGATAAGCGCCAGAAATACCAGTGTCAGCGACCCCACCGTAGACATCACTGTAGAAAAGACGGTATCGGGCTTACATTTCTCGTCATTGGCAAATCGGAAAAGGGTTGTCTCCATGCCAAAGGTTAAGAGCACCAAGATCAGAGCCGTATAAGCATAGATGTTCGTGCTGATGCCATAGTCGCCAGAGTCTTTGGGCATATAGTGGGTATAGAGCGGTACAAGCAGATAATTCAGGAATCTGCCTACGATACTGCTCAGGCCATAGATGGCCGTATCCTTTGCGAGTGATTTCAGATTTGCCATTAGGAGTGATGATGAGGGTTGCTATCCAAAGAAAAGATACGCAATCGCAATAGCTGCAATAATCCCTGCAAGATCCGCCATAAGTCCGCAAGCGACAGCATGGCGAGTCTTCCTGATGCCCACACTGCCGAAGTAGACGGCGAGGATATAGAAGGTGGTATCGGTGCTTCCCTGGAAGATACAACTCAGGCGCCCTATGAACGAGTCAGCCCCATAGGTGGTCATTGCGTCGACCATCATGCCACGTGCGCCACTGCCGCTCAACGGTTTCATCAGCGCCGTAGGAAGAGCCCCCACGAAATCACTGTTGCCGCCACAGGCTTCCACCGTCCAGCCAATGCCGTCGATAAGCATATCCATCGCTCCAGAAGCCCTGAACACGCCAATGGCCACGAGGATGGCCACCAGATAGGGGATGATGCGGACAGCTGTCGTAAATCCCTCCTTGGCTCCCTCGATAAACGAATCATAGACGTTCACCTTCTTCCGCATACCAGCCAAGATGAAGGCGATGATGATCAGCATCAGCAGGATGTTTGCCACAGAGGTGCTTACCTTGTTCATCAGCACGGAGTCGAGTTGTCCGAAGCCCCAGATGATGCCTGCCACCATCAATGCAGCACCACCTAAGGTCAGCAGGATGGTGCGATTCAGGAGGTTGATCTTCTGATAGAGGCTGGTGACGATGATGCCCGCCAAGGTGGAGAAGAACGTCGCCAGAAGGATAGGGATAAACACATCCGTGGGCTGAGCGGCACCCATCTGGGCCCTGTACACCAATATGGAAATAGGTATAAGCGTCAGTCCGCTGGTGTTCAGCACGAGGAACATGATCATCGGGTTCGATGCCGTCACCTTCAGGTCTTCAGCCTTCTGCTCAGTCACCTTATTCTCATTCTTCAGTTTCTCGATTCTTCCATCTTCAATCTCTTTCAGCTGCTCCATCGCCTTCAGGCCTAAGGGCGTAGCCGCATTGTCGAGGCCCAGCATGTTCGCGGCAATGTTCATGAAGATGCTCCCCGTTACGGGATGCCCCTTGGGGATGTCAGGGAAGAGCTTCGTAAAGATCGGACTCAGCAACCGTGCCAGCACGTTCACCACTCCACCCTTCTCACCAATCTTCATGATGCCCAACCAGAGCGATAACACGCCTGTCAGCCCCAATGAAATCTCAAATGCGGTCTTCGACGAAGAGAACGTCGAGTCCATCATGGCTGGGAACACATCATAGTCTCCCAGAAACACCAGCTTCACCACCGCAATGACGAAGGCGATGATGAAAAACGCTATCCAAATATAATTCAATACCATATTGACTGCAAAATTACAACATTATTCCGATACTACCAAAGAATTATCCAAAAAAGGGCACCTGCTCTCGCAGCTGCCCTCATTCAGATTAGTCTTTAAGTACTTGATGAAATTGAAATTTACTGGTTTTCCTTTATTTCTGCTGATACCAGGCATTACCGTTCACCCAGTCATCACCCAAATTTCCGATAACGTACTGCTGGAATAACTTCGTGCCGTCTGGCTTATGATACTTTGCATCAATATCCTCACGCTCAGCACACCACTTATAGTCAGGTCCCACGCAGACTTTGCTGGCCACCTTTGCCCGTTTCGCCTCCAAGGTGATTGGCTGTCCCTTCTTGATGACTACCACGGGAATATTGTTGGCAAGTTCTGGAGTACTATAAGAACCGTTACTGGGAATGTCAACATAGTAGTTGTAATAATCAAGAGTGCCATTCCAGCCCGTATTCACCAATGTTGTCCGAGAAATATTTCCATATTTACTATTAAAAGCATCATGTACTTCCTGGTCAGCCACATACAGCTCCAACTCACCACCAGCAGCCCTCAAACGGAGCGTTGCTCCACCATCAATTACGTCGAATACCACATCGTTGAAGTCAAAGTCGCTGTTCTCTCCCACCGTCAGGTCCTCAGCGATGATACGGCATACAAAGCCTGTTGGAGGTGTGGGAGGAGGAGGAGTTGTTCCTGTCTTGGCCTCAGTCAGTGTCACAATCCAGTCGCTGAAGTAACCATCAGCAGTACCGCCAACCTTCACCCAATCCTTCAGAGTATCTGAATAGGGGAGATAACCCTTAGAAAGCAGATCACGGATAATATCGTCACTTGGTCTGTCGTTGTAGTTTACTTTACCACCATAAACAGGCTCAGTCCAGTCAGCTGCATACATGTTTGTTTCAGCAGTCAGGAAATGATACTGCTGACCCTCGAACTCAAAATATCTAAAGGTCTCGCTGATAAGCTCACCCTTCCAATTGTTTGACTCATTATAATTACCATATATTCTATCGGCTGCGTACACATCATCACCAACCATCTGCTCAAAGTCGAAGCCCATAAATGAACGTTTCCATCCATCGTTAAGGCAACCATCATAACCAGGGTAATTGTCAACTGCCCAATTATGAATTGTCTCCCAACCAACCAGTCCAGTGTACTCTGTATGGTATAACGAGCCATCACTATTATGGTAAGCGAAAGACTTGGTGGTAGAGTTCTGCATATACATAATCTTATCTGTGTGGAAAGGACCATCGTTGGCATTACCACCATTATCCAACACATTATAATTCTCACCGCAATCTCCATGGTTGAAGTTGTTGATATGATCCACAATGCCTCTTTCTGTATCTACAGCAATGAGGTGATCCATGTGGTCTGAAGCATAGATATATGCATCACCACCAGCAGCAGACAAATATCTTTCTGGTGTTGCACAACCTTCAGGAACATCTGAATAGCCCTTATACACCTGCTGAATAAAGTAGTTGCTCCAACCTGGATCCTGATAGCCAAGTTTGTCATGAGTCTGGAAATACGTTTTCACAACAGCAGCCTGCGTAGGAGTAATAGCAGGAGGAACCAACAAACCACCATACGCCTTGTTGGGGTCTGCCCACTCGTTAGCATTAGCGTTTTCTGTACGCGTACCAGCATGAGATACGAAGCCCCACGTCTGATTCTCTGCGGGCTGACCAAAGCGGGCTACGAAGGCATTCTCGTAAGTCTGCAAAATGTTAAACTCTACAGTATTCTCTTCACCTGTCTCTACATCCTTGCTACAGCTGGGGAAGAGACCACCGAGGGCGACGGCAACTAAGCCTGTCATCAAATACTTTCTCATCATACTAATCCTCAAAATAAGCTTATTCGGTAATACATTGCAATTATTGCGCAAAAATACGAATATTTTCTATACGAACCAACAAAAGCCCCAATTATTTAACAGAAATTCACCAAATAGAGGTTTTCCAGCCCCACATATATAATAAAGTAGCGCCTGCTCACGCAGACGCCACTTCCAAAGATAATTTAGTTTTTTTAAGTATTTGATGTTTTTGATTTACCACCAGATGTATTTGTTGCCCTGAACCCAGCTCTGGAATCCAGTATACTTAGAGTCAATGGGTTCACGCTCTTCACAATATTCAAACGTCTGATTCACACAGAGCTTAGCGGGACACTGACCCTGCTTTGCCTCCAGTTCAATCCAGTTGTCTGTAAATGTTCCATCAGCATTCTTAGTGAATTTGTTCACCAAGACAGGAATGTTAATACCATTCTCTCCAGGATTATTATAAGTGAAGGAAGCTGCAGTAGCACCGTTAACTTGAGCAATACCACCAGTATTAATCATCGGATACCAACCTGTACTCATATCGCGACTCTGACCAAAAGCCTGATGGACTTCAACACCTGCAACCGTCAGAGGCAACACACCACCGGCAGCTACGAGCTGAATGGTAGCAACAGATTTATCAGCATTGAATGTCACGTCGAACACAACATCGTTGAAGTCGAAGTCACCCTTCAATTTGGTGGGGTCAGAACTGATACTCAAGTCTTCAGCAATAATACGTACAACATTGGGATCAGGCTCAGGATCCTTCTTAGCCTTAGTCAAAGTCACAATCCAGTCGCTGTAGTAACCATCAGAACCTGTAGAAAGCTTGATCCAGTCTTTAAAAGTGTCGCTATAAGGCAGATAGCCGAGAGACAGCAACTGACGAATAATATCATCACTTGGTTTGTCGTTATAATTCTTTTTACCACCAAATGTCGGCTCATTCTGATCATAAGCATATTGATTGGTATTGGCACTTAAGAATCTGTATGTCTCACCTTCAAATACAAAAGTATTGTACGTAACACTCAATATTTCCACACCATCGCTAGTATATTGTTTGCTTGGATCTCTGTTCTCAGGAGCTACCCATTGGCCATAAGTTATATTCCTCGAATAACAATCATCAGGTAAAGCCTGCTCCCAGTCGAAGCCCATATATGAACGGTTCCAACCATCGTTAAGAACGCTTGCTTCGACGCTACTTTCCAACCCATTATCTACTGCCCACTGAGCAATAACACGCCAGCTAACAAGTGCGGCCTTGTCATAGTGGATAGCGGTAGCATTACTATTAATATAGCCAAAGCTGTAGGTAGAAGAAGATACCATAAGCATGCGACCTTCCCAGTCGTTGTTGTCGCTATTGTTGAAATCATTTACGTGATCTTCCGTTCCATTTGCAGACTTTGAACACAAGTGATCCATGTGATCGCCACCAGTAACCCAATCACCATTACCGATTTTATATTGTTCGGTTGTTTTAGAGCCATCAGTTGTCTTGGTTCCACCTTTATAAACCTGCTGAATCCAGAAATCAGACCATCCCGGATCATTATATCCGAGCGGAGTGTTCTGCTGGAAATAACGGCGAACGATGTCCTTCTGAGCATTGGAAATCACAGGAGGAACATTCCAACCTTCATCTGCCCACATGTTACCACGAGGATCTGCTGTACGTGTACCATTTGCATAGCCTTTGAAACCCCACGCCTGATCAGCGGCGGGCTGACCGAAAGCAGCAATAAATGCTCTGTTGTACTCCTCTACGATCTGTGAGGCCTCGTTCTGTCTAACTTGGCCTTCATCATAAAGATTCTCGTTCTTTGAACAGCTGGTAAAAGCAGCGCAGAAAGCGATGGCTGCCATACCTGTCATCAAATACTTCTTCATAATTTAAAAATTTTAATGTTATTAATATTGGTTTGAAACTTAAATGTCTGAGTGCCTTAACACTAACGAACTAATCGAAAGTGGTTGCAAAGGTACATATTTTATTTATATGATACAAAACTTTTTGTGTTAAAAAATCATAACGAGTGCGCAGTCATTCGAAACTTGTTGCATTTCGTATGAAAAAAAGATATTTTCGGTAAAGTCGGACACACGGAAAGCAACGATGTCTGGCAGAGAGTCTTTGCCTTCAAGACACCGGGCGGTTACATGGTTACAGCTATAACCATGTAACCATTATGATGTCTCACAGGTGGTAATAGGGCAAAAATAGGGGTCAAAATAGGGGCAACTGCTCACGCAGTCGCCCCAGAGATTGCAATTTTATCGTATTTGATTAAATCTCGCTTATTTGAACAGCACTCTTGTAATGCCTGTGAGGGTGAAGTTACGGCCCTGAACAGTGAAGGTAATCTTACCGTTGTTCACATAATTATTCAGCGTTTTGCAGGCATCTTCGTCGAGAAGCACTTCAACGCAGCCCTCTGTTCGTGGCTCCGTGCTGCCATCAGCATTCTTTATGTAATTGGGGAACTCGCTGTCGATGAAGTACGGCTTGATGTCACCCACTGCAACGGAAATCCAAGCGTCATCCTTAATGTCTTTAGCACGGAAGCGCAGGCGGTCGCCAGGATAGAACTTGTCGAAAGCCGAGCCATCAGTATTTGTAAGTGTGGCAGAGGCTTCTCTCAGATTCCAGGTTGAACCATATTCTTGTTCTGCCTGCCACAGATACTGCTCGCCATCAGTGTTGACTGTTCTCCGAGCCTTCATCACCAGCGGCAGCTTTATGCCGTCAGCAGAGTAGGGCTTCTCTACATCATAAGTGTAATTGGTGTTGACATTGTTCCAGGGTTCTCCTTCGAGATTACCTTCAACCCATGTTCCGAAATCGGAATAAGCCAGCGAGATGTTTTTACGCTCTGAGGTCCATGCTGTGGTAACAGGTGCCATGAACTTCCTAGGCACATCGCCTCTGATAGCTTTCAGTTCCTGAATCTGCTTGGCAGTACCATAGTTCGACCAGACGGGAATCTTCTCAATATAGTAACCATCATCCTGATAATCTACCTCAAACATCTTGAGCGTAATGATTTCAGTATTTGGGTCTGCTGCCACATTCTGCTCAACATTGTTCGCGACCATCTTATATTTTCTCACAACCATGTTGTTGCCTTCCAGCTCTACTGGTTCACACGATATGTAGCTACCATAAGTAGTCGACTTGTTGTCACGAGTGTTGATCATCGTTACTTCGGCAACAGATTGTCCTCCATCCTTAAACTGCGAATGAACATCGATGCCATTGACGGTAATGGGAATCGTTCCGCCTGCAGCCCTTAATATAATACTGGCATAGTATTTGGTTGCAGGGGCTATATATTGTGTTGTATCTCTTTTTGTCACTTCTCCGTTGACGGTCTTTTCCGACCAAACCACCTTGGATGTCTCGTTACTCCATACCGTCACGTCGAATACGACATCGTTGAAGTCGAGGTCATCAATTGTGGCATTGGCAAGATCCTCGCAGAACACACGACCTTCCTCTATTTGTGTCCAGATGTCAGTCTCTGTGGTATACTCTTCATTGGTAATAGTTGCAGGCGTTGCACTTGCTAGCGACACAATCCAGTCGGAGAACACATAGTCGCGGCCACCGATGTTCTTTACCCAGTTACCGTTGTTCTGCGTGGGGTGTGCACTCTGGAGAATATAGCCCAACACTTTATCAAGGTTATAATAACCAGCCGCGTCATTTGTGATTTCTACATTATAATTATTCTTGAAATCGGCTTTTGACATGTTTTTATTATAGCTGTTTTTGGTCACATTGTTACCATTCTCCTCCTTAATGTAGTCTGCAATAGCCTGGTTGGCTACATTATCTGTGACATAGGAGACTTTGGTTCCATCAGGATAGGTCAAATCAAAGTTTGAAAACGAATCCTTTTTGTACATCGTGCCGTTATAAAGAACGTACTGTGAGTTTCCATCGGCGAAGTCCAATGCTTTGGCGTTTGATCCTGTGAGGAGGTCGTTAATTTTTCTGTTCTCATAATCCAGGCCAACGAACGAGCGGTTCCATTTGTCTGTTACAGCAGCGCCATATTTCCCAATTCTCTGAAGAGAATCCTTTTTTAACTCTGCCCAAGCATCAATGACAGTACAGCCCGCCAAGGCACAACAGTCTGTGTGATAGTAGTTACCTGTGCTAGATCCAAAAGCCACATACTCCGTCGAAGAATTCTCCATGAGCATAATCTGGTCTTTATGCGATTTGGTGGATGCTTCGTTCACAGTGGCTCCAGTGTTAAGCACATCGACATAACTTCCACCGCTGTATTCTCCATTGTTATAATTGTTCACATGGTCGTTTTTCGTACCTACATACAGCCAGTCCATATTGTTACTTCCTGTAAGCTTTGTGCCGTTCGTCTGGGTATATTGCTCGGACGATATTGCACCAGCTGTGGTGGGATTGCCCTTGTAGACCTGCTGCACAAAGAACGTTGTGTAATGTGGGTCCACATATTTTAGGTAAGGATTGGCTTGGAAATAAGCCATCACTCGCGTTTTCTGATCGTCCGTCAGAGGATCTGGAATGTTATAGGCTGTGCCGTTGTTTTTAGCAGGGTCAGCCCATTCGTTGTGGTTCGGATTTGCAGCTCTTGTCCCTTCAGCTCGTGTTCCCGTGTTAAAGGCCAACAATGTACTCATGCCACCAAAAGGCAACGCACGGGTATAAGCGATGTCACCATCCAAGTCGATCACCTCGACGACAAGCGATGTGTCGTTGGGGTCAATCTCAATCTTACCGCTTCTGAAACCCCAGTCCTGATAAGGGTCAGGTTCTCCATAAAGCTCCTTGAAGACTTCCTCATACGCCCTCGCCTTCTGGTCAGAGAGGGTGACGAAGTCGGACTCTTTCTCCGAACAACTCAAAGCAAACGCCCCGGCAAACAGAGCCAAAGCACCATTAATCAAATACTTCTTCATTGCAATAAACACACATTAATAGATGTTACGTAACTTGTAAATAAATCGATTCGGGTGCAAAATTAATTAAAATATCGGCAACTTGTATCACTTTCTCTGTTAAATTCTGTAAAAGAGAAGAAAAAATGTTGTTAATTCACAATTAATTTGTAATTTTGCAACACAATTATAATAAAATAAGGTATGAGAAATCTCAGATGGATACCCTTGTTGATGATGGCTGCTGTGTTGGCCATGAATATCTCCTGCAAGAAACACGATTTGTATGATTGGCAAATAACTCAGGAGATCAACGACAGCATCATGCCCATCGACTCGGTGGACAAATTCCATAACTGGCTGTTGTACAAATCGGCAAACGTGGCAGTGAAGGCTAACGACAACGTGGGAGCCCAGTGGGTGAAAATTCTGACGGCCGACCCCCGACAGACGTTGGACGCTGAGGTGGCCACCCAGGCACCCATCTCTGACGGCGGCGTCGTCTATCTGAGTTTCTGCTATCCTAATAATGTTGATACGCTCTATGCCGCACTAGTCAGTTCTGAAGGTCTTTATACTGTTACACCTTTCTTTCCTGGTAGTCAGCATCAGGTGGATTTCTCTACACCCCGCTATCGGCAGCAGGTGCTCAGCTATACACCTCAGCCGCAGGTATTTGTCTTCTGTTATGAAGAGGAGATGCCTGATATCACCCAACCAGACTTCGACTACAACGACATCGTACTGCACCTATCGTATGAAAGAACAGGAAAGCACGAGATGCGTTTCCATGTGCAACTGGCGGCCGTGGGTACTGACCACCAGGTGGCTGCAGCCATCCACCTGAAGAACATCAAGAAGAATGACATTGAAAGTATCACGACTGTTGGCGATGCCTCGTTTAATAAAAACAATCAAGGTAAAGAGGTTCCTAACCAGATACTATCTGTGCAGAAGGACAAGACTCTGCTTTTGGAAGCCCGTAACAGTAAAGACGCTGTGATCAATATGTTCTGCGATGGCCATTGGGCTACTGGCGATATACTGACGGAAGACTATGGACGCATGCAGCGCAAGCGTTATAATGTGACTACCGGCAGCAGCACAGACGCACAGACGATGGTGCCCCGTGAGGTGACTTATGTGGTGACGTTCAACGAGAATGTGGGAGTAGAATACATTACTTATGACCTGATAGATCCGTTCATCATGAAACAGTTCCTCGGGGCAGTTTTCGAGGTACATCCCTATGCCTACCGCAGCGAATGTGTTCTCAGCGAATATCCTATAGATGACAGGATTAACCGTGTACCTTGGTCGCTGACTATTCCTTACGGCAAGTTCCGTCATCCCTTAGAGGGTGTGAACATCGGCTTCAAGAAGAAGAATACACTCGGATTTGGTGCCTACGGAACCAGAGGGCACTCCTTCGGTGAATGGTCTATGGACCATACATTATCATTGGACTGGTACTTGAACGAATACGCTACAGAGAACCAGGTTTTCTAAAGGATCGGATTACTCGGAATTCTCAGATTATCCTCTTATCTTACTCGTCAGCCGATGTCCAACTGACAACTTTCGTTGATATAGCATTGGCGGGGTTGTACCAGTTAAGGTTGGTGTGCATGTCAGATGCCCACATACTGAACTTCGGATAAGCCACACCAATATTTATACCCTCAGCAGGCCAGAACCAGCGACGGTCACTAATACCGTTGATAACGATATAAAGCGGAGTATCGCCCGTTTCAAGGGTTCTGATATTGCCATCGCCATCAACAGTCTTCAAAGAGAATCGCAACTGGTCGATACGAACCTTTCCATCGGAGAAGGTAATCTCACCTAACTTGGCGAACACACGCGAGATGGAGGAGACATTAACCGTCTTCGTCTCTTGCACGCCGATGACGCTATGAATCTCGTCTCCAAAGGGTTCACCGTTGTAAAGGACATTGGTCTTGATAGTATTGCCAACACACATTACTTGTACATTTGAGACATAGGTTCCATCACCACGATCGACAGGGACTGTCACACGCAAGACCACATCATTAAAGTCATAGTCTTTCAACGTTCCCTCAATGGTCTCGAAGCCATAGTACACAGCATTGCTGACGGGAACGGCAGAAACTGCCTTTTTCAGGAAAGTCGAACTCACGGAAGGTGAGGTACCGTAGGTACAAGTCTGGCGCGACGCATCTCGACAACCGCAATCACTGATGGACTCGTTCCATACAAGGGCATCTTTGTTGCCTACCTGTGTCCAACGGTAGTTGTTATCATTGATGAGACGAGCCTCACAGGCGTTCATCCAACTATACAATAAAAGGTTGTTGGCCGTAAGATGATCAGGATCATAGTTGACGGGGAATTCCGTGGGTAGCACAAGTTCCACATGATCGAGCAGATAGGTGTCTGCCACACCCTCAGTAGTCGTACAAGCATTACAGTTACCGACCTTCAAGACGGCATTTGCTGTGAAATGCCCACCATCAGGCCCCCACATGCCATAATTATCAATGCTGATGGAATCGGCTTCCAGAATAGCGCCATTACCCATATAGATTACACGGCCACCTACACTACTGCCATTGAGCACCAAGGAGGGGGTATAGGTATAGCTGCCGTCATCCAAACAGCTGCTGGCACTCAGCGTCATCTGGTTTTGGACATTCAAATAGGTGGCATTTTGCAAAGACAGGTTGTCGCCATTTATTTCTGTGAGCCAGGCACCGCCACGATTGATAAACACGCCCTCACTACCCTCATCATTGGCAAGACAGCTTACAGAAGTAGAAGTGGAATTTTCGTTGCCGAGTATGCCCGAATTATAGAAAGAACAGCCATTGATACGGATTTCACTGGCACTGATGACACCAGCATTATAACAATAGGTGCCGCTACCTGTTGCATATTCTATTGCGCCCTCACCAGTAATCTCGCCACCAGGTAGGACATAAATATAACCTGTACCGCCATTTCCAAAGGGGGAGGCACTGAGTTTCATGCCCTTGGGGATAACAATCTTGCCACCACTACCCACGACGATTACATTGCCGTTGGAGACACGCTGATTGAAGCTCAAGGTCCAGGTGCCAGACACATAGACACCCATATTACCACGAATGCCAAGTGAAGGCAGGTAACCGGTATAATCCTTGCTGACACTCAGGCGCAGACGGTCATTACCCTCAGGCTCACCTACCAAAGTGGAAACATCGATGAACGGGCCTGTGGTATAGTCAGATACGTCGGGATGTTCCATCTTGGGGACACTCCAACGATCACCTGTGCTATACGAGTTTGAAGAAATGGCTTTGGGGGGAATCTTTCCATTAAAAACAACCTCAGTGCCAGAAGCTTTCGCTGTAAAAGGTTTGCAGACCGCATGGCCATCACTGTCGTAGCAGGCAGCATAGAGCAGGGCATTATCTGCTGGACGAGAGATGGTAATCGTCTTTGACTCTCCTGAGTTGACTTGTACCATACCGAGATATGCGGACTCGCTATCATAGAGCGCAGGTGATGGAAGGATATATACCTTATAGACAGAGGTGTTGCCATAGTCGACAGCAATCTTCACATCCAGTCCACTGGCAGTGCTCCAATCTTGGAGAGAGTCAACTTCTCGACCTCCCATGACAAGTGCCTTGAAATTATCTCTGA
>JAEEGI010022200.1_pt1 | contig 12557 bp, 9 predicted proteins | sample 8958751 | NCBI WGS metagenome assembly JAEEGI01 (sample SAMN16246545, study PRJNA631951) | gut metagenome | biome: gut microbiome; feature: rumen; material: KS-attached | host: Bos | place: Iran: Karaj | collected 2018-10 | reverse complement strand
GTCTTGACGGTTCCCCCTACGCCCTGCAAGTCAACATCGGCCCCTCCCCGTCCGGCTATGGGCTCACGATGCAATTTTAGGCAAGAGACGGCGAATCATCTCGGGCGATAAGGCGATAGGCCCCCATCCATCCCAATCCATTCTCGGGCGGAAACTTTGACGGCTTTTACTTCCGGCTCATAGATTCAGCGCGACAATCCATTCCCGAAACGAGTGGAGAATGACTACCCGACAATCCGCGCTGTTTTCTTGAGCCGATGAATGTTCTCGAGGATGCAGGTATTTGATTGGTGTTGGGACGGCGGCTAAGATTCGGCGGTTGTTTCTTCGGCGGTTTTACCCTATATTTGCCCAAGGTCGCTGATATTTGACCTTATTTGCGACCAGTAGTTCTTTGGCACATATTAGGTCTCACGATTAGTCCGGCGGTTAGGTCTTTTCTAGGTGGTTCAGCTGGTGTTTTGCGTCGTTAAAGAGCGGAGGTGAGCTTGTGTGTACGTGACCCACTCCCGCTACGAAGATTTCTTGTCATTTCGAGCGATACCTGCTTGTCATTTCGAGCGAAGTCGAGAAATCTAAGACATACGCGAGCGGACAAGTACGACGTCCCTTGCACCTGAAACAACCTCACTATATACCCGGCGCTATCCAGCGGCGGATTTTTTATTGTCTATCAGTGAGTTAAAGAGGGTGTGGTTATCGGTTATCAATGAGGTTAAGAATGCTGTTCTGCGCCTGACATTTGCAAATGATGCAATTAATGATTAACATTGTGCACTTAGCCGAGCCTTTTAAATCCAATTCTATGAAACTACATTTTTGCGCGTATGCGGCCCCAGAATCGGAGGTTCTTGAAATCGGACCTTATCGGGAAATCTGCCAAAGTCCAGGATCCTCAAATTTGAAGTATGGAAACCCGGGAGCTGCCGGGGGGAGTATTGATGATGATGATATTGTCGATGGGGGGACAATCTGATATGAACAAGTCGATTTATTGTCTGCTCGCCGTCCTGGTGACTGCCGCGGCGTGCACCCGGGGGGACCTGGGCAATCCGGAAGAAGAGGAAGTTCCGGCATCCAATGCTACGACCGTGACGGTTTATGCCGGTGGAGCCGGAACCCGCACGTCCATCCGGCAAGAGGATGGGAAGTATGTTGTGGGATGGAAAGAGGGAGATAAGCTTGCCGTGCTTGAAGGGGTTCCTGCCATTGCTTCCATGATTGAGAACGATCCCGATTATCAAGGCGACTACGCCGGCTTGCTATACACCAGCGCAGAATTGGCGGCAGACACGGACAACGCCGAGTTCACGCTTGAACTTGAGGACCGCGAGAATGTGTCCGGTGAACTCCAGTATGTGGCCATCTATCCTGCCAGCGCAGCCATCGATGTGAACGAGGCGTGGGATTACGAAAAGAACAGGCTCATCGCCACGATTGATTTCCCCAGATTTCAACAGCCTACGGCAGACAGTTTCGACCCGGAAGCGGATGTCCTGGTGTCAAAGGTCGAGACCTGCCAGAATACCCGGCCCCAGAAGCTTTCCTTTGAATTCGCACGGGTGGGAACGATTGTCAAAATGGTCCTGAATGGCCTGCCGGAAGGATCGGTCATCCAGTCCGGCGGTGTTGAACTCGGCATTGAAGCCGGCTACTATATGAAATATGACCCAGTCGATGAGAAAATGATCCTCTCGGATGGTACCGACGGGATTTCCTTCTCTTTTGGCGAAGAGGGCATTACGGTCGGTGCGGACCGGACAGCGACGGTCTGGCTTCGTTGTATGTCCGGTGTTTCCGATCAGGTCGATCTGGAAGTCTATGGGGAAACTCCCGGTGGCGCCAATCTATACCTCAACCGACACGTCAACCTGAGGGCAAAAGGAAAAACCCTGGTATTCAAGGAAGGCGGCCTCACGACCTTCGCTGTCGATCTGCGGTCCCCGGATGTTCCCAATCCAGATGAGGACCAGATTGATTTCAAGACATTCAATGACAGCCATGACGGTGTCGAAGTCTGGTGGCCGCTTCCCGAAAACGACTATTTGCAGGGATACGACTGTTTCCTCAGGGATGAGGACGGGAACCGGTATGACTTGATGGGCACAGTCACGGATGGAACCGTGTTCAGGGCATCCGTCAGCAGCGGCCTGGCACCCGGCGCATACACCCTGTACGTCCGCGCACTGGCTGTGGATGGAAAGATTTCCCAGCAGGACTATGTCGAAAAGGAATTGGAAATCGGAAATCCCATCACACTCAACATCAGTTATGTAACAGCGAAGAACTCATCGATGGGCGACGATTTCGACCTGGCGCTGGATTACGCGTATGATCAGACTTATCTGGATAAGTTCAGAGGCTTCTATTTCTATCTCAGGTATCTAGGCTGGCATGGCGGATCCCCCAACCATTTTGACGGATATATGTCCAACAATGGCGGTTGGGCTATGTGGAACTACACTTCCAGCACCTGGTCCAAAGTAACCGTGAAGACGGTATCGAGTTATACCCTCCGGGATTATCACGTTTACGCATCCGACAGCGGATTCATCGACGGGGACCCGGGCACGGCAACGCCCATAACAGGCACCAGCACCGGGAGTTACGAGAAATCATACGATTTGGGCAACAAGAAGTACTTCCTCATCCTGGGTACCTCAGAAGCGGGTACTAGGATTCACCTGGAAGAAATCTCGCTGGAGTACTACAAATAGAGACTCCTAGGTTCTATTTCGCCCGCAGGTGTTTTACCTGTGGGCGAAATTTTTGTCCGGCGCCTTGTAAGCGGCGGTTTTTTTGTTTATGGGGGTGACCGTTTGATTCTTGGGAAAAGTTTCTTATCTTTCGGAACGAACTAATAATCAAAGCCATGAACATTCTCATCACCCTGCTCTTCGGAGCCATCGCCGGCTGGCTGGCCGGGTTCTTCGTCATCAAGGAGAAAGGCGGACTCATCTGGAACATCATCATCGGCCTGCTCGGCGGTGTCGTCGGCGGCTGGCTGCTGGGCAAGCTCGGCGCGACCGGTTCCTTCTGGACCATGTGGTATGGCCAGATTGTCTGCGCCGTCATCGGCGCCGTGGTCCTGATCCTGGTCTGGCGCCTGATCAAGAAGCTCCTGAAGTAAGGGATTTGCCGAAATTCCGATCGGCTACAGCTGGTCGATGATATCTTTGACGAGGGCGTTCCAGTCGACCACCCGGTCGGGTTTCGGGGAATAGCCCAGGACGACCACGACGAGGTCCTTGGAGGGGATGATGAAGATTTCCTGGCCGTCGTGGCCCTGGCAGTTGAACATGTCCTCGGGGATGTCCGGCCAGAACTTGTCCTTGTTCAGCCAGAAGAAAGCGCCGTAGCCGTCGTTGCTGGCGGAGGCGGGGGTGACGCTGTATTCCACCCAGCCCTCGGGGAGGATCCGCCGCCCCTGGAAGACGCCGTCGCCGAGGTACAGCTGTCCGAAGCTGGCGAATTCACGGGCGGTGATGTACAGGTAGGACGATCCCACCGGCGTGCCGCTCATGTCCGGCTCGAAAACCGCGTTGCGGATGCCCAGCGGGGCGAAGACGCGTTCGCGGTAATAGGTCAGGAACTCCTTGTCGGAGGCGAACTTGCCGCGCAGATAGCGCATGACGATGTTCGTGCTGCCGCTGGAGTAGTACCAGAAAGTGCCGGGCTTGTGCTCGAGGGGCTTGTCGATGGCGAACAGGCCCATGTCCTTTTCCCGGTGCAGCATCAGGTTCACGTCGGACCGGTTGCCGTAGTCCTCGTTCCACTGGAGGCCGCTCTGCATCTGCATCAGGTCGTTGAGCGTGATGGCGGCGCGCTCGTCGCCCTGCCACTCGGGAATGCCCGTCGGGGCGAAAACGTCCACCAGGCCGTCGCCGCACATGACGCCCGCGAGGGCGTTCGTGAAGCTCTTGGCCATGCTCCAGCTGAGGAGCCGCGTATGGGCGTCGAGGCCCTCGCGATACCGCTCGGCCACCACCTTGCCCTCGTGCAGGACGACGAAGGCGAAGGGCGTCCCGTTGTAGGCGTGGTCGTCGACCAGGGCCTTGGCGATGGGCGCAAGCCGCGCCGTGAGGGCGGAGTCGCCGGGTTCCAGGCAGTCCGGGCCTTCGGCCTCGGGGGCGAGGGGATACTTCTCCGCCTGCAGCTCGGCGGCCTTCTTGCCGCGGAGCAGCGTGACGCCGTATCCGTCGCGGTAAGCGGCGACGGACTTGCCCCAGAGGAAGCGGCTCGTCACCGTCTTGTTCTCGAAGTCCACCTTGTTGCGGGTGAACTTGATGAAGGAGAAGTGGAGGTCGAGGGCCTCCACGTCCGCGGGTTCCCGCCCGGAGACGAAAACGTCCGACGCAAGGTTCTTGGCCGCATAGCCCGTGATGATGGGCAGCAGCGAATTCAGGTAGAGGCAGCCGCCGATGAGCGCGGCCGCGAGCACCGTGAGGACGATGCGCAGGATCGTTTTCTTCTTCATGATCTCCGAACAGGTGTTAAGGGTGATTTACCGGTTCTCCGCGGCCTCGACGGCCTTGAAGTAGCGGTAGCTGTTCACTTTGACCTCGCCGATGGACGCCTCGTCGCAGACGATGGTGCCCGCCGGGTGGTTCTGCAGGCCGCTGAGGGTGCAGTAGTGGGACATCGGCCCCTCGATGGCATCCTTCAGGGCGCGCGCCTTCTTGGAACCGAAGGCGAGGATCACGACCTCCTTGGAGGAGAGGACGGTGGCGACGCCCACGGTGAGCGCCTGGGCCGGAACCGCCTCGGGATCGCCGCCGAAGAAACGGGCGTTGACCTCGCGGGTGTCCTGGGTGAGCGTCACGACGCGGGTGCGGGAGCTGAGCGAGGAGAACGGCTCGTTGAAGGCGATGTGGCCGTCTTCGCCCACGCCGCCGAGGAACAGGTCGAAGCCGCCGGCCTGGACGATCGCCTCCTCATAGGCGGCGCACTCGGCCTCGGTGTCGGGGGCGTTGCCGTCCAGGATGTGGATGTTCTCCGCCGGCTCGTCGATCTGGTCGAACAGGTAGCGGTGCATGAAGGAGTGGTAGCTCTCGGGATGGTCCACGGGAAGGCCCACGTACTCGTCCATGTTGAAGGAAATCACGTTCTTGAAGGAGACCTCGCCGGCCTTGACCATGCGGATGAGCTCGGCATAGGTGTCGATCGGCGTGGAGCCGGTGCAGAGGCCCAGGACGAAAGGCTTGTCGGAGACTTTGGCCTTCTCGTTGATCTTGGCGGCGATGTAGTGCGCCGCCCAGAGGGAGCCCTGCTTCGCGTTGTCGCGGATAATGACTTTCATGATGTCAAGTAAGTTAAATATACACTAAACTAACAGAGTTTCAGGAAGACTTCGATGGCCTGGTATTCCGCCATGCCCAGCTGGTCGTAGAGCCGGGCGGTGTTCTGGGTGCGCTCTTCGGCGCGCTGCCAGAACTCGCGCGGGTCCTCGCCCGGGAACGGGACGATGTCCTTCTGCGAGAGGTGGCGGAAGATGGCGTGGCGCTTCTTGACGACCTCGTCCGGGCTCAGCGGGACGGCCATGTCCACGCGGCCGAGCTCCCACTCCATCCAGGCGCCGCGATAGAGCCAGATGTGGGTGTCGTTCAGCCAGTCGTTGCCTTCGGCCTTGAGCTGGTCCACGGCGTCGAGGGCGGCCTCGGTGCACACGCGGTGCGTGCCGTGGGGGTCCGCCAGGTCGCCCGCCATGAAGATCATGTGGGGCTTCAGCCGGGCGATGAGTTCCTTGATGATGTCCACATCGGCCTGTGTGCGCGGGTTCTTCTTGATGCCGCCGGACTCGTAGAACGGGAGGTTCAGGAAGTGCGCGTTGGTGTTGTCGTTGAGGCCGAAGGAGCGGACCGCGCCGCGCGCTTCGCTGCGGCGGATGGCGCCCTTCATCTCCAGCAGGGCCCGCGGCTCGGGCTCGCCGGGACGCTTGCTCTCGACGAGGGCCTTGGCCTCGTCGAACTTGTCGGCGAAGCCCAGCTGGAAGGCGGCGTCCATGTGCTGGAGCACGACGTCGTCGTGCACCGCCACGTTGCCGGAGGTCTCGTAGGCGACGTGCACGTCGTGGCCCTGGGAGGCCAGGCGGATGAACGTGCCGCCCATGGAGATCACGTCGTCGTCCGGGTGCGGGGAGAAGATCAGGACGGTCTTCGGGAACGGCTTGGCCGACACGGGACGCGTGGCGTCCTCGGTCTCGGCGCCCGGCTTGCCGCCCGGCCAGCCCGTGATGGTGTGCTGGAGGTCGTTGAAGACGTCGATGTTGATCTTGTCATAGGGGCCGAACTGCTCGAGCAGCTCGCCGAGGTTGTTCTCCAGGTAGTCCTTTTCCGTGAGCTTCAGGATCGGCTTGCCGACGGTCTGGCACAGCCAGACGACCGCCTTGCGGACGAATTTGGGCGTCCACTCGCAGGGACCCACGAGCCAGGGGGCGACCACGCGGGTCAGGAGGCTCGCGGCGGTCTCGTCCACGAAGAAGTGGATGTGGTCGTGGCGCTGCAGCAGGGAGGCCGGGCAGGCGGAGGTCATCTCGCCTTCGGCGACGGCCTTGACCGCCCGGGCCTTGTCCTCGCCCCAGGCCATCAGGACGATGCGGCCGGCGGTGAGCATCGTGCCGATGCCCATCGTGATGGCGCTCTGCGGGGTGGCCGTGATGTCGTGGTTGAAGTTCTTGGCCTGGCGCTTGCGGGACTTGTAGGAGAGGCGCACGGTGCGGGTGCGCGTCTTCTCGTTGCTGCCGGCCTCGTTGAAGCCCACCTGGCCGTCCTCGCCGATGCCGATCACCAGCAGGTCCAGGTTCCGGGCCTTCTTGTCGAACTCGGCGCAGTACTGGGAGACGAACTCCTGGGGGACCGTGCCGTCGGGGATGTGGATGTTCTCCTTGCGGATGTCCACCTTGTCCAGCAGCATTTCGTGGAGGCGGTGGTTGCGGCTCTGGAGCGCGTCCTTGGAGGACGGATAGTATTCGTCGATGGAGACGACCTCCACGTTCCGGAAGGAAACCAGCCCGGCCTGGTAGCGGCGGGCGAGTTCGTTGTACAGGGAGGTGGGGGTGGTGCCGGTGGTCAGGCCCAGGCGGAACAGCCGCCCTTCCGGCGTGGCCTTGATGGCGTCGACCACGAGGTCGGCCACCGCGTAGGAAGCGGGCCGGGATTCGGCGTAGATCTCGGTCCAGATTTTTTCATAGTTGTGCAGGATGCCTTTCGGGAGATTCTTCTCGATCAGGCCTCCCTCGTAAGGCAGGGTGAAGTGTTTTTTGCTCATAACTGGCTGTCACTGAGTTGGAAGGTATTTCCTTGTCGGATGTCGCCCGTCTGCAGGCCCTTCTTGAGCCATTTCATGCGCTGGGCGGCGGTGCCGTGGGTGAAGGATTCTTCCACGGCGTAGCCCTGGGCCTTCTTCTGGAGGTAGTCGTCGCCGATCTTGGAGGCGCAGTTGACGGCTTCCATCAGGTCGCCGTCCTCCAGCGAGCCGAACATCTGGCTCTCGTAATGGCCCCAGACGCCGGCGTAGAAGTCCGCCTGGAGTTCGATGCGCACGCTCACGCGGTTCGCGTCGGCCTTGTTCATCCGCGCCATCTGCTGATGGGCCTGGCCCAGGGTGCCGAGCAGGTTCTGCACGTGGTGGCCCACCTCGTGGGCGATGACATAGGCATAGGCGAAGTCACCGTCGGCGCCGAGCTGCTGCCGCATGGTGGAGAAGAAACTCAGGTCGATGTACAGCTTCTCGTCGCCGGAGCAGTAGAACGGGCCCATGGCGGCCTGTCCCGTGCCGCAGGCGGTGGCGGTGGCGCCGGAATAGAGGACCAGGGTCGGCGCGCGGTAGGTGCCGATGCCGGCCTCCCGGAAATAGGCGCTCCAGACGTCCTCGGTGGAGGCGAGGATCTGGCGGGAGAACTTGGCGAGGGCCTCGTTCTCGGGCGTGGGTTCATAGTTGGTCTGCTGGGTGGTCTGCTGGATCCCGCCGGAGTTGATGACGCTCTTGACCACGTCACCGAGGGATCCGCCCTGCAGGAGCACGATCAGGGCGATCAGGGCGACGCCGCCCAGGCCCAGTCCCGCGGCGGTACCGCCGCTCATTCCTCTGCGGTCTTCCACATTGGAACTTTCCCGTCTTCCATCAAGTCTCATAGGATGATTATTTTAAGATTTGTTCGATGCGTCCGAGTTCCCCGTCCACCGGAGCGGGTTCGATGCCCAGCAGCTTGCAGAGCATCGGGTACAGGTCGATGTTCTTGAAAGCGGCGATGCGTCCCTCCTCGTAGGGGGCGGCCGCATACCCCTTCTTGAAATCCGGTCCGGCGGCGCGGAAGGCCACGAGCATGTCGGTCTCCTGCGGCGCGAAGCCGTGGGTGCCCCGGTTGCGGGACGGGGCGAAGTTGAACTGCCAGCCCAGGTCCGGGCTGACGATGATGTCGCCGGTACGGTCGGACGTCCCGTAGTTCAGGGAGTCCGGCAGCTCGCCGTGGCGGTACACGTTCAGGTGCGGAATCTGCGAAAGGGCCTTGTACACCGTGTCGATGCAGCCCTCCTTGCAGTAAATGCTGGTGGGGATGGCCCCGGCGATGTCCTCGACCCAGCTGTCGTCCAGGGCTTCCGCCCAGGAGACGAAGCGGTCCGGACTGATCTCCGTCATGCCGTGGTCCCCGGCGAGGATGAAGTTGATCTTCTTCGCATAGGGAAGCTTTTGCAGCCGGAGGTAGAAATCATGCATCAGGCTGTCCATCCGGTGGGTCATCTCCGCCGTTTCGGCGGAAACCGGGCCGGTGACATGGCCGGTATGGTCCGGCTCGTCGAAATAGACCATCAGCAGGCGCGGACGCTCCTTCTTCGGGAGGCTCATCAGCCGCACGGCCTCGTCCACGCGCTCCTCGAACGTCCAGTGGGGCTGTTCGTTCCAGTTGCGCCAGTAGGTCGGGAACCGGCCCTGGATGGCGACGTCGCCGCCCAGCCAGTAGATGTTGCCGGTCTTGAGGCCCTGCTTCTGGGCCGTGATCCAGATGGGTTCCTTCAGGTAGTACTTGGGGTTGAACCGCTTGGAAGAGTCGTTCATCGCGTAGTGCGAGCCGTCGTCCGGGTCCCGGAAGCTGTTGTGCACGATGCCGTTGTGGTCCGGGACGCAGCCCGTCGCCATCGTATAATGGTTCGGGAAGGTGGAGGCGGGGAAGGACGGCTCCATCGCCGCCGACACGCCGACGGTGGCGAGGCTGTCGAAGAACGGCATCTCATACAGCTCCGGGTAGTCCCAGCGGTTGCCGTCCAGCGAGACGATCACCGTGTAGTGGACGCGCTGGCAGGCCGAAGCGGCCAGGAGGAGCGCGGCGAGCGGAAGAAGGAGTCTTCGCATGGTCCGGGAGGGAGGTTACTTGGCGCTCTTGAGCTGCTTCTTGATCCAGTGGATGTTGCCGTCGTTCTGGACTTCCGGGGAGGCCATGGCGATGAGTTCGGCCAGGGCTTCCGGCTTCGTGAAGCGGCGGGCGGACATCAGGGCGACGACCGCGGACGGATCCTTGGCGTGGTTGGAGATGTAGGTGCGGAGGATCGGAAGGGCCGCCGCATAGATGGCTTCCGCATCGCCCGGATGTTCTTTCGCGACCGCCTGGAGCGAACGGAGGAGTTCGCCGTAGGCGTCGTTCAGCGGCGTTCCGCAGGGGAAGCCGTCCTGGAAGGTGATCTCACCTTTTTCGAGGACGACGTACTTGGTGACCATCGTCCTGCCGACGCCTTTCAGCGTCGCGGCCGCGGGCTTTTCCACTTTCCCCGCATACGAGAACTGTCCGTCGTTGACCTGGATGGACTGGATGGTGGGGAGGCCGTCGCTCTGCAGGAGCAGGGAGTCGGTGGCTGCGTTGAAGCGGGCCGCTTCCAGGGAGCCGGCCAGGGTGAATTTCTGTCCTTTGTTGCAACCGGTGGCCACGAGGGCCAGCGCGGTGAGGAGAATCGCAATACGTTTCATATTCGTCTTTCTGTCTTATTCAAACTACAAATATAATAAAAACCCGGAACAAAGATGTTGTTCCGGGCTTAAAACTGCTACCGCATCATCCAGAAGGGCCGCTGTTCGATTTTGGCTTCCGGGTCGATGACTTTCGCCACCGTCTCGGCCATCTTCCGGACCCCGGCGGCGTTGGGATGGATGCCGTCGTCCTGCATCATTTCCGGATGTCCCTCGAAGGCGGCGTGAAGGTCGATGATCCCTTCCAGCTTCTCCTTCTTCACGGCCTTCTCCAGCAGCGGGACGATCTCCCCGGTGATGACGGATTCGGAGATGGTCCAGCTGTCCTTGAGGGCGGGAATGGGCTTGCACAGATAGATCCTGGGCTTGGTCGGAAGGGCCTTGAGCGCGCCGAGCATCTTCTTGAGGTCCCCCTCGAAATCCTTCTTGTGGACCCAGTTGTACTCCTTGGAATCGTTGGTGCCCAGCATCAGGACGACGATGTCCGGCTGGAAGGCGAGGGCGTCCTGCCAGATGCCTTCGTTCATGTACGGGAGGTCGCCGGAATGCATCAGGGTGCGGGCGCTGAGGCCGAAGTTCCGGACGTAGTAGCCCGCGCCGAGCATCTTCTGCATCTGGGCGGGATAGCCGTTCACGTCGCGCAGGTCGATCCCGTGGCCGTCGGTGATGCTGTCGCCGATGCAGGCCACCCGGACGGCGTCCGGGGCCGGCGCGGGCAGCTTGTCCAGCCAGGCGGACAGGTCGGAGAGCATCTGCTCCCGGTAGGCGAAGAAGGGCATGTAGCCGTAGCCGTGGCCGCCGGAAGGATACACGTGCAGCGAGCAGCTGATGCCCTCGTTGTGCATCGCGGAATAGTAGGCGATGGCGTTGGGGACGGGCGGGACGAGGCCGTCGTCATCGGAAAGGAGGATGATCGCGGGCGGCGTCTGGTGCGTCTTCACCTGGAACTGGTTGCTGTACAGGCGGACCAGGTCGGGATCCTTCTGCTGGTCGCCCAGGAGGCCGTCCAGCGAGCCCTGGTGCGTGCCGGGGCCCATCGTGATGACCGGATACACCAGGATCTGGAAGTCCGGCCGGAGTTCGTACGGCGTATGGGTGGCGATGGTCGATGCCAGGTGTCCGCCGGCGGAGGAGCCCATGATGCCGATGTCGCGCGGGTTCAGGTGCCAGACGGCGGCGCTGTCACGCATCGTCCGCATGGCCTGCTCGGCGTCGCCGATGGGCAGGGTGCGGTCCCCGTGGGGAATGCGGTAGTTCACCAGCGCGAAGGCGATGCCCTTGGCGTTGAAGAATTCGGACCAGGCGGCCCCTTCGTGCGTGTTGGACAGGACGGCGTAGCCGCCGCCCGGGCAGCAGACGACGGCCCGGCCGGTGGGCTGTTCCGGCAGATAGACAACGAGTTGCGCAACGCCGTCTTCGCTCAGGGGAAGGGTGAACTGACGGGCGGTCTGGGCGGGAGCGGCCAGGCAGGCGGCCGCCATCAAGGCGGTAAGGAGGATTTTCTTCATGATCAAATCCGGATGATACAAATAATGACAGGATTGGATACACAAATGTATGAAGAAATCCCCAAGATTTGTTTATTTTTGTGCAATACATAACACTGAAACTTATGGAACCTCTTTCCCGACGCAACTTCCTGAAGACGGCCGGCCTCGGCACGGCCGGCGCCATCCTCGGCGTGCAGCACCTTTCCGCCCGGGGCCTCGACGGCTCCTCCCCGGCGCCCGCCAAGGGGGCCAAGGTGCGCCTCGCGGCCATCGGCATCGCGAACCGCGGCGCCCAGATCATCGACGATTTCACCCGGACCGGCCTCTGCGACATCGTCGCCCTGTGCGACGTGGACCCGGAGAGCGCCGAAAGCCGCAAGACCATCGCCAAGTTCCCCAAGGCGAAGCTGTTCAAGGACTTCCGCAAGCTCTTCGACGAGTACGCGGACCACTTCGACGCCGTGTGCGTTGCCATCCCGGACTTCGCGCATTTCCCCGTCGCGATGCTCGCCCTCCACTGCGGCAAGCACGTGTATGTGGAAAAGCCCATGGCGCGCACCTTCCACGAGTGCGAGCTGCTGATGGCCGCCGCGCGGAAGCACCCCGAGCTCGCCACGCAGGTGGGCAACCAGGGCCACTCCGAGGCGAACTACTTCCAGTTCAAGGCCTGGAAGGACGCCGGCATCATCAAGGACGTCTACAAGATTGTCGCGCACCACAACGACTGGCGCCGCTGGCATCCCTACGACGTGAATATCAAGAAGTTCCCGGAGGAGGAGCCCCTCCCTCAGGGTATGGACTGGGACACCTGGCTCACCACGGCCCAGTGGCACGACTACAACGGGAAGTACCACCCCGGCAACTGGCGCGGCTGGTTCGACTTCGGCATGGGCGCCATCGGCGACTGGGCGGCGCACCTGATCGACACGTGCCACCAGTTCCTGGAGCTGGGCCTGCCGTATGAGATCGAACCCCTGAAGCTCACGGGCGCGAACGACTTCTTCTTCCCGCAGGAGACCACCCTCCGCTTCAAGTTCGGCCCCCGCGGCGACATGCCGCCGGTGGAGATGATGTGGTACGACGGCCAGAAGAACTTCCCGCCGCTCCCGG
>JAEEGI010022199.1_pt1 | contig 12559 bp, 14 predicted proteins | sample 8958751 | NCBI WGS metagenome assembly JAEEGI01 (sample SAMN16246545, study PRJNA631951) | gut metagenome | biome: gut microbiome; feature: rumen; material: KS-attached | host: Bos | place: Iran: Karaj | collected 2018-10 | reverse complement strand
CAAATCCTGAGCACTTGCAGATTCTTGATGTTGATGAGAAGTTTAATTTCTTCAATCCCAAAGCAGGTCTGTACTATCAGATTAACCCCAACCACTCGGCCTATGCCTCGTTTGCCGTGGCACACAAGGAACCCACTCGCAACAACTATAACGACGGTCCACTGCTCGTGCACCCCAAGGCCGAACGCCTCTTTGACTATGAACTGGGTTACAACTTCAGGAACAGTCGTTTCAATGCCGGCATCAACTTCTATTACATGAAGTATAAGGACCAGCTGGTGCTCAACGGCAAACTCAACGAGATTGGCGAGGCCATGGCCGAGAATGTGCCCGACAGTTACCGCATGGGTGTGGAACTCACGGCTGGTGCCAAGATTACCGACTGGCTCATGTGGGATGTGAACGCCACCTTCAGCCGCAATCGCATCAAGGACTATGTGGGTTATGTGAGCGACTATGACGAGAATTGGGAAGAACTTTGGACCCAGACTGCCATCAAGAAGGGCAACACCACCATTGCCATGTCGCCCTCAATCATCGTGGGCAGTAACCTGCAGTTTGCCCTCAAGGGCTTCAGCGCTCAGTTGCAGTCGCAGTATGTGGGCCGCCAGTATCTCGACAACTTCGAGAGCAAGGAAGACAGTCTCGATCCCTACTTCGTGACGAACCTGAACCTGGCTTACACCTTCAAATTCCGCACAGTCAAGGCCCTCACGCTGGGTTGCACCATCTATAACCTGTTCAACGAGAAATATGAGAACAACGGTTACAGCCAGACGGCGGCCGTCTATGGCGCCGACGGCAAGATGACCCTCGTGAGCGATCCGCGATTCTATCCTATGGCTGGTACCAATGTGCTGGCTCACATCACACTGAGTTTCTAATTCATTGCTGTGGATTGGCTTAACAATCTCATAACACAAACCGACTGGGTGCGCGTCACCGATGTGGCGGGTCTGGTGCTGGGGCTGCTCTACCTGTGGCTCGAGTTCAAGGCCAGTATCTGGTTGTGGCTGGTGAGTGTAATCATGCCCATCGTGCATGGTTACACTTACTTTGCCCGTGGGCTCTATGCCGACTTTGGCATGGAGGCCTACTATGTGCTCGTAGCCATCTACGGCTTCATTATCTGGAAATTTGGCGCCAAGCAGGGGGCGGGTGATAAAAAGAAAGAGAAGCCCATCACTCATCAGCCACGGCGCCTCATCATTCCCACCTCGGTGGTCTTCTTGCTGCTTTGGGGCGCTATTTGGTGGGTACTTGTTTCCTTCACCGACAGCAAGGTGCCTGTTCTCGACAGTTTCACCACCTCGCTCAGCATGGTGGCCATGTGGGCACTGGCGCAAAAGTGGGTCGAGCAATGGCTCTTGTGGCTGGTGGTCGACGCGGTGTGCTGCGGCCTCTATATCTACAAGCAGATTCCTTTCTCGGCCAGTCTTTACGGTTTCTACACCATCATGGCCGTCCTCGGCTACCGCAACTGGCTTCGCCTCATGCGCCACCAATCAGCTGGTCATAGAGCCGATTGAACACGGCACGCAATTTCTCTTCATTTGCAATAACCTCACGCAGCTCCTTCATCCGGGCTGCGTTGTCGCTTTCTGGTATCCATAGTTTCAGGTATCCTCCTTCGCCATACTTCTCGCGCAGATGCTCAACTGTGCGCTCATAACTCTCATCCTTCGAGAGGGTAGGGTACTTCTTCATCCCAAACTGGATGGTGCGCCTGATCACTGTTTCCACCTCAATCTGGCGGTCGGCTTCGGCAACGATGCGGCCATAGATGGTGACAGGTTCGCCCTTGGCCGAGGCCCGGTGGTCATAGGCAGCCTGTGCCATCACCTCCACCTGTTCGGTCGTGAACCAGCGCTGCAGCCTTGTGTCGGCACGCAGCATCGCCGCACTGTCGGCATGGTGGTGCTCCCGGCCGTTCACAAGTCCCACATCGTGATAGGCGGCAGCGGTGAGCAGCATTGCGCGGTCAACCTCGGGATAGAACTGCGCCAGGTGCAGACTCTGCGTCATCACATAGAGTGCATGTTGGCGGTCGTGCCCGGCATCGAACTCGTCATAGCGTGGCACGATTTCCGTCATCAGGAAGTCCACCAGCTCTTGGTTACGCTGGTTTTCGGCCCTAAATGCCTCAATCAGCTTGAGTTCAATCCCCGTAGCCATATTATTGTTTAGATTGGATATAGTCAACAATCCCCCGTGCTGCATTGTCGGTGCAGTCCTGTGTGGTCAGTATAGTCTGGATGCGCTTGTAGCCGTTGAGCATTGCCTGCCGCTCGGTGCTTTCCGAGAGTAGGGGAGTGAGTTTTGCGTCAATCGTGTCGGGCGTGCACATGTGCAGCAGCAGCTCAGGAATGATGTCGTCGTCGGCAATCAGGTTAGGTAGCGTCACATATTTTCCCTTGATCAGCTTGCGACAGAACTTGTACAGCCACTTGCTGCCGTTCATGCGGTAGCATGCTACCTGCGGAGTGCCCAGTATGGCGGTCTCAAGCGTAGCGGTGCCACTCGTCACTAGCGCTGCCTTAGCGTGGTGGATGAGTTCGAACGACTGGTTATGCACCAGCTTCACCTGCATTCCCAGTGGTTCCATCACTTCGCGGTACAGACTCTCGTCGATGTTGGGTGCGGCGGCAATTAACAGCTGATAGCCCTCGTGACGCATCGCAGCCGTTATCATCGACGGCAGGTTGTCGCGAATCTCCTTGCGGCGCGAACCCGGCACCAGCGCAATGATGGGCCGCTCGTCGAGCAGGTTCTTTTTGCCAAACTCCTCGCGCGATCTGAAGCGGACGCGCTGTTCCTCTATCTCCTTCACCGTGGGGTTGCCCACATAGTTCACCTTGTAGTCGTGTTTGGCATAGAACGCCGTCTCAAACGGCAATATCGAGAACATCCTGTCAACATATTTCTTGATGCTCTTCACCCGATATTCCTTCCACGCCCACACCTTGGGCGAGATGAAGTACATCACCGGAATGCCAAGCTTGTGGGCATATTTCGCCATCTTCAGGTTAAATGACGGATAGTCCACCAATATCAGCGCGTCAGGACGGTCGGCAGCAATATGCTGCTTTGCCGTCTTCATGAAACCCATGATGCTCTTCAGGTGCTTCAGCACCTCGATAAAGCCCATAAACGCCATGTCGCGATAGTGAATCACAGGTCCCACTCCCGCCGCGTCAGCCATCAGGCCGCCGCCCAAAAACTCAAATCGAGCCTCACTGTCGTGCGCCTTCAGGGCCCTAATCAATTGCGAGGCATGTATGTCGCCGCTTGCCTCCCCGGCTATCAAAAAGTACTTCATCACCGCAAAGATAATCAAAAACTCCCTCTCCCCCAAATCCCATACCCCAATCATTTATCCCTCACCAGCCAATTGCCTTTTAGCTTTTCTAAATCATCTAGCCTATCTAGATTTTCTAGTTCATCTAGAAAAAGAGCATCTCGTGCCAGTCGGTGATTAGAATGCCTAATCACCGAAAATTTTCGGTGAATAATCGTGCTATTCTCCGAATTTTTTCGGCGAATAATTTTTAGAGAATTTGGGAAATCGTGGATTTCGGTGTAATTTTGCGTTTCGATATATGTAGGTGTGTTCGATAAAACGCAACTTCCCAACAATAAACCTGAACTCATTAATTAAGAAAATATGACAACGAAGAAGAAACGCAAAAAGAAGATGTCGAAAGGCCGCATAGCGCTCATCGCGGCACTCGCCGTGGCAGTTGTGCTGGCCATCGTGGCAATGCCCTATGTGATGACCGGCGCCGACAAAGAGGCGATGATATACCTGCGCCAGGGTACCACCAACGAGGCGCTCAAAGACTCGCTCACCGCCAAGCTGGGCGAGGGTTATGCCGGCAAGGTGATGACCCTGCTCAACCTCACGGGTGCCGAAATCGAGAAACGCCACGGTGCCTTCCGCATCGGCAAGGGCGACTCGCCCCTGAAGGCAGCGCGCCGACTGCGCAGTGGAGCCCAGAGCGGCATCAAGTTCACCTTCAACAATGTGCGCACCAAAAAGGAATTTGCCGAGCGCGCAGGCAAACTCTACATGATGGGCTACGACAGCATCTGGAACGCCCTGAACGACCCGAAGCTGTGTGCCAAGTTTGGTAAGAACCCCAATAACATTGTGGGTATTCTCATGCCCGACAGCTACGAGTTCTATTGGGATGTTACGCCCGAGAAACTGCTCTCTACCATGTTCGACTATCACGAGAAGTTCTGGAACAGCGAGGGCCGTAAGGCCAAGGCTGAGAAACTGGGCCTCACCCCCGACGAGGTAGAAATCATTGCCAGCATCACCGAGGAGGAGACCAGCAAGGCCGACGAGCGCGGCAAGGTGGGTCGCCTCTATATCAACCGCTTCAAGAGTGGTATGCGCCTGCAGGCCGACCCCACCGTGAAATACGCCCTGGGCGACTTCTCGATCAAGCGCCTCACCCACGACATGCTGCAAGTGCAGTCGGAGTGGAACACCTACCGCGTCAACGGTCTGCCCCCGGGTCCCATTCGCCTGCCAGAGAAGGCCACCATCGACGCCATCCTGAACTCCACGCCACACAACTACACCTATATGTGTGCCAAGGAAGATTTCTCGGGCTACCACAACTTCACCACTAGCTACGACGAGCATCTGGCCAACGCACACCGCTACCAGGATGCCCTCAATGCCCGCAACATCAAGTAACGCCCTGGTGGGTGTGCCAGATTAGAAACATTTATTTCTAATTGATGATGGAACAAGTAATCAAAGAATGTCCTCAATGCAAAAGCGTGCTGAAGGTGACGAACACAACAGGCTCAAGAGAGCGCACTGTAAAATGCCCAAAATGTCAGACACCCATCACCGTGCAATTTGGTGATGCGCCGGCAAATGCGACTTATCAGCCCTCACCCTCGCCCACGCAGACAGGTACACCTCAAAAAAACCACAAGTGGCTCATTGCTGCCCTTGTGGCTGTCATACTGATACTTGTAGGGGTGGTAATAGGCTTGTTGGTATCAAAGGGAGCCCAGCATGAAACCCAACAAGAAACCCAGCGCGAAATCCAGCGCGAAACCAAACAGACAGAGCAGGATGCTGACTATCCCACCGGCAACGTAGAATTCGACGCTCACCATGCTGGCGAATTGGTTCTTTCAATGTTGAAAAGTGTCGAGAGAGCAGAAGACTGGGACGTAGCTGATAAATATATTGATGACGTGCAAAAGGCTTATGAAACCTACTACAAGAGCAGAAATGAAGAAGACTGGAATCGTTTTAACGAGCTGCTAAGCAACGACACCAAACTGAATGCTAAAATTGATGCCGAGTTGCAAAGGATTCAAGACCTTGCGCAAGAGTAAATTGTTCAGAACGAAAAACTGATAATGGTTACATGCAATCAGGCAACTATAGTTGAAGTTGCTTATATCCCCATTTAGACTTTGTTTCAAAAAAATGGTTAATAGGGCACTTTTTCTTTTGTTTTTTTGTCTCATAAGTCAAAAAGTATTATATTTGCAAAAACTTTTTTATTAATTTTTAATTTATCTTACAATTATGAAGAAATTTTTGTTGATGACTGTTGCAGCTTTCTGCATGTGCTTAGCTGCTTGTTCAAGTGGCCCCACTGGTGATGTTGCTAAGGACGCTAAGGCTGCTGGTGAGAAAGTTATTTCTATCATGAAGGGTATCAAGAGCCTCGATGATATGAAGAAGGCCGAAGAAGAAATGGCTAAGATTCAGAAGGAATATGAAGACTTCTACAAAGCTAAAGGCGAAGAAGAACTGAAGAAATTCAACGATGCTCTCGAAAACGACGCTGAACTCAAGGCCGAAATGGAGAAAGTTCAGGAAGAACTCATGAAGAACCTCATGAAGTAATCAATTCGTAACGATTAATTTTTAGCATAATCACCCGCCAATTTTTGGCGGGTGATTTTGTTTTTTCCCGTTTTTTGATTCAATTTACATATCGTGAATATAGGATGCACCTCGGCATAAAAAACGAAAAAACTTCGTTTATCGTTTTGTTCTGCACTCGGTTTTCACTATATTTGCAGAAAGTTTTTATTAACCCCTTAAAAAATACTACTATTATGAAGAAATTTATGTTGATGACTGTTGCAGCCTTCTGCATGTTCCTGGCTGCTTGCTCGGGTGGTGTTCCCTCTCCCACTGGCGACGCTGCAAAAGATGCCAAAGCTGTGCTCGACTACTCAATTGAAATGATGAGTAACATCAAGGACGAAGCCAGCATCAAGGACTTTGAGACCAAGATGGAAGCGCTTCAGAAAGAATTTGATGCCTACTACAAAGATCCCGAAGCTAAGGCTAAATTTGAGGAAGAAGGCAAGAAGCTGACCGAATCGCCCGAGTACAAGAAGAAAATGGAAGAGGCAACCCAGAAGATGATGGAAGTCGCCTTGAAGTCGCTGAAGTAAGCACATAGCCATTTTTTAGATTTCACTCATAGTCACCCGCCCCCAAAAAGGCGGGTGATTTTGTTTTATTGCCGAATTTCCTTTATATTTGCAGTATAATTAATGATTAAATCTTGATTGATATGGCTAACAAGAATGATGTGGCGATTCTGGCCTCTTACGACAGTCCCTTCGAGGCCAATGTAGTGGCTGGAGCCCTCGAGGCCTATGGCATCACAGCTTCGGTGATGGGCGACAGCACCGCCAATTGCCTGCTCCAAGGCTTCAAGCAGGGACAGATGAGTGTGGTTGTACGACAGTGCGACCTCGAGAGGGCCCGCGAACTGCTCAGTGAAATGCCTCCCACCGAAGAGTTCGACGAAGACAACCTTGATATCGATCCCGACTTGATCGTAGACGATTTGCCTTACTGATGCTCAGCAGCATGACAAACGACCCGCAACTCACCAGCCGCATGGCTACAGCAGCCGACAAGGCTGCGGCGTGGAGCATCATCAGCCGTCAGCAGGAACTCATGCGCCAGCAAGGCCGCAATCAGTGGCAGCAGGGTTATCCTAGCCCCGACGTGATTGCCGCCGATGTGCAGCAGGAAATAGGCCGCGTACTGGTGCTCGACGGCAAGGTGGTGGGCTACTGTGCCCTCATCTACGCGGGCGAACCGTGCTACGACACCATCGAGGGCCGTTGGCTCACAGCCAGCGACTCGGCGCATTGCCGCTACTCGGTGGTGCACCGCATTGGCATCGATCCCGATGTTGCCAATCGCGGACTGGCTTCACGCTTCTTGCAACTGCTCATGCTGGAGTCGCGCGATGACGGATGCGAGAGCATGCGCATCGACACCAACAACGACAACGTGCAGATGCTACACATCCTGCCCAAACTGGGCTTCGAGCGCTGCGGCAACGTCGTGCTGCCCGATGGCCCGCGCATCGCTTTCGAGCACCTCCTGTAAATACTTCAAACTTAGAACGTAAACTCAAAAAAATCACATAATTCCCAATTTTTTTGAGTTGAAAATCACATGATAGGCAATTCTCCAGACTATAAAATCACAAAATCCCCGTTTTTCGCGGGGATTTTGTGTTATGGATTCGAAGACCGATTTGTGAGAATTACATATCGAGGAGAAGCTCAACAGGGCAGTGGTCGCTGCCGTAAACTTCGGTATGGATTTTGGCATCGACGAGCTTCGGGTCAAGGGTCTTTGAAGTCAGGTAGTAGTCGATGCGCCAGCCCGCGTTCTTTTCACGTGCCTTGAAGCGGTAACTCCACCACGAGTAGATGCCCTCCATGTCGGGGTAGAAGTGGCGGAAGGTATCGGTGAATCCTGCGCCGAGCAGCGTCGTCATCTTGGCGCGCTCTTCGTCGGTGAAGCCGGCATTCTTGCGGTTCGTTTTGGGGTTCTTCAGGTCAATCTCCTCGTGCGCCACATTCAGGTCGCCGCACACTATCACGGGCTTTTTCTCATCAAGTTTCAGCAGATAGGCCCGGAAGTCATCTTCCCACTTCATGCGATAGTCAAGGCGACGCAGGCCGTCCTGGCTGTTGGGTGTATAGACAGTGACAAGGTAGAACTGTTCCATCTCAAGGGTGATGATGCGACCCTCATGGTCGTGCTCGTCAATACCCATGCCATAGGTCACATTCACGGGCGTGTGACGGGTGAAAACAGCCGTGCCACTGTAACCTTTCTTATCGGCATAGTTCCAGAACGACTGGTAGCCGGGAAACTCCATATCAATCTGCCCCGCCTGCATCTTGGTCTCCTGCAGGCTGAAGAAGTCGGCATCCAGTTGCTCGAAGATTTCCTTGAAACCCTTGCCAGCCACGGCACGCAGGCCGTTCACGTTCCACGAAATGAATTTCAGTGCCATGCGTCAACCCTCCTTCTCTTCAGGAGTTTCTTCGGTTTTTTCTTCAATAGCAGGTTCAACTGCTTCAGCCACCTCCATTTCCTGTGGATCACCGAAGTCTTCCACCTCATCCTGAGTAAGCCCACGCTGGGCCAGCTCCTCAAGACGGCGGTTCTCGGCGGCAAAGGCACGGCGTTCCAGCTTGCGGGCCTTGATAGAGAGCACCACAGCTGCAATAAGGAATATCACGGCCACGATAAGACCCACGATGAGCACCCATTCCTGCAACTCGTCGCGCGAGCCGAAGAAGAGCACCACCAGAGCCACCACAAGGCTGATGATGTCGCACATCAGCGCACGTTTTCTCATTTTCTTGTAATCGTTCATAGTAGTTCTATTTTGTTGATTGATAGTCAAAAGTTAGGATATCTCTCAAAGTGTTACCAATTTGCAAAGATAATAATAATTTTGCTCTTCGCAAACTCTTGACTCTGGTATGGCACAACAGTCTTGGAAACAAAAGCGAGATTTGGTTTGATTATTTGGTGCGCTTCTATTAATTTTGTCACTTGATATGCCCGGTGATAATAAATTTCATAGATTCGAAGCCGATGTATCGGCAGTCGCACTGCCCGACCAGTTTACATTCCCGTTTCACTATGTGCCACATGCCTTATGCAAGGCTGCAGCTGCGCAGGTGATGCGCTATATTGCGAGCCGCACCGAGTGGCACTCCGAACTGCGTCAGGGCAAGATGCTGGGCGTGCTGGTGGCGCGCGATGCTGAGGGCCAATTGGGATATCTCGCGGCATTCTCGGGCAATCTGGCGGGAGCGGTGCAGCACTGCTATTTTGTGCCCCCTGTCTATGACTTGTTGCAGCCCGATGGCGAGTTCAAGCGTGGCGAGGCTGCGATTACCGCCATCAATCATGAGATAGAGCAGTTGCACAACGATGCCACTCTGCAGGAACTTCACGACAAGTTGCAGCGTGCCTGCACTGAGCGTGACGCTGAACTTGAGCGGTATCGCGCACTCATGGCCGAGAGCAAGTTGCGACGTAATGAGGCACGGCAATTAGGGCAAATGTCTCCTGAGGCAAAGCAGCAACTCATTGCCGAAAGCCAATTCCAGAAGGCCGAACTCAAGCGCTTGCGTCGTCGTTGGGAAACCCAGATCAACGCACTACAGCAGCAAATCGACGACAAACTGCAGCATGTCGTTGCGCTCAAGCAGCAGCGCAAGACCATGAGCGAGGCGTTGCAGGAGCGCATTTTCAGACTCTTTGTGGTCCAGAATGCCCGAGGCGAGCGGCTCGACCTGATGGAGGTGTTCAGCCGATACTATGGCGAACCGGTATTGCCACCGTCGGGGGCAGGGGAGTGCTGTGCGCCACGCTTGCTGCAATATGCCTACCTGAATGCCCTCACGCCCATTTGCATGGCCGAGTTTTGGCATGGCGATTCGCCAGTGGGCGAGGTGCGGCATCATGGCCACTACTATCCGGCCTGCAGCAGCAAGTGCAAACCCATTCTTCACTTTATGTTGCAAGGGCTCGATGTGGAGCCCAACCCACTCGAAACGCAATCCTCGGCCCCCATCCGGGTGATATATGAAGACGACTGGCTCCTGGCCGTCGACAAACCTGCTGGTGTGCTTTCGGCACCTGGCAAACTCGATGTCGATTCTTTGCCACAACTGCTCATGCGCGAGCGGCCCGGCCTGCAACTCTATGTGGTGCATCGCCTCGATATGGCCACTTCGGGCGTGCTCCTGCTGGCCAAATCTATCGAAATGTGTAAAACCATGCAGCAACTTTTTGCCAGCCGCAAGGTCCAGAAGCGTTATGTGGCGTGGCTGCAGGGCGATGTGACCGACGATAGTGGCACCATCAGCCTGCCATTGCGGCCCGATATCAACCATCGTCCCTACCAGGTGGTAGACGAAGTGCACGGCAAGGAAGCCATTACCCGCTATGAGGTGGTAGAACGCTGTGAAGGCCGCACCCGCATGCTCTTCTACCCGCTCACAGGCCGCACTCACCAGTTGCGTGTCCATGCCGCTCACCATCGCGGCCTCAATGCGCCCATCGTGGGCGATGCCCTCTATGGCACCCCTGCCCAGTGCCTTATGCTCCATGCCGAGTGCCTCTCGTTCTCGCACCCCGTCACCCACCATCCTCTCACGCTCACGGCCCCTTCCCCCTTCTAATCATTTATGCACAAAAAAATATGCACCTTGCGAGTGCATATTCTTGATTCGTTCAGTTATGTCTTGTTAGGCTATTGCTGGGTTTCGTCATGCGACTCTATCCACACGTAGGCGCCTATGTCGATGCCCGAGCGGGCAAAGCGGTCGTTGCCGTAGCGGTCATAACGCGCTTTCTCAGGACAGTAGCTGCGGTTGCCGCGGGCAATGGCGTCGCTCTCGTTGCGCAGGCGGTAGTCGAAGATATAGTCCTCACGCGAAGCATAGAACTTGGGGTCGCCCTTCCACACGCAGTTAATGAAGTGTGAGTCGTCTTCGCCGTCCGACTTGAGCAGGCAGTTGCGCATATAGATGTTGTTGTCCTTGTTGTCGCCAATGTTCACGTCATAGCCCATGCCGTAGCTGATGCTGTTGTCGATGATGCAGTCGAGCGGACTGAACATCTTGTCGTCGTCCTGAATCACCCACGTGATATTGGGACCCTCGATGGTCGAGAACAGGTAATAGTTGGCAAAGGTACATTGTGTCATCCTGATTTTGCCACCGATAAATGCCACCACACCATAACGGGCATCGCTGAATTCGCATCCTTCAGCCTCTACCCACGCGTTGGCGGTGAGCAGCACATATTCGGCCGAGTTGTGTAGCACGCAGTTGAGCATGTGCAGGGCCACCTGGTTCTGGTCAGCACCTCCCACCTGCAGTCCCCAGGTGGAGCTATGCATATCCACATATTGCATCTCGTTGCCCGTACTGCCGCCGTAGATGGCGATGCCATCCCACTGCCCCGACATGATGTCGAAACTGTACTGGCCCACCACATGGTCCAGGCGGTCGCCACGCATCACAATGGGTTTGTCGGGCGTACCAATGGCCTTCAGTTTGCCTCCCACCTTCATCCAAGCCTTGTCGTGGAACAGCAGTTGTACGCCTGGCTCGATAGTGAGTGTTGCGCCTGGCATCACGGTGAGCGTGTCATAGACCACGTAGGGCTTGCCGGCACGCAAGGTGGTGTTGGTCGACACCGTGAAGTCTTTCAGGCGGGTCACGTCTTGGCCCCATGCGCTCACGGTCACGTGCTGCTGCACGCCATTGGTCTCGAAGTCGATGCGGTCAAAGAGTTCAACCGGTTCGTTCTTGCCGGTCTCGTCAAGGTAGCCTTCTACGAAGATGTAGATACTGTCGTTACCGCGTATTTCAATATCGTGAAACTCCGAACCCTTGGTGCCGTCAACATTCAGGTAGAACTTGGCTTTGCTGATGCCCGCCATCTTGATCGACGAGATGTTGATTTGCTTTTTGCTCTTGTTGTAGACCACAAACTGTTGCGTGGCCGAACCCTGAAGGGTCACAACCGTGTCAAAGCACAGCGTGTCGCACGAGAAAGCCAGCACATCGCTGCTGCTGGTGGTGAAGTTATCTTCGATGCAGCTTGTCATGACCACACCCAAGGTCAGTATCGATAGGATTGCTATAAGTATCTTTTTCATCTTTCTTTTGAAGGTTGTTATAATCCTATAACGAGGATTTGTGTGTTTTATTGCCTCGTCATTGTTTTTTGCGGCGTTTTCGCATGAGCAGGGTGGCGATGAGTCCCAGTGCAATCAAGGCAAAGGCTCCCAGTGCAATGTAGCCTATCTTTTTCATGTCCATGCTGCTGGCTGTTTCGCCCGACGCCTCGGCTGGGGCTTCACCTGCCGCATTCTCGTTCTCGGCAGCGGGTTTCTCGGTGATGTCGGGTTCGGGAGTGGCATAGGTCACCTCCACGATGTTCACGGCATTGCCGCCACAGCCCTGCCGGCCCTGCGAGGTGACAATCACCTTGCTGCCGTCGCGCGAGATGTCGAGCCCCACGGGATAGGAGTCGATGTCGATGCTGGTAATCATCTTCATGGTGCGGGTGTCAATCACGCACAGCTTACTCGCCGAGTTGCAGGCGGCAAAGGCAAAGTTGCCGCTGGGCGAGAGTTCAATGGTGCGGGTGCCGGTGCCCACCTGGCACGCAATCCATCCCGTCATGGGCGCTGTCTTGGTTCCCTGCTGCTCCATC
>JAEEGI010022197.1_pt1 | contig 12559 bp, 12 predicted proteins | sample 8958751 | NCBI WGS metagenome assembly JAEEGI01 (sample SAMN16246545, study PRJNA631951) | gut metagenome | biome: gut microbiome; feature: rumen; material: KS-attached | host: Bos | place: Iran: Karaj | collected 2018-10 | reverse complement strand
TGGGCTCGCCTTGCAAAGCAAGGCTTTGAGCAAAAGCAAAAAACGAGAGCTTTCAAGCTCTCGTTTTTTGCTTTTGGAAAACTTCCTACCGACTACTTCCTACTGTCTACTAATTTCCGTTAATGCATCTCACAGAATAACCGTTATTCCTAGCCGTTGCAGGCACGAGCTGGCGAACCATCTGGTCGCTCATGCGGCCCATGGCCCAAAGCCAAATCGTTTCGTTACGGCCGTTCTGCGCACTCCAGAAGCCAGCGTATTCGCCCATGTCTTCATAGCGCACAGTCGTTTTGCCGAGGAGTTTACGATAGCCCGATGAGAAAATGGTGAAACCATATTCGTCGGTACCGCCACCGCCCTGCCAGCCAGTCGTAGCCTTCATCTTTGTCGCAAAGTTACCGCACTTGTCAACGCCATCGTAGCAACCCGTAAGTCCCTTGAGCATGTCGGACCATTCGCGGTCACGCGGCAAGTGCCAGCCTTCCGGGCAAGCCTTGCGGGCACCTTCCAGGTCGTACAAACGGCCGCTGCGGGCACAGTAGGAATCCTTGTCTTCGTAGCACCAGGAGTGGCCTTCGACATTGTAGTTCACGTTCTGCGCAAACCATTCACGACCTTCCACCTTGATGACGCGGTAAACCTGTCCGTCGCGCGGATCCGTAAACGAAGTCGACTTGTCGCGGATTTCAGCTCGGTGTTCCTGTTCAGCCTTGCGGAATTCCGAAAGCTGTTCGCGCTTGTATTTCTGGCGGCCTTCAAGTTCGTTCACCCAAGCTTTCTGGGCCTGCGGATTCGTAAACTTTATACGTAAATCCTGGACGTTGAACAAGTCATTACCACAAGCGAAATCGACACCGGCGATATTGATGATAAGCGTTTCGCTTCCGAATTGACGCGGCTTGTCGAAATAAGAAATCCAAGCTTCCATGGTGTTGCGGCAGCTTTCATAAAAATCCTTGCTTTCAACCATCTTGGACGGAACCGTCATATTGCCCGCAACAGAGAAATCAAACTTGTCATCCAACACGCGGAACGATACCGGCAAAACACTCTTGTAATGAGTATATTCTCCGAAACGAATATTCCCGTCTATTTTGGCTGCAGAGTATTCACCCTGCCCTTCTGCATTAAAAATGGCATCCCACGTTTTAAGTGGAACCGCAAAAGCCTGCGCAAGAGACATCACAAGCACAGAGCCAACCCCCAATTTGAACAATTTCATTCGCTCCATAGAATCATCCTTTTTAAATACTTTCTAATAATATTGTAATGTTAGTAATAATATCGTAATGTTAGTTATTTTTTATCTATAATAATACAAAATATTTGGTAAAAAGCCCCAATTTTTTTAATATTGTAGTATGTCTATGACTCGTTATATTCTTCAAATCCACTGCCCCGACCAAAAAGGGCTTATCGCAGGCACGACGCAAGTCCTCGCCAAGGCCGGAGCGAACATTATCGACCTCCAGCAGCACACCGCAAAAGACATAGAAACGTTTTTTCTCCGCGCCGTATTCGACATCGAACAAGATGGCATCCCCGAAGTCAAGAGACACCTCGAAACGATTGCCCCGCACCTCCAGTTGAACTGGAAACTGTTCGACACGTCTAAAACAGAACGCGTCGCCATATTCGTCTCCAAGACCGACCACTGCCTGTACGATCTTTTGCTCAAGCGCCGCGACGGCGACCTTCCCTGTGAATTTAGCTGCATTGTCGGAAACCACCCGGACCTGGGCCCCGTCGGCGGGACCTTCGGCGTGCCGTTCTACTATGTGCCGTCCAACCCCGACAAGAGCATCCCCGAAAACCGTTTCCGCGAAATCATTGCCGAAACAAATACCGATACCGTCGTACTCGCACGCTACATGCAAATCTTGAGTGAATCGTTTACCGAAGAATTCAAGTACAGAATCATCAACATCCACCACGGATTCCTCCCGGCGTTCAAAGGAGCGAAGCCATACCACCAGGCATGGCACAAAGGCGTTAAGATTATCGGCGCCACAGCGCACTTTGCAACAGAGGACCTCGACCAGGGCCCGATCATTTGTCAGGACATCCAGCGCGTGCCCGAAACCGCAAGCATCGACGAACTCGTGGAACTAGGAAAAGATATTGAAAAACGTACCCTGTCTGCTGCACTCAAACTGTGGCTTGAACACCGCGTATTTGTCTATGCAGGCAGAACATTTATATTATAAGTATTAGGAGTTAGGTAATAGGGTTCAGGTATTAGCAAGTAGGAACGATATCTCTACTTAGTCCTAAACCGCGACCCATCGCCTGAAACCTTTATAAGGAGTCCATCATGTCCGAAGAAATCCAGAATGAAGCCCCCGCACAAGAGCCGACTGCACCTGTAAGCTGCGACACGGCACCTGAGGCCACAACCGAAACTCCACAGGCAAGCACTGCGGCACCGTCGGCACCCCCTGCGGCTCCGGATCCAGACAAGGAACTGGTCAACCCCATGACAGGCGAAGTCATTTCTCCCAAGAAACCCAAGGAAGAATCTTCTAACTCGCCGTACAAGAGGTTCAAGCCCGAGACCTACATCAACCCCATGACGGGCGAGGAAGAACAGACCACGATCGGTTCGCAGGTCATCATCAAGAAAGACCGCGGACTGGCCTACTACGTCGGATTTACGCTGCTCGTGGTTCTCAGCATGGCTTTCTTCTTCATGCCGGGAATTACAATCACGTTTGCCGTAAGCCGCCTCGTGGAACTGAACACATCCGCGGCATGGGTCTTTAGCGCTATCCTGAGCTTTGTCGTATGGCTCCTCTTCAAAATGAAAATCAAGGGATTCGAAAAATCCTTCCACTGGTATTTGGTTCTTTGCGTCTCATGCCTTGTCGCAATGTTCGCCATCCAGCTGCTTACCGAATACAACATAATCTCTGAAGTTATAGCGCTCCTCCTCGGAGCCAAAGGCTAGGAATTTTCAATGAACAAGACAGATACTTTCGTACACTTTCTCGTAGAATCAGGCGCACTCAAGTTTGGCAACTTCGTGACCAAGAGCGGCCGCGAAACGCCTTACTTTATCAACACCGGAGAGTTCCGCACCGGAGCGTCCCTTTCGAAACTCGCCGAATTCTACGCAGCCGCATTCATGGAGCACTTTGCAGACAAAGCACAAAACCTCTACGGTCCGGCCTACAAAGGCATCCCGCTGTGCGCAGCTACCGCCATGAAGCTCTCCGACGTCTATGCCAAGAACCTGACTTTTACATATAACAGAAAAGAAGTCAAGGACCATGGCGAAGGCGGTTCGCTCGTCGGCTACAAATACGCCGAAAAGACGAACATCGTGATCATCGAAGACGTGATTACGGCAGGGACCTCCGTGAACGAGACCATGCAGGCGCTTTCGCAAATTGAAAACGCGAACGTCGTGGGCCTCCTCATCTCGGTTGACCGCAAGGAAAAACTCGAAAACGGGAAATCCGCACTGCAGACCGTTCAAGACGAATACGGCATCGAAGCCCACTCCATCGTGAACATCAACGACATCATTGCATTCCTCGAAAGCGAAGAGAACCGCAAGGCCATCAACGCCCCCGAAGGAATCCTCGACCGCGTTTACGCCTACCGCGAAAAGTGGGGCGCCGTCTAAGATATTTATCCATAATTTACGAGAGCTAATGACGTTCAAAAAGTCCATACTTATCCTTGGATTAGCTATTTGCATGCTCGCCGGGTGTGCAGATTCTAGTCATTGGACTGCAAGCCATCCATCGTACCATAAGGCCCCTTATGGCGGTATTGCGGTAACAGGTATAGAAAATGCCTTTGTCATCACGCGATCTTCGTGGTTTGCCAAACGTCTTGAAATAGAAAGGGATAGCGTACAAATTATCGCCACGCGTCATTGCAGGAACATTTTTGAAGACGAAATGCGCAAAGGCTACGGGAACCTCCTGGTCCTCCCCGATTCCGTCAACGCAAAGTCGCCCGAAGAAAGTCTAAGAATCGATGAACGCATTTTCATCAAAGGGCACATCCCGGAACAAGGCATATCGCTCAAGGATTCCTCGGGAAATGTACCGCCCTTGGTGTTGATTCTACACGAATTCATCATCGGAACAGACCTGAAACGGGAAAATTTCTTTGATTACGCCCTGATCCACAACGAAAGCGGCAGCATCCGCAAGCCGGATAACGTAAGCGCAATCTTTTCTTATACGCTTTGGGACAACCTAAAGCAGAGACCGCTATTCAGCGCCGTCGAAGAAATCCAGCAGCCCATCACGACATATAAAATCAGCAACTTGACAAACCTCATCCAAATTGCGGTCCAAAAAATTCGCAAGAGCCTTTACACGGGAGCTTCCAAATGAAAAAGTTCCTAGCCATACTCTTGTTTGTCGCCATCTGGGCCGGGGCCTCCGAAGTTTACTTCGATTCCCGCTTTACGCTTTGGAAAGACGCGACCATTCTCATTTGGTCTCCCGAAGGCAACTCCCCCATCAACACCTCGGATTTTTGCCATTCGCTCCGCCGCAACAATACAGGAATCGGCGAGCCCAAGTGCCGTGAACTCGGAGAATGGGAACGCGACTCCATCGCCCTGCGCTATGGCACATGGTTGACGAACAACATAGAGAAAGGATTGGCCTCCCACTACCTGCGGGCAAGGCATCCCGGCATGGCCGCAAAAATCCAGACCCTGGAAGACAACATCGTCCTGTTCCTCGCCCCACAGGGGAAAAACATCCTCGTCGCCATATTTGACGAGACCGCCCTGGAACCCAAAGCCGTAGGCACCGTCAGGGCGAATAACGACAAAATCGCCCTTGGCGACGACATCGCCGCCACCTTCTTCGACAAACGCACCAAGCGGCGCCTGACAAAAGAAGAACGCCTCAAGCAGCAAACGGAACCCGACGACCTTTACAAAGAAGTCCCCGGCCTAAAAATTTGGGCAGGAGTGGGCATCGGTTATTCGCAAGCGCATTTCCCGCTCACCCCCGACAACTGGACCAGCAGCCACACCAGGAGCCGCGTCAAGAACTACCGCATCACAAAAGATTCCGTAAGCCTTTGGAACTTTATCGAAGACTCGGCCCCGTTCTTATCGCTATACGCAGGCCTCACCTGGCACGGCTTTATCGGACTGGAAATCATGTACCGCTATTCCAGCCGCGACATGAAAACGGACAATTCCGACACCGTCTACCGAGAACTGGACCACTGGAATTTCGGACAACACGACATCGGCCTCAACGTGCTGTTCTCCATGACATACCCGATAACGCCATGGCTTACCATTACACCACTAGCATTCATCGGATTCCAGTACACGTTCTATTCCGAAGACATCGATGTCAAAAGCGGCGTTCAAAAACCGTCTAGAGCCTACCAGTACCGCATTCAATTTGAAGACGCCTACAAAGGAGCGCTAATAGGCATCGGCGGGCAATTCGTATTCAAGAAACATTACGGCCTGGATTTGCGCGCAGGCGTATCGAGCCGCGGCAGGGACCTCTACGAAGCCCCCTCTCCCGACGCAGGCGCCGCCCCCACGACCATCGGAAAATCCACCATCGATTGCTTTATAAGCCTCGGGTTTGAATACCACTGGACGCTGTAACACCCCGCTTTTCTCCCGTCTATCGTTCGTCTAATTTCTATCGTTGCGCCCCTTGGGCGCATTTCTCTCGTCTTTCGTCTTTCGTCTCTCGTCTAATTTCTATCTTTGCGCTCACTATGAGTGAAGACATTAAAGAAGAAACGAAAGAAAGAGTCAATCCGTTTTTAACACCTGTCAAAATAATCGAGCCAAAGAACAAGCTCCCCGACTATACATTCGACATGCTTCCCGAAGAGCAGAAGGTAATTCTCCGGGAACACGGCTGGACCGAGCTTATGCCCGTTCAGCGCAAATCCATTCCTTACATGCTTGCCGCCCGCGATATGCTCGTGCAATCGAAGACCGGTTCGGGAAAGACCGGCGCATACGCCCTCCCGCTTCTGCAGGTCATCGTCCGCGACCATCCGTATCCGCAGGCGCTAATCCTTGTGCCGACGCGAGAACTCTGCATCCAGGTGCAAGAAGAATTTGAAAAACTTTCGAAGGGCACCGGCATCAAGTCCGTCGCCATTTTTGGCGGCGTGAACTACGAACCGCAAATCAAGGCGCTCCGCGCAGGTGTCCACGTCATCGTCGCTACTCCGGGCCGTCTCATGGACCACATCCAGCGCGGTAATGTCGATTTGCTCTCCATCCGCGACCTCGTACTTGACGAAGCCGACGAAATGCTCTCGATGGGTTTCTACCCCGACATGCAGAAAATCCGCAAGTACTTGCCGAAGGCCATTTCTTGCACAATGTACAGCGCCACGATTCCGCAGACGGTCAAGAGCCTCGCCCGCGAATTCCAGCGCCCGAGCGCCGAATTTCTTTCACTCAGCTACGACAAGGTCATTGCAAACAACCTCGAACACCGCTACTACCTCTGCGATGTGATGGAAAAGGATTCCATGACCATCAAGGTTCTGGAATACTACAATCCCGAAAGCTGCATGATTTTCTGTAACTACAAACGCGATGTGAGTTACTTGGAACAAGTGCTTTCCGGCTACGGCTTTGAAGTCGGCGCCCTCAGCGGTGATGTGGCACAGAGCCTCCGCGAAAAGACGCTCAACGCCTTCCGCGACAAGAAACTCAAAATTCTCATCTGCACGGACGTTGCCGCACGCGGTATCGATGTCGATCACGTGACGCACGTTCTCGTCTATGACCACCCTGCCGACCACGAAGTCTATGTGCACCGCAGTGGACGTACCGCTCGTGCAGGCCGCAGCGGCCTTTGTGTCTCGCTCATCACGCCCGTCGAAGAAATCGAACTCCGCCAGACCGCAGTCGATTTCGGCATCAACTTCATCAAGATGGATCCGCTGACAAACGAAGACATTGCGAAGAAGGTAAGCGAACGCACCAAGGTCCGCCTCGAAGAAGTCCGCAAGCACTTCGGCGGCCAGAAAGCAACCGAACGCATCAGCCGCATGCTCCCACTCGTAAAGGACCTTGCGAACGGCACCACCGATGACCAGATGCTACTTGCGTACCTGTTAGATAAATTTGCATGGAGGAAGTGATTTAGACGAAAGAACGCCTGCTGCGGCAGGCTATAGACGAAAGACGAGAGATATAATTTGGCGGCGCAGCCGCGATTATAAAACTTCCTACCGCCTACTTCCTACTTCTAACTTTTAAACCTCAAAGCGAGCAACGCGAGCGACCTCAGACCCCAAAGCGCGAAGCGCGAGCTCAAAACCTCAAATGGCTAAGATCAAAGTAAAATCCGCAAAAGAAATCGAATTGATTCGCGACGCAGGCGCTCTCGCCGCCGAAACGCTGATCCGTGCGGGCGAAATGTGCAAGCCCGGCGTCTCCACCCTCGAAATCGACGAATTCATCGGCGACTACACTCGCCAGCACAAGGGCATCTCTGCCTGCATGGGCTACCACGGTTATCCGCGCTACGCTTGCATCAGCCTCAACGAAGTTGTCTGCCACGGCATCCCGAACGCGAACACCATCCTCAAGGATGGCGACATCGTGAACATCGACATCACGACAATCCTCTCCGGCTACCACGGCGATACCTCCGCCATGTTCTGCGTAGGCAAAGTTTCGGACATTGCCCGCGAACTCGTCGATACCGCCAAGTTCTGCATGGAAGAAGGCATCCGCGCTGCCGGCGAACAAGGCGCTCACTGGAATGACATCGGCTGCGCCATCCAGGACATCGCCGACGAACACGGCTTCAGCGTCGTCGAAGACTACTGCGGACACGGCATCGGCCGTGGCTTCCACGAAGAACCAACCGTCTATCACTTCCGCAACTACGAACGCTGCCCGTTCATCGAAGTCGGCAACGTGTTCACCGTCGAACCGATGATCAATGTCGGCCGCCCTGGCACCAAGACTCTCAGGGACGGCTGGACCGCCGTGACCCGTGACGGAAGCCTCAGTGCCCAGTGGGAACATACCGTCGTAAAAACTAAGGACGGCATCGACATTTTGACACTCCCGCGCTAACAAAACTACAAGTTCGAAAACATTGATTATTAGAGCACCTCAGATACTGCCCCTGGGGTGTTTCTTTTTTTTGATGTAGGGCTTTACAATATTTTTTTTAGGAAGACATAACTCCCCCTCAAAAAAGCCGATATTTTTGCTGACATGAACACAACAAAACTATCTGCATTCTCTCTCGCTTTGTTGCTGAGTGCGTCTGCAGCCACAGCAGCCGACTCCAAAATATACACAGGAACCTTCTTTGACGAGAAGAATTCCTACTACGGTCCGGATTGCGAAAAAGACGGTTCCCAATCGACTGGTGCCTACTACACTGGCGATTACACCAGCCCGTTCAAGACCATCCTGGGTAAGACAGATAAGGATATCCAGGACAAGCTTGACGAACTCTGGAACCACTATTTTGGCGGCCAGAATGATAAGACTGTGTATTACGAAGACCGCGATGGTGGCTACATTGTCGATATCAACAACAACGATATCCGTTCCGAAGGCATGAGTTATGGCATGATGATTGCCGTGCAGACCAACCACAAAGATGAATTTAAAAAGCTCTGGAATTGGGCCAAAAGCCATTTGTGGCATGACCCCGCTAGAGGTGGCAACGGCTACTTTTCTTGGCAGGCGAACCGCGACGGTTCTACCCGCGACCAAGGAAACGCCCCCGACGGCGAAATCTACTTCATGATGTCGCTCTTGTTCGCGGCTCACCGCTGGAACGACGAAGGCTACATGAAAGACGCGCAAACAATTCTGAAAGCATGCTGGAAAGGCAATGGCGGCTCCCTGTACAGCGAAAGAGATTTCATCGCTACATTCCAACCGACAGACGGCAACAACACTTGGGGCGATGCCTCCTACAGCCTGCCTGCATTCGTCGATTTGTTCAGTCGCTGGTCCGATACCAACAAGGATAAATGGCAGAAGGCGACAAAAGCCACCCGCGACCACATTTACAACTCCGCTAACCCCAAATCGGGTCTGTGCAGCGACTACAGCAACTTTGATGGAACGCCGCACTACGCATTTAGCGACAATTCCACGAAGTATGCGTTCGACGCCATCCGTTGTCCCATGAACTACGGCATGGACAGCTACCTGTTCGGCGTGGATATGGAGCGCCAGACGAAAATTGCCAAAGTTATCACCGACTTCTTCGAAAAAGACAACTACCAGCATGGCCACTTCAACTGGGACGGTACTAACGGATACGGCTCATTCACCATCGGGCAAGCCGGTGCAAACGCCGTGGCGACCTACGCGTTGCTCGAAGAAAATGACTACAAGGATTTAGTCAAGAAAGTCTTGCAGAAGGCCTGGGACTCCAAACCCATTGTGGGTAGCCAGCGCTACTATGACGGCCTAGTCCATTACCTTGCCATGCTCCACCTCACCGGCAACTTTAAGATCTGGAAGCCTAAGCCGCAAGTCGAGAAAAAGACTATAACAGCAAACGAATACAACGGTGTGAAATACGAAAAGGACACCACATTCCACGCATTCGAATCTTGCAAACTCTACGAATTGACAGTCAAACCCGAACTGAAACAGGACACAACAGTCAAGGACACCTCTGATGCCATTCGCACATTGACAAGAATAAGCAACCTTGTAAAAGTGAGAGCGACCAGCAATTCCATCGTCATCGAAAACGCTCCGGTGGGCAGCAAGTTCGCAATCACGGACCTCAACGGACGCGTACTCGCAAAATCTTTGACAAATTCACAGTCTCAAGAAATACGCATTCGCAACAAAGGTGTCATGCTCGTAGTCATCGGCGACAGAGCGTATAAAGTAATAATGTAATTTTCAGTAACCATCAAAGAGCCTCCCGTCTCAACAGTCGGGAGGCATTTTTTTTCCATTAGCACATGTTTTTGATGTAATACTTTACAATGGTATTTTTACAAAAACCTTACCAAAACACAAAAAAAAAGCAATATTGGTAGCATGAACAAGACAAAACTAACCGCATTCTCTCTCGCGTTGCTGTTCGGAGCCTCCATGGCTTCCGCAGCAGACGCAAAAACATTCGCAGGCAATTTCTTTGACAAAAACGGCGCCTATTACGGCCCGGACTGCGAAAAAGATGGTTCTCAGTTAAATGGTGCATACTACACCGGTAACTACGAAAGTCCATTCAAAACCTTCTTAGGCAAGACCGATGAAGAAATCCAGACCAAGATGGATGACATGTGGAACCACTATTTTAAGGGTGACAACAATTCCAAGGTCTATTTCGACAAGGGCAACGAAGCCTACATCAAGGACATCAACAACAACGACGTGCGCTCCGAAGGAATGTCTTACGGCATGATGATTGCTGTGCAGACCGACCACAAAGAAGAATTCGACAAGCTCTGGAACTGGGCCAAGAATCATATGTGGCACAAGGGTGGCGACTGGGACGGTTACTTTGCATGGCAACGTAACGACAGCGGTACCGGCGGCGACGAAAACTGCGCACCGGACGGTGAAATGTACTTCATGATGTCTCTCCTGTTTGCTGCAAACCGCTGGGACAACGAACAGTACAGAAAAGACGCCTTGTACATCATGGACAAGATGTGGAACAACCCAGGTCACAAGCTCTTCAACCAAGGCAACTACATTATCGTATTCCAGCCTCTCGGTAGCGGAAACGATTTCTCTGACCCGTCCTATGACTTGCCCGCCTACTTGGAACTCTTCTCCCGCTGGGCAGAAAAGGATACCGACAAGTGGAAGAAGGCTGTGACCGCCGCACGCGATCACCTCTACAAGTCCTCCAACACTAAGTCCGGCTTGTTCGCTGACTACAGCGCCTTCAATGGTCAGCCGCAGTCCTATTCTTACAACCAGAATTCGACAAAGTACATGTACGACGCCATGCGTAGCGCTATGAACTTCGGCATGGACTACTACCTTTTCGGCGCAGACTCCACTAGAGAAATCGAAATGGCAAAAAGAATTATCGATTTCTTCGAAAAGGACGGCTACAAGCACGCACGTTTCAACTGGGACGGCTCTAATCCGCAGGAACAGTACACTCAGGGCGAAGCCGGCGCAAACGCCGTTGCTGCCATCGCTCTGAGAAGCACCGCAGGTTCCGAAGAAAAAATCAAGAAGAACCTCCAGAACGCTTGGGACACAGAGTTCATGACCGGTCAGTACCGCTACTACGACGGCTTGGTACATTACCTCGCCATGCTCCACCTCAGCGGCACCTTCAAGATTTGGAAGCCGAAGCCAACCATCGAAAAGAAGACTGTTGACGGCAACGAATACAACGGCGTCACCTACGACAAGGAAACAACCATTCACTCCTTTGAATCTTGCAAACTTTACGAAGTCAAGATTTCTGGTGCCGCAGCCAAGAACGACACTTTGAAAAACGATACCTTGAAAAACGATACTCTGAAAAACGACTCTTTGAAGGATTCTACGTATGTCATCAGAACGTCCTTAAGATTCAACAGCAACGTTAGAGTTTGGTCCACCAACAGCTCTATCGTTATCGAGAACGCCCCGGTCGGCAGCAAGTTCGCCGTCACCGACCTCAACGGTCGCGTGTTGGCAAGTTCCAGGACAAGCTCCGCAATGCAGGAAGTCCGCATCAACAGCAGAGGCAACTTCCTCGTCATCATTGGCAACAGAGCATATAAAGTAACAAAATAAAGAACTTAGACTTCATTAAAATTCATGGCGTGCAGCGATGCACGCCTTTTTGTATTTGGATAGAATCAACGGAATTCTTACAAGGCGTAATCGAAAAATTGTATATTAAAGGAAAAACTTAACAACTAGCCCCCGACCAATGTCCTTCCTCAGCAACGCACGAGACAAAGCAATAAAGTTATTTTTCCAGCGGAACGATTTCATCAACAGGTTCGGTGAAATCGAAAACGTTGACATCGACTCGCAAGAAAACGTAGCGACCATCGACATACTGTTGCATGGCGAGACGGAGCCGACCACGCTCTACGCCCACTACATCTTCGAAGATTCCGAACAGGGGACGGAGATTGTTATAAACAAAGTAGATTGCAAAAGAGAAATGATAAGCGTCATCGCCGCATGGTGGTTCAAGGGCCACTCCATCAGAAAGACGCTCCCCAGAGGCGCCGGGCTATTCGCGAAAATCCTGTTCTAGCAGTTCACGGAAGGTATCTTATATGGACGAACAACTTCAGAAGATTTTAAACAACGTGAATTTCAACGTCAATGCGAAAAAGCAGACAATGGACTTGACGGTTCTCCCCCACGGCGAGAGCTCCCCCATTTCGTTCCATGCGAACTACAGGCTTGTCGAAAGAGGAGACGATACCGAAATTGTCATATTGAATGTAGCATCCGACCGTCTCTGGGTTGACGAACTCGTCAAAATGTGGCTAGAAAAAAGCAATTTTCAGTACAGGGTTCCCCAAAGCGTCGCTGGATTTATTAAAATGTTTTTGAAATAGGAGATAAAGGAGGCGCGTCCATGTTGAATTTTAAAGAATACAAAGACAAGAAAGAAGA
>JAEEGI010022195.1_pt1 | contig 12560 bp, 10 predicted proteins | sample 8958751 | NCBI WGS metagenome assembly JAEEGI01 (sample SAMN16246545, study PRJNA631951) | gut metagenome | biome: gut microbiome; feature: rumen; material: KS-attached | host: Bos | place: Iran: Karaj | collected 2018-10 | reverse complement strand
CTCTTTCCAGTGTGCCCAAGTTCATGCATTAGGTTTTGCAACCAAGTTTATCAAAAAAATTATTACCTTTGCGGGTTCTTTTGAAAATGGACAATCAATATTTGTAAACTTAAACAATATTACAATGAATCAAGAACTTTTGAATTTGTATCCCAAAGGATTATGGGACATCTTCGGACACATTTGTGACGCCCCCCACCCTTCCAAGCACGAAACTGCCGTGATTAAATGGTACAAGGAATGGGCTAAAGAGAACAACATCCCCGTGGTGCAAGACGAGACCGGCAACCTGCTGTTCACCGTCCCCGCCACTCCTGGCTTCGAAAACCGCACGCCCGTCGTGCTGCAGGCCCACTGCGACATGGTGCCGCAAGCCGACAGCGATAAGGCGCACGACTTCCTGACCGACCCCATCGAGCCGATTATCGACAACGGCTGGGTGCGCGCCAACAAGACCACTCTGGGTGCTGACGACGGCATCGGTGTGGCTGCAGCTTTGGCCGCCATCACCGACCCCAACTGCCAGCACGGACCCATCGAGGTGCTCGTCACCATCGACGAGGAGACCGGCATGACCGGCGCATTCGGTCTGAAACCCGGTTTCGTGAAGGGCAAGATCCTCATCAACCTTGACTCCGAGACGGAAGGCGAGCTTTACGTGGGCTGCGCCGGCGGTATGGATGCCAACTTCCACCGCACCTACACCACCGTGGCCACGCCCGCCGGCATGAAGGGCTACAAACTCTTCATCACGGGTCTGCACGGCGGTCACTCCGGCATGGACATCAACCTCGGCCGCGCCAACGCCAACAAGATCGCCACGCGCTTCCTGCAGAAGGTGGTCCGCGATTTCGGCGGCTGCGTCGCCTGCATCAACGGCGGCGGTCTGCGCAACGCCATCCCGCGCGAGGCCACGGCCATCTTGACCGTTCCCGCTGCGAAAGCTGCTGAATTCGAGGCCTTTGCCAAAGAGTTCGAAACGGTCGTGAAGAAAGAGTTCGCCCTCACCGAGGAAGGTCTCAGCCTTACCGTGACGGCTGTCGATGCTCCCGCACAGGTCATCGAGCCCAAAGCCCTTTGCCAGTTCCTGAACATGATTTTCGCTATCCCGAACGGCGTGCAGCGCATGAGTGACTCCATGCCCGGTCTGGTGGAGACCTCCAACAACTTAGCCAACTTCGTAGCCGAGAACGGTGAGATGAGTGCCAAGTGCCTGTTGCGCAGCAGCGTGAACAGCGCGAAAGAGGCCTTAGGCGAGAAGATGGTCGCCATCGCCGAACTGGCCGAATGCGGCATCGAGCTCACCGGCGGCTATCCCGGCTGGAACCCCAACATGAAGAGCCCCATCATGAACACCTGCATGAAGGTCTATAAGGAGAAATACGGCAACGAGCCCAAAGTGATGGCCATCCACGCCGGTCTGGAATGCGGCCTCTTCGGCGTCTGCTATCCCGACTGGGACATGGTCTCCTTCGGCCCGACCATCGAGCACCCGCACTCCCCCGTCGAGCGCGTCAACATCGAGAGCGTCGGCAAATTCTACGACTTCCTCGTGGAAGTGCTGAAGAACGTGAAGTAGTCCGTTTTTCGGAATCATTAACTAAAAACGCAGTTCCAGACTTTTCCGGGACTGCGTTTTTGCTGTTAGCTGTTAGCTTTTGGCTTTTAAACATAGACAAATGACTTAGACTTAGACTATTCTCCACTCACTGTTCACTATTGCCTATTGCCTATTGCCTTTTGCCTTTTGCCTTAAAAACGAAAAAGAAAAAAAGAACCATGTATCCTCAGAGATACCGAAAAAAAATGTATTTTTGCACGCTCTTTTGAGAAAGGAAAGTTGGCCGAGCGGCTGAAGGCAGCGGTTTCGAAAACCGCCAGGGTGTAAAAGCTCTCACAGGTTCGAATCCTGTACTTTCCGCCACAAAAACCGCCGTAAGTTGCACTGAAACTTACGGCGGTTTTTATTTTATTTGCGGTAAAACATGCAGATTTTGCGCCTGTGAACTTTCTTGACCATGAGTCAGACGCTCAGTTGCTCAAGATGGTTCTATAGCGCATGTCACCAGTGAGGGTTGCGTTGATGGGAATGCCCAGGACGGTGGTGGAGGCACTGCCGGTTGCAATACTGGTCCATTCCATAACGCCGTTTACAGGTGGTTGGATGGTGGGATGGGTCATGCAGACACTGACACCGAAGTTGAGAGGGGTGTTTGCGATGGTGGTGTCAATCACGAGATTGACAGTGTCGTTTTGAAGATGGAGACCGTCGGTATCGACAATACCGCGCAGATACAGAGCGTCGTTATTGCTGATGATGATGCCGTGAGCGACAGCGGGATCACTTTTGACAGTGACCAATTCAACATCAAGGTCTTTGTCGAGTGGGAAGGAGAACATGCCGAGAACATTGATGGACAGCTCTGTGTGGCGAGACATCAGGTATTTGCCCAAATAGGGCGTGATGTCAATGACGGGTTCGTCGGGGTTGGTGTTGCCGCCAGGGTTGTTGGGCTCTCGCTCGCAACCGCACATCAAAAGGGCGACTATGGTCATGATGATTAAAATACTCTTTTTCATAATTATTTGAATTATTGGATGATACTATTCTTATATTTTTTCACGCCACACCTCCGGTCCCTGCAAAATTCGTCAAACTGAATCTGAAGATATAACGTGGCAAATATACAATTTATTATGGATTGTCATCGCCGAAATATTCGTTGTGGCTCAGGATTTCCTTGGTCTTTTAATTCATAGGGCTTTTTTCGCATCCGCTTCATCGGGTGCGAAAAACGAGATCTAAACGAACACATTTTTTTCGTCCAAAATTAAATTAAGACAAATAACAATTTGATTTTTAATTAAATACAATTCTTAAAAAATCTTAAAAATCAAAGGGAATTTTTTATAGCTTTGCAGCGTCTTAATTTTAGATTATGTTTTACGGCTTCAAAAAGCGAATGATGTGCCAAGCACTGGCCAAACGGAACAGACAAAACCCGTTTGACTACCAGTATGCCGAAAATTTCTCCCTCGAAGGCGAAACGGATGCGATGCTGAACAATTCTTACTATTTTTCGGCCCACAACGAGAAAATGTCCGTCTTTGCACGCTTGGGCAAAAGAGTTCATTCGGAGGAAACATGGTTTGTCATCTTTCTGAACGGCAAGATTTATTCCTTGCCACAAGAATTTTTCCCCGCCGGGAAAGCTCCCCTCCAAGTGAAAAAAAACGGAGACAACTGGACAATATCCTATCAAGGCAAACTGAATGATAGCGACGAGGCAAGCCTTTGCGCAACCTTTGTTGGCAAGCAGAAGCCCATTGATTTCACGAGCGATATGCCGGCGGAGAGGATGGCGGCAGGAATCGCCAACGAGAAATGGAGCAAATCGTTTTTCGGTCAGTTGCAAAACGTCAGCGGACAATGCCACTACGAGCAGGAAGGCGTGCTGGAAGGTCAACTGACGCTGAACGGTAAAACCACAGATTTCCGCCTGCCGTGCGTGCGCGACCATTCCTTCGGGAAGCGAGACTGGAACTATATGAACAACCACCTCTGGCTGATGGCCGTTTCCCAAAACCAGCAGCTCAACTACTCCTTAGTATCTTATCCCGTGATGAGTGTCTTGGAGGTGGGGCATTACCGAGACGAAACGGGGCTGCAGTTTATGTTGCAGGCGGATCTGGATTTTCAGCAAATCAACCAAGGAACCATTCCCCACGAGCTGGCTTTTCGCATGAAACTGGACGATTCCAGAACGATTCCCGTTGAGGCGAAATTCTTGACGGGAGTCACATACCATTTTCAGGAAGGCCAATATATTCTGCACGAGAACATCGCGGAATTCAAGATCGACGGCAAAACCTGCCGCGGCATTCTGGAAATCGGCTTCAACGCTGACAAAAAACGTTATTTCAATCAAAGAGAACTAAAGAAGATAAGAAGATGAAAATTTACCAGTTAGGACAATTACCGGAAGAGATTTATCCGTCCGTTGGAGGAAAAGCGAAAGGGCTGGACATGTTGGTTCGGCACGGATTCACTGTTCCGAAAGGGTTCGTCATCACCGACACGGACCTAATTGACGAAGAGGCAATTTATCAGGCCTTTGACGCCATGAAAGCGGAAAAGGTGTCGGTGCGCTCGTCCGCCTCCAACGAGGACCAATCATCGGCCTCCAATGCTGGCCAATATGAGACTTGCCTGTTCGTGGACCGTTCCCATCTGATGGAAAGCGTCAAGAAATGCTTGGAGTCCCTGAATTCCCGCCGCGTGGAGGATTACGCCCGCCACTTCGAGTTGAAACAGGGCAAAATGAACATCGTCGTCCAGGAGATGATTGACAGCGACAAGGCGGGGGTGCTTTTCACCGCCGGTCCAAACAATGGGTCAGCCATCCTCATTGAAGCGGTCAGCGGGCAAGGCGAAAATCTGGTTTCCGGTCAGGTCACCGCCCACCGCTACGAGATATCCCGCAAATACTACCGTCCTTGCAGCGACGACTTGCTCAACGAAGACGAGATCAAACGGCTCTACGAGACCGGGAAGAAAGTCCGGACTGCTTTTGATGGGGAGATGGATCTGGAATGGGCTATCCACAACGGACAACTCTACCTATTGCAAATGCGTCCCATTACCACAGAAATCATTGACATTGAGGAATTTGACCGCGACGATGACTTGAGCGGGCATCTCTTCACTAAACGAAATGTGGGCGAAATGATGCCGGGAGCCGTCACGCCGCTGACGCTGTCCACCTCCGCGAAAGCCATCGACTACGGCATGCGTTATATGCTCTACAAAGCCGGTGTATATAGCTCTCCATACGAAGAAAAACCGCTGCGGCTGATTTCCTCCATATCGGGACATCTGTTCTTCGACATGAATCTGCTTTACAACATGTACACGAAGGTCGGAATCGCCAATCCACAGTCGATGAACCTGTCCATCATGGGCGAATACCACGACTACCCTCCCATCACCGCCAAGTTCTCCAATCCGATAGTCCGCGGCATCAATTCCGTGAAATTCCTGCGCTACGTGATGTCCGGCAGGCGCGCGATGAAGCGTTTCGACACGATGCTGACCAAAGTCCACTTTGCCGAAACCACTTCATATCAAGAACTTTATCGGAGCATAGACCATAATCTCGCCTACTTGGACGAGAGCCTCATCTACCATTATGCTTCGTCCTCGTCTTCCGGAAGCGCCACCAGCACCCTGTACATGATGCTTGACAAGTATTTCCCGGACAAAAAGAGGTACCAGTCCTTCCTGTCGCATCTGCTGACCAACATCCCCAACATCGAGAGCGCCGACATTCTCTCGTGTTTGCAGGAGATGGCGGCGTTAATCAAAAAGCGCGATCCCAAAGCCGTGGACTTCAGTGCAGGCGAATTGCTGGAATTCATTAAAAACGACGCGGAGGCCAACGCCAAATATCAGGATTTTCTGGCACGTCACGGCCACCGCTGCATCAAGGAAGCGGAGATGAGGAACAAGCCGTGGAGAGAAGACGAACTCCCGCTGATGAATTACCTGCAGAGCATCATCAATTCCCCTATGAAACTCGTTCAAAGTGAAGAAAAGATAGACCTTCGTAAAGAATTTGCCTTTATCCGGAACCCTCTGTTAAAACGGGCTTCCATCATTTTTGCCAAGAGAGCCAGACAGGCAGTGGTGGACCGCGAATACACGAAATCGCAGTTGATCCAAATCATCGACCTTTTCAAACAGCAGTACGCACGACTGGCCGAGATGATGATGACTGCCAATGTCTTGACTGACACAGATTTGATCTACTTTCTGATGCATACGGAGATCGGCAAGCTCATTGACGGCGACACTACCCTACTCGCTGTTGCCGAGAGAAGACGAAAAGCATACGCCATTCAGGAAAATCTCTCGTTTGACGATATTTATATTGGAAAGCCCACAGCGGATGTCTTCGATGTGGGGCAGAATGACGGTGTGATGAAGGGTGTTCCCGTTTCTAACGGGGAATGCGAGGGAATTGTGCGCGTCGTTTATTCCATCGACGACGCCAACAAACTACAAAAAGGGGAAATCATGGTGGCGCGGTTCACGGATATCGGCTGGACGCCGTACTATTCCATCGTAAACGGGATGATTACCGAAATCGGATCGTCGTTGTCTCACGGAGCGGTCGTGGCGCGCGAGTATGGGCTGCCCGCGATTGTCAACATGAAAGGGGCCACCAAACTGCTGAAAAACGGCGACCGCATCAGGATGGACGCGGGCAAAGGAACGGTTGTCCTCTCCGAAGCCTCGTAAAATCCTTTTTATTTGATATTGATGAACGGAATCGAGCCGCTGCCCACATATTGCGGCAGCTCGCCGTTCCATTTCTGCACGGCCTCGTATTCCACGAGTTTCTGGTTGCGTTCCAAAGCGGTGGCCTTGATGCGCATGGCCTCGGCCTCTGCTTCCGCCTTAATGCGCGTCTGCTTGGCTTGCTCCTCAATCTGGACGGTTACATTCTTGGCTTTCAACGCGTTCTGCTCAGCCACCTGCTTCTCTTTGATGGCCGTCTCGAACTGATCGTCAAAGTCGATGTTCACCAACTGGAAATGGATGTTCGTGAAATACTCCTTGCTTAACGTTGTACGGAGTTTGTCCTCGATTTGGCGGCGCACCTTGTCGCGATTCTCCACAATATGCGTGGCCGCGAAATTGCCGAAGCTCTCCTTCAGCGCACTGCGGACGTAAGGCACCACGATGCGGTTATGGTAATCCTCGCCCACGTTCTTCATCAACTTGGCGACATTATCCTTCACCAAGTCGTAGTTGATGGTGTAGTCCACCTCTGAAGTCTGCACATCGCGGGTGTAACTGTTCTCCTTGCCGTCAAACTTCTTCTGCTGGATGTTCACGTGCTTCACCGTTTGCACAAACGGGATCTTGAAATGCAGACCGTCGCCAATCACGCGGTCCTGAATCCGCCCGAAGGTAGCGAGCACGCCCCGTTCGGTCGATTTCACCGTATAAAAAGAAGAAAAAACGACCAAAAGAGCAAAGAAGATGGCAATGCCCCGCAAGGTCCATTTGAGAGCCGTCTTTCCGGCCGACTGATTGTTGATGTTTCGTTCCATATCGGTATAAGGTTTAAGGTTCAAAGGTCAAGGTTCAAAAGGTCAAAGGTTCAAAGGGGTTGTTTTTATCGTTAGACGCTATAATTTTGAAAAAACTACATTTTACAATTCAACATTCAGCATTCTACATTCTTCATTCTACATTCTTCATTCTACATTCTTCATTCTACATTCTTCATTCTACATTCTACATTCTACATTCTTCATTCAGCATTCTTAATTAGAAAAGACTCCCTTAATCGGATAGTGGTCCGAAATCAGCGGACGTCCGTACTTGTCGCTATCCAGAGTCTTGAAAATCATCGGTTTGGCGTTTTTGTAGAAGATATGGTCGATGACGAAGATGTTGGCGGCGGAGCCCCAGCCGTTGTAGGTGCCTTTGTTGTCGGTGACGGGTGCGTCTTTGCGGGCCTGCTTCAGCACCTTCTTCAACGGGACAAAAATGTCGCTGCTGATGTCAGAATTAAAGTCACCAGTGAGATAAATGGGGGCTTTTTTATCTTTCACAATCTCTTTAATGCGCTGGGTGATGAGCTTCACCGACTCACGACGAGCCACCTCGCCTACGTGATCCAGATGCGTGTTAAAGCAGTATAAGTGCTTCCCTGTCTGCTTGTTGCGGAAGTAACCCCATGTCACGATACGGTGACAGGCGGCATCCCAACCCCGTGAACAGACATCCGGTGTCTCGCTCAGCCAAAAGTCGCCGTGCTCCACCACCTCAAAACGATCCTTGCGGTAGAGGATGGCCATGTGCTCCCCACCCTTCTTGCCATCGTCACGGCCAACGCCAATATATTCATAATCAGGCAGATTCTTCAGCAAATAGTCCAACTGCACGAAATAGGCCTCCTGCACGCAGAGGAAATCGGGCCGCTCCATTTTCACCATAGTGACAGAGCAATCCTTTCGGTTGTCCCAAATATTGTCGCCATCGTTAGGGTTGTTATAACGGATGTTGTAGGAAATGACCGTTGTGGTGTCCTTTTGGGCATTTATCATGCCACAACATCCTAAAAAACAAAATATTGCAACAAATATTCTTCTCATATTCATCATTCTTTCATCGGTTATCTATGCGCTACCAAGCTCTTGTCCCTGACGGGACTGCTCAGGGAATATTCTTCATTTTGCATTCTTCATTCTTAATTGGAAAAGACATACTGCAAAATGTTCGCGCCCATCTGCAACGCTTTCGTGCGGGTAGCTTCGGAGTCCTTGTGGACGACGAAGTCCTCCCAGCCGTCGCCGAGGTCGCACTCGTAGGTGAAGAGGAATACCATGCGTCCCTCCCAGAAGAGGGCGAAAGCTTGCGGCGGTTTGTTGTCGTGCTCGTGGATTTTGGGCAGACCGTTCGGGAAGTTGTACTTCTGGTGGAAGATCGGATGATTGTATGGCAATTCCACGAGTTCCAGTTCGGGAAAAACTTTCTTCATCTGCGCCCGTATGTAAGGAGACATACCGTAGTTGTCATCCGCATGCAGAAAGCCGCCGGCAATCAGGTAGTTACGAAGGTTTTCGGCCTCGGCATCCGTAAACGCCACATTGCCGTGCCCTGTCATGTGGATGAAAGGGTAACGGTAAATGTCCGCGCTGCCCACCTCCACGGTCGCAGGCTTCGCTTCAAGCGACATTCCTAACTGCTGGTTGCAGAACTTGATGAGGTTCGGAAGAGAAGTCGGGTTTGCATACCAATCGCCGCCACCGTTATATTTCAGCAATGCAATCTGTTGCGCCGGAGCCAGCAGGCATACAATATATAATAATAGGGTAAGAATTATCTTTCTCATAACACGAATTCAAAAAACGCGCAAAGGTACATAAATTACGAATACACACAGATGGATGAATTTACCGCAGTAGAGACGTTTCAGGAAACGTCACTACTGTTCGAGGACGGCGAACGCGAGTTCCGCAGCACGCTGCTCCGCTGATTTCACGGAACTGCCGACCGCCTCGGAAATCCGCTGATCGTCAAGGTCGATATAGGCGCGGAACAGATCCCGCTCCTTGTCCGGTTCTGAGACATGGGTGAACGTCAACTTGTGTTTGTGACGCTGCGCCCAGATCAGGAGGCTGCTTTTATAATCGGTGTTCTCCGCATACACAGCATCAATATCCACGTGAACCAAAAAAATATTGTCCAATACGATATGAGCGGTTTTTTTATAACCCTGGTCACGATAAATGGCTCCAACAACAGCTTCAAAAGTGTTGCCAGGGAGTGTTTTGGAGGAAATATGGCCCGCCATGGTGGTGATGTCATGCAAGCCCAACTTGAGGGCCAACTCGCTCAGCCGCTGTCGGTTCACCAACTTGGAACGCATCTGGGTAAGCACTCCTTCTGGTTCGGAAGGGTACTTATGACAAAGGAAATCTGCCATTATCAAGCCTAGCACCGCATCGCCGAGAAATTCAAGGCGTTCGTTGTTCTCCCGCCCGCCGATGGGCGAAACCTCGGTGGCGGATTTGTGAAGCAAAGCTTTACGGAATAAATCGATGTGACGGATTCTGAATCCGAAAATGTTTTTGAAATATGACCGTATCTGCTTGTCCGTCAAGTTCATAACTTACTCCCTGTATTTCACGTACAACAGCGTGACGTTGTGGCCGCCAAAACCGAACGAGTTCGACATGGCCACGTCCACCTTGCGGGAGATGGCTTCACCGGGCACATAGTTCCAGTTTTGCGGCAGGAGTGGGTCAAGGTGTTGCAGGTTTATGGTCGGGTGGACGAGGTTGTCACGCATGGAGCACAAGATGGCCACTGTTTCAACCGCCGGTCCCGCACCCAACAGATGGCCGATCATGGATTTTGTGGAGTTGATGGCCAGTTTCGGGGCATAGTTTCCGAATAGCTGTTCGATGGCACGGCATTCGGAGATGTCGCCCAAAGGAGTAGAGGTGCCGTGTGTGTTGATATAATCGACATCATCCGGTTTCAAGTCTGCGCTTTTCAGAGCGTTACACATGGACATCATGGCCGCTTTCCCGTTCGGATCGGGTGCGGTGATGTGGTAAGTGTCGGCGGTCATGCCGACTCCGACGACCTCGGCGTAGATATGGGCTCCGCGGGCTTTGGCGTGTTCATCGCTCTCCAAAATCAGCGTGGCGGCGCCTTCGCCCATGACAAAACCGTCTCGGTCTTTGTCGAACGGGCGGCTGGCGCGTTCGGGATCGTCGTTGCGAGTGGAAAGTGCGTGCATGGCATTGAAACCGCCCACAGCAAGCTCGTTAATGGCGGATTCTGTGCCGCCGGTGATGATCATGTCAGACTTGCCCAAAGCGATGGCATAGCATGCGTCGCCGATGGCATTGGCGGACGAAGCGCAGGCCGATGTAGTGATGTAGTTCGGACCGGAAAGTCCGTATTTCAGCGCGATACTGCCTGACACGGAATTGCCAAGCACACGGAGAAGATGGTACGGGCTGAACCGTGGAGTCCTCTCCTGCAGCATGTATTTCTGCACCGCCTCTTCAGAGGAGGTCAATCCTCCGATGCCGGTGCCAAAAATGACCCCCACACGATTCTTGTCAATCTTTTCCCAATCAATATGTGCGTCTCTCACGGCCTCTTCGGTCGTGAGTATCGCATACTGGGCGCAACGGTCAAGTTTGGAAAGCTCTTTTGGGATAAAGTGAGATGCGGGATTGTAGTCTTTCAGCTGACAGGCGAATTTGGTCTTGAATTTTGCTGTGTCAAAATAAGTGATGTGGCCGGCACCGGATTTGCCTTTCAAAAGGTTCCCCCAGTACTCAGCCACATTGCTTCCTATTGGCGTTAAGGCACCAATGCCCGTTACAACAACGCGTTTGAGGGTCATCACAAACGTATTTTGTAAACTGGAAATATTTTACTTGGTTGCAAGAAGATTTTCGATATAAGCCACTGCGTCTCCCACAGTTTGGATTTTCTCGGCCTCTTCTTCCGGAAATTTAATGCCAAATGCATTCTCAAATTCCATGATCAACTCAACCGTGTCCAACGAATCAGCACCCAAGTCGTTAGTGAAACTCTTTTCAGGCGTCACGTCAGCCACATCGACACTTAATTTGTCGGCAATAATGGATTGTACTTTTTGTAAAATTTCTGACATAGCATTTGATTTTGAAATAGGCGGCAAAAATACACTTTTTTTTTATATAATAAACATCATCATTTTTTTAAGAATCAACAACGCTGTTCACAACTATCCCATGCGGATGTCCCTTGCATTCCGATTGCATTTTTGTGCTGAAATCAAAATTTCTTGCTAAAAACAGAAGCCCACCCATATCTTCATACCTCCTTTTTGCTCTCGCACGACGTAAAAAATGCAAAAAAATACTTTTTTATTTTATTGATAATCAATGAAATGGTTTATAAATAAAAAAAAATATCGCCAAAGGTGTTTTCATATCAAAAAAATACTATCTTTGCACCCGCAAAAACGGTGAGACGTTCCTTGATAGTTATGCCGATATAGCTCAGTTGGTAGAGCAGCTGATTTGTAATCAGCCGGTCGTTGGTTCAAGTCCGACTATCGGCTCAGGCATAAAATGAAACAACGATGGGAGAGTTCCAGAGCGGTCAAATGGGACAGACTGTAAATCTGCTGGCTAAGCCTTCGGAGGTTCGAATCCTTCCTCTCCCACTTGTTTTTTTGCGGAAGTAGCTCATCCGGTAGAGCGACAGCCTTCCAAGCTGTAGGTGGCGGGTTCGAGTCCCGTTTTCCGCTCCACAGTTGTTTTTTTCATAACATTTTAGAGGATGACATTTTGAAAGAGCGACAAAACATTGGTTTTGTCGCTTTTTCGTGTTCGCCCGACATGGGCATAATCTAACGGGTGAAAGTCCCGAGCGCGGCCTTATAGCGGCAAGCGCACAGCCAAAGACAAGGCGCCAATGGCGACATTGGGTCGGGGAGGTCTCACGGATGCGGCGGCGACCGAAGAAACTCAAAGCCGTGGAGTAAAGCTTGCCGTGAGAAGTCCGAATGTGACTACATCAGCGGGTTGAAGTATCTTGGCTACGGCTTCTACGTGCACAAAGGCAAATGCCATCTGCGACAGCATGAGAAAAGCGAAGCCAAGCTCCGTTGCCGACAGCTGGATACTCGCCCGAGCAATCGGCGATGAGGCATTTCGCAGGACAGGCTATAGCAGGATAGGTTGCTACTACAGCGCATCCGCGCTGTCAAAAGGCTGAAGAACCGCCGTTTTCGGAACTGCTTGTACGGTGGAGAGGACAAGTGAACACGAAAAGAGGTGAACACTTCTGATTAGTGTTCACCTCCTATTACTTTTTTGGTCGTTCGGATAAAACTATAAAAGCGTAAGGCCTCTTTATGCTTTTGTGGTTTTATCAAAGGACAGAATTATTGCTCAATCAGTTGTTTGACTGCGCGTTCGAGGTCGGCTCCGCGCAAATCGCGTTGCACAATACGACCCTCCTTGTCAAG
>JAEEGI010022194.1_pt1 | contig 12561 bp, 8 predicted proteins | sample 8958751 | NCBI WGS metagenome assembly JAEEGI01 (sample SAMN16246545, study PRJNA631951) | gut metagenome | biome: gut microbiome; feature: rumen; material: KS-attached | host: Bos | place: Iran: Karaj | collected 2018-10 | reverse complement strand
GCGTACTCCGATTTTGCCATACTCTACAGTACCAATGCGCAAAGCCGAATCTTCGAGGACGAACTACGACTGAACAATCTCCCATACAAAATCTATGGTGGACTGTCCTTCTACCAGAGGAAGGAAATCAAGGATATCATCGCTTACTTCCGCCTGGCGGTCAACCCTAACGATGAGGAAGCCCTCAAGCGTGTCATCAACTATCCTGCGCGAGGAATCGGTAACACCACACTGAACAAGATTGTCGAGACGGCCAACAGGAACAGAGTCAGCCTCTGGGATGTGTTGCTCCATCCGGACAAGCTCGGACTGTCAGTGAGCGGAGCGACCTTGACACGACTGATAAAGTTCAGGGACATGATTCTGCATTTCCAGCAAATGGCTGAAAACGACGCTGCCGACAAGGCGGGTGTGGCTATTGTCAAAGAAAGTGGTATCATCAATGATATCTACCAAGACAGTTCTCCCGAGAACCTCAGTCGACAGGAGAATGTGAATGAATTGGTCAACGGACTCGACGACTTTGTGCAAAGCCGTCAAGAAGAGGACAATCACAATGTCTCCATCAGCGACTATCTCTCCGAGGTGTCGCTGCTGTCGGAAGTGGATACCGACAAGGGGGATTCCGAGGAAAAAATCACACTCATGACCGTTCACTCAGCTAAAGGACTGGAGTTTAATACCGTCTTTGTTGTGGGACTGGAGGAGAACCTCTTCCCCAGCCAGATGGGGTCTGGTTCCCTGCGAGAGATGGAGGAGGAACGACGCCTTTTCTATGTGGCGATTACCAGAGCCAAAGCTCACTGTTTCCTTACTTACGCCAAGAGCCGATACCGCTATGGAAAGATGGAGTTCGGAAACCCCAGCCGTTTCTTGCGCGACATCGACCGCTGTTACATTGAGTCGGGCAAAGGCAACTCGAAACCCGTGAACAGGGACGTGGAACTGCCCTGGGGCAGGAAGAGCAGTACTGATGTCTTCTCTTCCTACAGGACAACCCAAGCCCCATCCACTTCACGTCCCACTAGCTTCTCTAGTGCTTCTAGTCGCCCCAGTTCCTATAGCCCCACTAGTTCCTCTAGACCCACTAGTTCCTCTAGTCAAGCCAGTCCTTCGGCTTCACCAGCCAATCTCCAGTGCGGCACCCGCATCCGTCACGACCGTTTCGGACTTGGCAACATTATCGCCGTTAGCGGTTCGGGGGATGGCATGAAGGTGACTGTGCAATTCGACAATGCCGGACAGAAGGTGCTGCTCGTGAAGTATGCGCGACTGACGGTCGTTGGTTAATCTTTACTTTACAATAACAAAAACATGGACAATATCACAGCTCTTCTCAACGATATTCCTTCTCCCTGTTATGTGGTGGAAGAGGAACTGCTCAGACGAAACCTCCGGCTCATCCAAAAGGTTGCTGAGGAAAGCGGGGCAGAAATCATCCTCGCTTTCAAGGCTTTCGCATTGTGGAAGACTTTTCCCGTCTTCCGCGAGTATATCAGCCATACTACTGCCAGTTCAATCTTTGAGGCACGACTTGCTTTCGAGGAGTTCGGAAGTAGGGCGCATACGTATTCACCGGCATATACCGAACATGAGTTCGACCAAATACTGGCGTGCAGCAGGTGCGTCACCTTCAATTCTCTCAGCCAGTATCAGCGGTTCTTTCCCTTGGTGGAAGACTACAACCAGAACCATGAAGAAAAGGTGCAGATGGGACTGCGTGTCAATCCCGAATATTCCGAAATTGAGACCTTGCTGTATAATCCTTGCGCTCCTGGCAGTCGCTTTGGCGTGATGGCGGCCGACCTGCCGACCACTTTGCCTGATGGCATCAAGGGATTCCATGTACATTGCCATTGCGAGAATGATTCCTACGCCCTCGAACGTACCCTTGTCCATATTGAGGAAAAGTTCTCACGTTGGTTCGACCAGATTGAATGGCTCAATCTTGGCGGTGGGCATCTGATGACGCGAAAGGACTATGATGTGAATCATTTGATTGGTGTGCTCAAGGGGTTGAGAAAACGTTATCCATGGCTCAAGGTCATTCTTGAGCCTGGTTCTGCTTTCGCTTGGCAGACAGGACCTTTGGTTGCTTCTGTCGTCGATGTGGTGGAGAATTCTGGTGTCAAAACGGCCATACTCGATGTGAGTTTCACTTGCCACATGCCCGATTGTCTCGAAATGCCTTATCATCCCCAAGTACGCGGTGCCGTGACCATCGAGAGCGATGACCTCGATGACGCAAGAAAAGGCGGACATATCTACCGCCTTGGTGGCAACAGCTGTCTGAGTGGCGACTTCATGGGGCTGTGGCAGTTTGACCATCCTTTGCAGGTTGGCGAACGCATCATCTTCGAGGATATGATTCACTACACCACCGTGAAAACCAACATGTTCAACGGTATTCCACATCCTGCTATCGGTATGGTTACAACCGACGGTAAATTCAAGTTGTTGAGGTCGTTCACCTACGAGGACTACCGCGACCGAATGGATTGATATGCAAAACTAATATAATAAACAATGCCATGGATATAGTATATTTGATTATCGCTGCCATTGTCGGGGTAACTCTGGGAGTCCTCATCGGGGTTTTGTACGGCAAGGGGAAAAACGGAAAGCTATCCACGCAGATAGAACTCCTCCAATATCAGTTGCAGTCACTCAAGGACGATTACGAGAAACAACTCCAATACGCCAAAGAGAGGTATGAGAACGACATCAAGGCAGTTAACGAGGATTATGAACGCGACATCAACGCCCTCCATGACCAACTCGACCGACAGATGAAGGAGAGCGACAAACTCCACCAGCAAACCATGCAGGAACAGGAACGGCGGCACAAAGATGCTATCGAGGCACTGCAACAGAGGTTCGACGAGACCATCCTCCGCATGACGGAACAGGTGAAGAATGCCGCCAACGATATGCTGAGGGATAGACAGAAAGAATTTGCCGAATCGAGCAATGCCAATATCGGCGCTATCGTCACGCCACTGCGCGAGACCATCGACAAGATGAAGAAGGCCATGGACGACAACACCATCAAACAGACTGCCATGACCACAGAGATGCGTACCAACATCGAGCACATGATGCGGCAGAGCGAGGCAGCCAAGCAAAGCGCGGACGAACTGGCACGCGTCTTCAGGAACCGCTCCAAAGTGCAGGGCGATTGGGGAGAGACGGTGCTCGACGAACTGCTTGCTTCTCAAGGCCTCACCAAGGGAATCCACTACGATACGCAGGCGGTCATCCGCGACCAGCATGGCAATGTGGTCAAGACTGAGGATGGCTCAAACATGAGACCGGACGTCATCTTGCACCTCGACCAACAGCGGGATGTCATCATCGATTCCAAGGTGTCGCTGAGTAACTATATCGACTATGTGAATGCTGACAACGAAACCGACAAACAACGTTTCCTGCGTTTGCACATCGACAGCATCAGCAAGCATGTGAAGGAACTCTCCACAAAGAATTATGCGGCATACATCCAACCGCCCAAGGTGAAGATGGACTATGTCATCATGTTCGTTCCCCATTCAGGTGCGCTTTGGACAGCACTCAATGCTCAGCCCGACCTCTGGCGAAAGGCCATGGAGCAGAATGTGTTCATCGCCGACGAGCAGACGCTCTTCGCCGCTTTGCGCATCATCAACCACACCTGGACGCAAATCAAACAAGCCCAGCAGCATGAGCAGGTCTATCACTTGGCTGAAGAGATGATTGACCGTGTGGGCCAGTTCCTCAATCATTACGAGGCACTCGGAAAGGCACTGGAAAATGCCCAGAAAGCCTATGAAAACGGTCATTCAAAACTTGAACCAAAAGGGCAGAGCATTCTCACTACTGCCAACAAACTTATAAAACTTGGTGCCAAACAAAGTACGAAAAACCCACTGCCAACTGTGCAGTAGGAACTATTATTAACTATTTTATTATCAATTTATTAACAAAAAAAGATGAACAAGCAAAACATCAGGCTTGGTAATCCAACAGTGACGTTCACAAGGTTCTGCCGCAAGAACTACGCCATCTTCGTCAGTCTTCGCAAGGAGATACGAATTGGCGTGCTGGCGGCTTCAACACTGCTGTTCGCCAATCCGGATTCTGTCTTCGCTCAAGTCGAACGACAGGAAGGGGAGAAGGAGGAACGACAGATGGAGCTCGACGATGTGGAGGTCACGGCAAGCCGTGTGCCGCTGGCGCTCAACCAAGCGGCACGAACAGTCACGCTCATCACGAGCGAACAAATCCAACAGGCGCCTGTCAACAGCGTCAACGACATTCTCAAACTAGCCGCCGGCGTCGATGTCCGGCAAAGGGGCGGCTATGGTATTCAAACGGACATCAGCATCAATGGCGGCACGCACGACCAAATCGTGATTCTTCTTAACGGTGTGAATATTTCTTCGCCACACACCGGGCACCTCGCCGCCGACTTCCCTGTTTCTATTGAAGACATTGACCACATCGAGATTCTCGAGGGGGCGGCAAGTCGTGTCTATGGTACCAGTGCCTTCAGCGGTGCCATCAACATCGTCACCAAGCACAACGACGACAACCAACTCTCTCTTGGAGCCAAAGGCGGCAGTTTCGGCACTTTTGGAACCAATGCCGCTGCAACGCTCAATGCGGGGACTTTGCACAACCGCCTGAGTGGGGCGTTCACCCGTTCTGACGGAGGGGTAGCTAATGGCGATTTTGAGAAGTTCAACGCCTTCTACCAAGGCGGAGTGCTTGCCAACCACACCGATGTGGATTGGCAACTCGGCATGAGTGGCATGAACTATGGCGCCAACACCTTCTACTCTGGGTGTTTCCCCAACCAGTATGAGAGCAACCGGCGCTATATGGCATCGGTCAGCGCACATAGCCAAGGGAAGGTCTCCCTACATCCTACGCTTTACTTCAACCGTGCGCTCGACCATTACCAACTGATTCGAGGCACACAGACGGGCGAGAATTTCCACCTCACCGATGTCTATGGCGCAAGTCTCAATGCCTCGACAACGTGGGCGCTTGGGACATCTGTAATCGGTGCGGAGGTGAGAAACGAGGGCATCCTCTCCACCAGTCTCGGACGACCACTTGCAGAAACGGAATACGTGGATATCCCGGGAAAAGACGGACGTTTCTACACGAAACGCGACAACCGAACCAACATCTGTTACTTCCTCGAACATGATGTGGTGCTCGAGCATTTCACCATCAGCGCCGGACTGATGGCCAACATGAACACCGCACTCGACTACCGATACCGCCTCTACCCAGGTGTCGATATCAGTTATCGACCCAACAACTCTTTGCGTCTTTATGCTTCATGGAACAAAGCACAACGAATGCCCACTTTCACCGACCTTTATTACAAGAGCCCCACACAAGAGGGTAACATCGGACTCAAACCTGAGGAGACGGATGAATTCAATATCGGAGCGACATTCCATCAGCATGGACTGAGAGGGGAGGTGAGGACTTTCTACCGCAAACAGAAAAACATGATTGACTGGGTGATGTGGCCAAGCGACAGCACCAACAACTACACCACATTCCATGCCTCCAACTTCAAGGCCGACAACATGGGCTTTTCCCTCAACGGTTTCATCGAATTCCGCGAATGGGGCAACCCGAACTTCCCGCTCAACCAGTTGACGGCCAGTTACACATATATACACCAGAAACGCAAGGACGATGTGGAAATCTATGCAAGCAGTTATGCGCTGGATTACCTGCGTCACAAGCTGGTACTTTCACTCTCTTCCCGTATCGTCTCGCATCTGAATGCCTTGCTCACCTATCGCTGGCAACAGCGTATGGGCTCATTTGTGCAATACACACCAACAGTGGACCAGGAAGGCAACACTACTTACGCGGCAGCCACAAGGCCCTACCATCCCTATGGGTTGCTCGACCTCAAACTCTCATGGGATGTACCACGCTACCAACTGTATCTCGAGGCCAACAACCTCACTTCCTATCGCTACTACGACATTGGTAACGTCCGCCAGCCGGGCTTCTGGGTCATGGCTGGAGCGAAAATCAATGTGAATCTCTGATTTTATAAGGGGGAGAGCTGCATAAGCATCTTGACTGTGGGGTAAGTAGGCGTCCTGCTTGCTTTGCTGATGTCAAAAGTTGAAGACCCACATTCCTTTTGGGCGTGCAAGCGGAGGCTTGCTGAAATATGCCCGCAGCTTGTGAACCCTCCCCCTTTTTCAATCCGCTAGCAAAAACCGATATCCCGTCTCCCGATATTCCGATATCCCGATGACAAATTTTTTATCATTATTTAAGACTTATCTTCGCCTCATATTTCAGAAAATGACTATATTTGCATTTCATGACGGGATATGTGGCTATTTCAACGGCCATCTACCTTGTCGAAGCATTTAAGCATCGAAGACTGAAATGGAAAAGAAGATTCCTTTGCTGGGTATGACTTTAGAGCAACTCACTGACCTCACACGCCAGTGGGGAATGCCCGCTTTCACCGCCAAGCAAATCGCACAATGGATTTATGAAAAACGGGTCACCGACATCGACCAGATGACCAATATATCCAAAAAGCATAGGGAACTGCTACATCAGCATTACAACATCGGACGGAGCAAGCCTGTCACCACACTGACATCAGTGGATGGCACAGTGAAATATCTGTTCCAGACCTCCCAGGATGGATTTGTGGAGACTGTCTATATCCCCGACCGCGACAGGGCCACACTCTGCGTCAGCAGCCAGGTGGGATGCAAGATGAATTGCCTCTTCTGCCAGACGGGCAAACAAGGATTCGGGGGTAACCTCACTGCTGGCGATATCATCAACCAGGTGCTGTCGGTCGATGATTCCGATAAACTTACCAATATCGTCTTCATGGGACAAGGTGAACCTTTCGACAACCTCGACGAGGTGATGCAGGCCATAGGCATCCTTACCGCACCCTACGGGCTGGGGTGGAGCCCTCACCGAATCACCGTTTCCACAGTCGGGCTTCACAAGAACTTCACCCGTTTCCTTGATGAGTCGGAATGTCATCTGGCGGTCAGCCTCCACTCGCCCATACCAGAACAACGCCTTTCACTCATGCCGGCGGAGAAACAGATGGGCATCGAACAAATCGTGGAGGTCCTGCGAAAATACGACTTCAGCCACCAAAGACGACTCTCCTTTGAGTACATCGTCTTCAAAGGACTCAACGACACACTCACCCATGCCAAGGCTCTCGTTCGGCTGCTCAATGGACTGGACTGCCGTGTCAACCTCATCCGATTCCATAAGATACCCGATGTGCCACTCGATGGAGTGGATATGGACAAGATGACGACTTTCAGAGACTATCTCACTCACCATGGCGTCTTCACTACCATCAGGGCTTCGAGGGGGGAGGACATCTTCGCCGCATGTGGTATGCTCAACACTGCAGAACAAGAAAAACAAAAGGCTTCGGCCAATCTTCAACATAAACCCAATTAATGAATCGAACGTATGAAAAAACTTAACAACTCTCTGATATGGTTACTGATGGCTATAATGGTCATGGCCTCTTTCTCATGTAGCAACCGTGACAAGCGCATCAGGAAAAACGTCACGTCTATACTTACGCCCATTTCCAGCGGAAATCCCTACGAAATCATGGTCGTGGCTGAGGACTCCGTTTACGACGGTTATGTAGGAAAGTCCATTCTGGCTGTCTTGGAGACTCCAATGAAAGGACTGCCGAGGGACGAGGCTTATTTCAAAGTGTCGCACGTCACACCTGCGCACTATGACCGTATTACCAACCTTTTCCGCAATATCATCCGTATTGTGGTCAACCCTAAGGAGTACACCATGGCCAAGTTCAAACTTGAAAGGGACGTGTTCTCCTCGCCCCAAACCATTCTCACCATCCAAGGACCTGATGTGGTGGCGGTCTCCACGTATATTACTGAGAACACAAAGTTCCTACTCAATTTCTTCACCGATGAGGAAATCAACCGTGAGGCAACTTATCTACAAGACGAGCATAACGTTAAGTTCGAGAAGGCAGTCAAGGAAATGTTCGGCTGCGAGTTCTTCATTCCTATTGAACTCAATAAGATGAAGAAAGGCGACCATTTCATCTGGGCAAGCAACGATGCCGTCTCCGGACTGCAGAACATCGTCATCTATAGCTATCCCTACGTGTCAAAACATGTCTTCGACCGTGGTGTGTACATTGCCTTGCGCGACTCTTTCATGAGGGAGAACATCCCGGGAGAAAAGCCCGGCATGTATATGTCAACCTACCGGCCAAGCGTGATGATAAAGGACATCAATGTGCGTGGCCATTACGCTCAGGAAGCGAGGGGACTCTGGGAGATGAAAAACGACATGATGGGCGGACCTTTCGTGGCGCATTCCATCGTCGATACTATCCGTGGCATGATTGTCGTGGCTGAAGGATTCGTCTATGCCCCAGAGAAGAACAAAAGAGGAATGGTGCGCAAACTCGAAGCCGCGCTCTACACCCTTAATCCTCTGCCAGAAGATGAACAAGAGGGTAAAAAATAGAAAATATATAAAACAATAAATATAGAATAAAATAAATATATACGTATTTATGGACAACAAGATTAAAGTGGGTATTACCCACGGAGACATAAACGGCATCGGTTATGAACTGGTGCTGAAGACTTTCAGCGAGGAGGGAATGCTGGATATGTGCACTCCCATCATCTATGGCTCGCCAAAAGTGGCGGCTTATCATAAGAAGGCTATCGACAACCAAACCAATCTCACCGTCGTGCATTCTGCTTCCGAGGCAGGAGAGGGACGTGTGTATATGGTCAACTGCTTTGGCGACAGCGAAGTCATCGTGAACTTCTCACAACCTACCTCCGAGGCGGGAAAGGCGGCGCTCATGTCGCTCGACAAGGCGCTGTCGGAACTCAACAAGGGACTCATCGATGTCCTCGTTACAACACCTCTCAACAGCAGCACAATCAAGAGCCAGGGCATCAACTTCCCAGGGCAGACTGAATATATACAAGGCATTTCTGGCGATGGACACCAGTCACTCATGATGCTGGTCAAGGACAATGTAAGGGTCGCTTTTGTCACCACACACATCCCTATCAGCAAGATTTCATCCTCACTTACCAAGAACCTCATCAAGGAGAAAATTGCGGTGCTCAATGAGGCTCTCCAACGCGACTTTTATATCGAAAGGCCGAGAATTGCAGTGCTGTCGCTCAATCCTCAAGGTGGTGGAGGACCTGGGTCTGAGGAATACGAAATCATCGAACCGGCCATCGAGGAGATGAACGAGAAAAAGATTCTCACCTTCGGACCTTATCCTGTGGATGAGTTCTTTGGTTCCGACCTTTTCACGCATTTCGATGCTGTGCTGGCTATGTACCGCGACCAAGGATTCGTGCCTTTCCGCACACTCTTCCCTGAAGGTGGCGTGAACTACACCGCTGGACTGCCGATTGTCCGCACTGCACCTGCTCAGGCTGTGGAGTATGACATCGCAGGAAAAGGACTGGCTTCTACTGAGTCTTTCAGGGAGTCCATCTATATGGCAATCGACATCGTCAGGAACAGGAAAAGATTCGACGAAGTGACTGCACATCCACTGAAGAAACAATATTACGAAAAGAGGGACGACAGCGACAAACTCAAACTCGACCAAGTCGACGACGACGCCACTCTGTAGCCAATGGTCAACGGTTAAAATTGCGATTAAGTGAGTGCAGAGCCGAACTTGTTCGAGCTATGCCGGGCGTGAGCATTTTATCTAATGGTCAACGGTTAATGGTAAATGGTTATAATGTCGAGCGTGAGCATTTTATCTAATGTTCAATGGTCAATGTTCAATGGTCAATGTTCAATGTTCAATGGTCAATGTTCAATGTTCAATGTTCAATGTTCAATGGTCAACGGTCAATGATTCTTCATGGGTAATAAGACGAGAAACATATTCTTCATTTTCGGTCTGGTGGCCATCGTCATCATGATACTCACTTTCAAGGTGAGTTTCGTGACCTTGTGGAACGACTTAAAAAAAGCTGGATATTGGCTCATTCCCATCCTCTGTCTGTGGCTGGTCCTTTATGTCATGAACGCTTGGACATGGCGTATCATCATCAAAGGCAGCGGTGACTGTCCTGTGTCGTTCTGGCGTTTGCTCAAGGTCACCATTTCAGGATTCGCGCTTAATTACGCTACCCCTGGTGGACTTATGGGTGGAGAACCTTACAAAATCATGGAGATGAAACCTTATATCGGAGTCCAAAGAGCCACTTCATCTGTGGTCCTCTTCGGTATGATGCACATCTTCGCGCATTTCTGGTTCTGGGCCACTGCCGTGATACTGTATGTCATCCTCATGCCCGTCAACGTCACTATGGGCATTCTGCTTTTCTGCATAGCTTGCTTCTGCGCTTTGGGAATCTACCTTTTCGTTAAAGGTTACAAGAATGGCATGGTGGTGAAAATCATACATCTCATCGGACGAATCCCTGGACTGAAAAAATGGGCTTCGAAGTTCGAGGCTAACCACCAGAACGACCTGCAGAATATCGACAACCAGATTTCACAACTACAGTCACAGAACAAGAAGAGTTTCTTCGGCTCATTTACACTTGAGTTCGTCGGACGCTACATGCAGTGCTTGGAAATCTATTTCATGCTTCAGATGTTCACAGATGCCGACAACATCCTCCTTCATTCTGTCTTCATTCTGGCATTTACCTCGCTATTTGCTAACCTGCTGTTTTTCTTGCCTTTGCAACTTGGTGGGCGTGAAGGTGGATTCGCCATGTCTACATCATCCCTGAACCTTCCTGGAGAAGTGGGTATCTTCATATCCATTATATGCCGTGTCAGGGAATTGTTCTGGACGGCCATAGGACTGGCGCTTATCAAGGTGGGCAATAACAAGGAAACGGGCATAAGGAGCTTCGCCGACCTCCGACAACCCAAGGACGAACCACCTCCTCAAAAGGATTTGTAGGATTCAAGATAATCAATTATCATTTCCAATGAAATTCGCAATCATATCCGCAGGGGAAGGTTCAAGACTATCGCAAGAAGGTATCCAAGTGCCAAAACCACTTGTACGCCTCAATGGCGAACCGATGATTGACCGCCTAATCCGCATCTTTACGGATTGCGGTGCAGAGGAAGTGGTCGTGATTGTCAACAACCTCACATCGATTACACAAGAACATCTCAACAGATTGGAAACAAAGGTGCCGTTGAAGGTAGTGGTGAAGACCACGCCGAGCTCAATGCACAGTTTTTATGAGCTGAGTCCTTACCTTGGCGAGGGCAAGTTTTGCCTCACCACTGTTGATACCGTCTTTCGAGAGGATGAGTTCAAGGAATATATCGAGGAATACAAATCGTCGGACTATGACGGGATGATGGCTGTCACCGACTTCATCGATGATGAGAAACCGCTCTATGTCTCAACTGACAAGAAACTCGACATTACAGGCTTTCATGATTCTGTGGAGGATTTCCTTCAGAATGAGGCGAATCAAGTGCAACATGCAGAGTGTCGATTCATCTCTGGTGGCATTTATTGTCTGGACGGCAAGTCGATTCAAATCTTGCAATGGTGCATGGAACAGGGTATGTCGAGAATGAGGAATTTCCAAAGGCAGTTGGTGGCCGACGGACTACGGCTCAAAGCAAGGCCATTCTCCAAAATCCTGGATGTGGACCACGCCTCCGACATCGTCAAGGCGGAGGAGTTTTTAATCTCTTCAACAAAGTGATATGGCAAAGTTGCTTGGCATAATGCGGAGTGAGGTGTTCTCACCTAACATGACGAAAAACGACCTTGACATCTTCATGGCCGTGGTAAAACGTCTGGAGGAAAGGGAACAACAAGTTGATTGCTTGGGAGAGGATGAACTGTCTGCCGATGCAGAACTGTCTGACTACGACCTTGTCTTCACGATGCTCAGAGGGAGCAAGGGAGTGATGTGCTTGAAGGAATATGATCGAACGCATCCCGGCAGAGTGGTCAACTCACCTTATGGTATTGAGGCATGCGGAAAAGCGGCGCTCACCAATGTGATGGAACGTCTGAACATCCCTATGCCGTCTTCCGTCGTACTCTCACTGACTAACAAACCTTCCCTTCCACAGCAACTCTCTTTTCCGCTTTGGCTCAAAAGGGGAGACCAGTGCGCCCAGTGCAAGGACGATGTTAACTACATCGAGGACAATGCGGCCTTGTTGGAGGCGCTTTGCAATTTCAAAGTCAGGGGAATACCTTGCGCGGTGCTGACTGAACATCTCGTCGGCGATCTCGTGAAATTCTATAGCGTGGAGGGCACGTCTTTCTTCGATTGGGATTATGCCGACCCTAATCATACTAAGTACGGTAACGAGGAAATCAATGGGCTGCCGCATCGCTATCCTTTCGACGACAAGGCCTTGAAAACAGAGGCGGACCGGCTCGCCGCTTTTCTGGGTGTGCCTGTCTATGGAGGCGACTGCGTGATTGATGAACACGGACAGTTCCGCATCATCGACTTTAACGACTGGCCCAGCTTCTCACGTTGCCGCTACAGGGCTTCC
>JAEEGI010022193.1_pt1 | contig 12561 bp, 7 predicted proteins | sample 8958751 | NCBI WGS metagenome assembly JAEEGI01 (sample SAMN16246545, study PRJNA631951) | gut metagenome | biome: gut microbiome; feature: rumen; material: KS-attached | host: Bos | place: Iran: Karaj | collected 2018-10 | reverse complement strand
GATACTCCTCTCCGAGCCTTGCAACAAGTGCCTTTGCTTCTGTTGGTTTCGCGGGATACAGCCATACACATTGCTGCGCCAGCTGATAGCGGCGTGCAACACTAAAGCGGCTCAGCTCCTCATCGGTGTATTCTCCCAGTGCAGCAAGCTGTTCCTGCGCGCGGAAAAATCTGATGAATGCTTCAGCTGTATCTCTGCCGACAATGGGAACGAGCAGGGAAAAATCATTTCCTGAGGTGTCCAGCGCTTTGGAAGCCATCTCCCAGCGGCGCGGATCAGCATAACCCTCTTCTCCGGTGTATGGGGTACGGAGATAGAGGCTGTTGTTTGCCAGAAATTCCAGAACGAAGGGATTGATGCGCCTGTTCACTGCCCATGGCATCCAGTTTTCTACGGTCGTGCTGATATAAATATGGGCAAAACGGCCGAATAACGGCTCTGCCAGATCGTGCGCCGAGGAGGATTCACTGCGGTCATTACCGGCTGCCACTATCCGGGCATTTTGGGGCAGAGGCCAGCGATTGTTGACAAAACGCTCCAGGACAATCTTGAAGATTACAGACTGTGTTTGTTTCGTGGCATTTGTCAGCTCATCAAAAAAGAGGATGTGGTTTTTCCCGTCCTCGCAAAGCCGTTCCAGCTTCACAAGCCAGACCGGCTTGATGTCAATGATTTCATCCTTTGCTTCATTATAAATTGCCCGGCCGTTGATGGTCTCCGGATTTTCATTGACAAGCTCAATATCCAGCACATCCGGATCGATCTGCCGGACACGGTCGCTCTTGCCATCGCCGGACAGGCCATGGAGGAAAACCGGAATATCCGCCTCCACAAAGGAGCGGATCAGACTCAGTTCATCGTGCTGCAGTATCCGGAATGCCTGATTTCCATCCGCTCCAGTCTCTTCTTCCGCCGTCAGATCTCGAAAAAAACCGTCCTGGAGATAGGCAACAGCCTCTTCTCTTTCCATGCCGGCAAAAAGAGCCTGCTCACTGACAAGCAGCCGGTTTTCGGGATCCGCCAGCCAGCGGACAGGTCGGAATTCCAGGAACACTGTCTCCCCCTCTGTCACGACTGTACCGTCAGACAGCTGTACATATCCGTTGAAGTTTCCCGGCGTCAGTGTCAGGGCAATCAGGCGTTTTGCCCCAAGCTGCCAGACCGGAATCTCCTTTTCTCCCAGCTTCAGCGACAGCTTTGTGCGGCGCAGGGTGCCGGACTGATATGCTCGCAGCGCCAGATCCCGCAGAGAGGAATCCAGTACAGCAGACGGCCATTCTCCGTATTCCGCCACAACAGCATTCTCTTCTTTCGTGATGCGGCGCAGGAGGCGTTCATCACCCTCCTCCAGCAGCAGAGCAGGCCGCACCGCACAGACAGCGCAGGTGTTTCTGCGGCCGAAACGGTCGACGCAGGCATCTCCGCTCAGAAAGTAGTTGATGCCTCCCTGCTCAAATACGAAACCGTCATCCGGGGCAGTCAGAAGGCAGAAATCATTGGCTGAAGCCGTGGTCCCGGCAGAAGCGAACAAAGGCAGCGGTTGATCAAAAAGCTGCTCAGGTGATAAGAAAATCGATTTCATGTTTCTCCTTTTCCGCAGGAAGTTTTCCGTAGAGGACTCTTCCTCCCGGCGGCTGAATGCTCATATTGCCGTAAACGACCCAGATGGCATCACAGCGCTGCTCAGGCATTTCGGCATAGCCGTCTGTAAAAATAATCTTGTTTTCCGCGTCGCCGGTGAAAGCATTGATTGCCGTATGAAAATCCGTACCTCCGGCGCCGACCAGCTCCAGATTCAGGATATCCTGCTCCGTACGGACTTCCTGATAGCCGTAAAAACGTGTGTCAAAGCAGCCCACTTTCAGCACCGCATCCTGTCGCAGCAACCCTTTCACACCGCGGACGAAAGCACGCAGCAGCTCCTCATCCACAGAAGCGCTGGTGTCCAGCAGCACCTCGGAATACGCTACCGGATAGGCACGGAATTCATGGCGGAGTACACCGTCACGGATTGTGCTGCCCGGAAACCAGTCATAGTCCATCTGCATGGAAGGCTCCAGCAGCTCAGCCAGACCGTCGACAAGAGCGGCCAGACCGGGGATCGGCATACTGCGGGAACGTGCGTCGGTCTGCTTCCCTGCGAGATGTTTTTTCTCATCCGGGGCAGGTACTTCAACAGTCTCTGTATCTTCCGCTTCCTCTTCGTCCTCCTTCTGTGATTTCAAAAGAACGGCATACTGCTTTTCCGCGCTGCTCTCTGCTGCGCCGGGCAGAAAGAAAGCATCTTCCGGCACAGCAAAGCCATCTTCCTTCAGCAGTGCGTTCACGACAGCGTCGCTCGCCCGCTTCCACAGGCGCTGCCTTTTCCCTTCACCCCGGGCAAAATGTCCAAGCTTCAGGTGCAGAAACTGTTGTGCAAGATAAAAGCTGCGACCTTCCCTTGTATAATACTGCATCAGCCGCGGATGGATATAAACAGCCTGCCCGTCGTTATCCGCCGGGCGTACCGCATATGATTCCCGGATCCGTAGCACGCGGAGCTCCTCTGCCCACTGAGGATAGCGCTCCGCAAGATCGAGGAGATTTTCGGTAAGGTCGATCATAAAGGATCAGATAAGGATTCCGCGCTTCTTTGCCTCAAAGCGAAGCTCATCGCGGAAGTCGGGATGGGCAATTGCAATCAGCTGCTTAACCCGACTGGAAAGGCTCTGCCCGCGCAAATGGGCAATACCGTATTCCGTCACGACATAATCCACATCGTTTTTGCTTGTTGTAACAGCTGCGCCTTCCGTCAGGGAGGCTTTTATTTTGCTGATCGTACCGTTCTTGGCGGTGGATTCGAAAGCGATAAAGCTCTTGCCTCCCCGGCTCTGGCAGGCACCCCGCACATAGTCTACCTGCCCGCCGGTTCCGGAAAGATGCCGCCCGCCGATGGATTCTGCACAGACCTGCCCCCAGAAATCCACTTCTACAGCTGCATTGATGGAGATCATGTTGTTGTTCCTGCAGATCACATTCGGGTCATTGACGTAATCGACCGGCAGAATCAGCATAGCCGGATTGTCATCGATATAATCATAAATTCTTTTTGAGCCGAAGGCAAAAGTAGTCACGGTTTTATACGGATGAATCTGCTTTTTGCTGTTATTGACAGCTCCGCACTCAATCAGCTCCACCATAGAGTCTGTAAACATCTCCGTATGAATACCAAGATCATGTTTTGTCTTCAACGCCATGCCGGTGGCATCCGGGATGGCTCCGATTCCAAGCTGCAGGCAGGCACCGTCCGGAATCTGTTCAGCGATCAGATTGCCGATGGTAATACTGGTTTCATCTAGCCTGACGGGTGGCAGCACAGGAAGCGGATGAGAGTTTTCCACAACAGCATCTATCCTGCTGATATGAAGCTGGCTGTTCCCGACAGCACGAGGCTGCTGATCATTGACTTCAACAAAGATTCTTTTTGCCTTTTCAATCATGGCCTCGGAATAGGAGCATGCCGTGGCAAGGCTGAAGTATCCGTGTTTGTCCATTGGAGAGACAGAAATACAAAAAGCATCAAGCGAAACATTTTCCCTGATCAGCGTTGGATCATCCCGGTAATAATTCGGTATATAGCTTGCATAACCGCCGGCAACGGCTTTTCTTGCGCCGGCGCTGGAAAACCAGGACAGTCCGTTCACTTTTCCGTCAAGCGTATTGTCAGCATAAAAGGCAAACGGATAAACATCCATCATAGTATGTACCTGAACACCCTTTAAGCCGCCTTCCGCCGCTCTTTTGCAGATCGCCTGCATAATACCGTCCGGCTGGCTGGCACCGGTATCGATTCCTAAAACCCAGCCGCTCTCTACAGAAGCGGCAAGCTCTTCAACAGGTAGTTTTTTTTCTGCGTATAGCTCCTGAAAATTCATAATCTGATCCTCCAGTATTCATTACATGAACTTATTGATTTATTTTATCACCATAAAACACACTTAACAAGCCCCCATTATAATCTTCATACGGAAAAAATCTGGCTGTCCCTCTTTACTTTGAATTATCAAAATACTATAATATTTCACAGTGAATAATCAGGCGAACCATATACGCCTTAAACTATGATTCAGGAGGATCTTTATGGAAAGAAAATCCATGGACGGCAACGAAGCCGCCGCATACGCAAGCTATGCCTTTACTGAGGTCGCCACAATCTATCCGATAACCCCCTCCAGCCCCATGGCCAACCATGTTGACGAATGGGCGGCTAACGGAAAGAAAAACCTCTTCGGCACTTCTGTCAAGCTGATGGAGATGCAGGCAGAATCCGGTGCCTGTGCAGCCATGCAGGGTGCACTGGAAGCCGGAGCATTGGCAACCACTTATACGTCCGCGCAGGGGCTGATGCTGATGATCCCGCCCATGTACCGTATATCCGGCTTGATGGTTCCCGCTGTGATGCACGTGGCTGCCCGCAGCGTCGCAACCTCCACGGTTTCCATCTTTGGTGACCACCAGGATGTGATGGCCTGTCGCCAGACGGGCTGGGCACAGCTTGCCTCCTCCAGTGTACAGGAGTGCATGGATCTCGGCGCTGTGGCGCATCTGTCCGCCATCAAGGGCCACCTGCCCGTACAGCACTTTTTTGACGGCTTCCGTACCTCCCACGAAATACAGAAAATTGAAGTTCTCGATTACGAAGACCTAAAAAAAATGCTGGATTACGGAGAATTGCGCAAATTCCGTGACCGCGCTCTGAACCCAGAACATCCGACCATCCGCAACAGCGGTGAGAATGACGACGTCTTCTTCCAGCATCACGAGGCTGCGAATCCGACCTACAACGCTTTTCCCGCTGTTGTTGAGGAGTATATGAACAAAATGTCCGTCCTGACCGGACGTGATTATAAGCTCTTTAATTATTACGGCGCACCGGATGCGGAACGCGTCATCATCGCCATGGGCTCCGTCTGTGAGGCGGCGCGTGAAGTGGTGGAATATCTCAGGGAACGCGGTGAAAAAGTCGGCTTCATTCAGGTGCATCTCTACCGCCCGTTCTCGATCGGCCATCTGCTGGCGGCCATTCCGGAAAGCTGCAAAGTCCTCACGGCGCTTGACCGCACCAAGGAGCCCGGCGCGCTCGGCGAGCCTCTTTATGAAGACGTGGCTTCCGCACTGCTGGAAAGTGGGCGCACCGGCATTCGCCTCCTAGGCGGACGGTACGGCCTTTCCTCCAAGGACACCACTCCTGCCCAGTTGAAAGCGGTTTACGACAATATGAAGGGTGAAAGGAAAAATCATTTTACCGTTGGTATTGTTGATGACGTCACACACACTTCCCTTCCTGTCGGAGAAAACATCGTCACATCCGGCAAAAGCATCATCTCCTGCAAGTTCTGGGGGCTCGGATCAGACGGTACTGTTGGTGCCAATAAGAATTCCTGCAAGATCATCGGAGACAATACCGATCAGTATGTGCAGGCTTACTTCCAGTATGATGCCAAAAAGTCCGGCGGTCTTACACGCAGCCATCTGCGCTTCGGCCATGAGCCGATCCGCAGCAGCTATTATGTCACAAGAGCGGACTTTGTCGCCTGCCACAAGCAGAGCTACATGCACACCTTCGATATTGCAAACGAGGTAAAGGAAGGCGGGACCTTTCTCCTCAACACCCACTGGAAAGGTGAAGAACTGGAAGCTAATCTCACCAACCGTACCAAGCGCATTCTGGCGCAACGTCATGCCAATTTCTACACCATAAACGCCACCGGCATTGCCGCGGAGATCGGCCTCGGCAACCGCACCAGCACGGTGCTTCAGGCGGCCTTCTTCAAGCTCTCCGGCGTACTGCCTATTGACAAGGCAGAGGAATATATGAAGGAAGCCGCTGTAAAAACCTTCTCCCGCAAAGGCGAGAAGATTGTCAGCATGAATATCGCTGCCATTGAGCGCGGCCTGACCGATGTTGAAAAGATCGATATACCGGAAAGCTGGGCTGCTCTGGAAGATGAGGTACGTACGCCGGATGAAAACCTGCCGAAGTATGTACGTGAGATTCTGATCCCTATGGACAGAGCGGAAGGCGATCTGCTGCCGGTCAGCACTTTCAGCGATTATGCCGACGGTGTTATGCCGGTTGATGCCGCACGTTTTGAAAAACGAGGGGTGGCTGACAATGTGCCTGTGTGGGATGCTTCCAAGTGCATCGGCTGCAACCGCTGTTCTCTTGTCTGTCCGCATGCGGCGATCCGCCCCTTCCTGTTCACAGAAAAGGAAGCGGCGGAAGCCCCTGAAGGCTGCGTCACCAAGAAAGCCGTCGGCAAAGGGTTTGAAGGGCTGCTGTACCGCATCCAGGTCGATCCGCTGGACTGCCAGGGCTGCGGGAGCTGTGCCAATGTCTGCCCGTCAAAGGAAAAAGCCCTCACGATGGCTCCGCTGGAAAGCCAGCTCCATGAGCAGGCCAACTGGGAACACTGCCTGACCCTCTCCGAGAAAAAGAATCCGATGAACCGGTTTACAGCAAAAGGCAGCCAGTATGAGCAGCCTCTCTACGAATTCTCCGGTGCCTGCCCCGGCTGCGGTGAGACGCCGTATATTAAGCTTCTCACTCAGCTCTTCGGAGACCGGATGTATGCTGCCAATGCAACAGGCTGTTCCCAGGCGTACGGCTTCTTTGCCCCGACGTTCCCGCAGACGGTGACAAAACGCGGCTTCGGCCCTGCTTTCTCCAACTCCCTGTTTGAAAACAACGCCGAATTTGCTCTCGGTATCAGTCTCTCTGTCGATCAGCTGCGTGAGAAGACCAAGATGCATGCGCGCAGAGCGATTGAAAGCACAAAAGACGAAGTGCTGAGATCTGCGCTGCAGTCCTGGCTGGATTTCGGTGATGACAATGAGAAGACGGTTCTTGTTTCCGACGCTGTCCGCGTAGCGCTGGCCAACACGGCCGACGACAGCGATGCCGTATCTTACATCCGGCGCCGTCAGGATACGTTGACAAAGAAAGCCGTCTGGATGGTAGGCGGAGACGGCTGGGCATACGATATCGGTTACGGCGGGCTTGACCACGTCATGGCATCCGGCCTGGATCTTAATGTACTGGTACTAGACAATGAGCTCTATGCCAATACGGGCGGACAGGCGTCCAAAGCGACTCCGGTAGGTGCTTCCGTACAGTTTGCTGCTGCCGGTAAAGGTACGCCGAAGAAAGATCTCGGTCTGATTCTCTCCAATTACGGTTATGTTTACGTAGCACAGGTCAACCTTGGCGCCAATGCCGAACATACCATCAAATGCCTCAAAGAAGCCGCCGCCTATAAAGGCCCCTCTATTGTCATTGCATACGCCCCCTGCATCAACCATGGCGTTTCAAAGGGGATGGGCAAAGCGATGGAAGAAGGCAAAGCCGCTACCGAATGCGGATTCTGGCCGCTCTTCCATTATAATCCGAACCACGAGCGTGCCGGCAAGAATCCGTTTGTTCTGGATTCCGGTGAACCCAATGGAAAACTCCGCGATTTCATGATGGGTGAAAACCGCTTTGCTTCTCTGACGAGAACCTTCCCGGAGAGGGCGGAAATGCTCTTTGAGGAAGCTGAAGACTTCACAAACCGCCGCTACGCAAAATATAAACATCTGGCACAGCGCGGTTATCCGGAAGGCCCGGTACATGACAAGCTGATATAATCTGCTGTTGAAAAAATATCCTCACCCAACCGGGTGAGGATATTTTTTCACAGGTTATCAGTCGGCACGGAAACCTTCTCCATGGACTTCCGTAGAGTTTGTGACAAAAGTGAATGCTGCAGGATCCACCTGTTTGATCAAGTTCAGTGTCTGTGAAAGGACATTCCTGCGTGTGACAGTAATCAACAGCTGTTTTTCAGCACCGGTATATCCTCCGGCGGCTTTAATCAGCGTGTTTCCGCGCTCTGTCTGTTTATTCAGTTCAGCAGACAGCTCTGCTCCTTTATCCGTGATCACATAGATCACCTTGGCGTAATCCACGCCCTGTGCCATGGTATCAATCAGTTTGGAAGTGACGAAGATAGTAATTGCAGATGTCAGCGCTACTTCGATATCACGGAAGATGGCAACCGCTATCAGCACCACGGTGACGTCCACCACCATCAGCAGTACCCCGTTCGGCACGTTTGGAAAAATTTTTTTCAGCAGCAAGGCCAGGAGATCCGTACCGCCTGTGGTAATATCCCGAAGGAAAAGGAGCCCCATTCCAAGCCCGCTGAACACCCCGCCATACACTGCAGCAATCAGAACGTTTCCTGTATACTGTGGGAAAAAGCGTTCCGAAAGTTCAATAAACAGGGAGAGAAGGCCCGTACACAGCAATGTATAAAAACAGGTACGCTTTCCTATGCTGCGCCATGCTGCCACCAGTATCGGGATATTCAGCGCCAGCGTCAGAACACTGACATGAATTCCTGTAACATATGCCAGTGCCGTTGCAAGGCCTGAAACGCCTCCCGGCGCAATATTGTTCGGAACTGTGAAGACAGACAGTGCAACCCCTACCAGTGCGCTGCCGATCACACAGCAGACAAAATCATATATCACCTGTTTGGGGGATATAGAGTAATTGAAATGCGTCATATTATTTCTCTCCGGAAAGACAGGTGTGCAATTTGTACCCAAGTTCATGCCATTCAGACTTCATTGTTTTATCACCGTAAAAGGAAGTCCGCTCTGAATCCGGCACTGCATTGTATTCTGAACAGCTTGTTTCATGAATGGTCATTCCAGATAAATCCAGGCCGTATTGTTCCGTCTGCAATCCATCAATCACTACTGTATAGGATTCCACATCGAAAAAAATTCCTGTATACCAGCTGGTTCCTGTTTCATACCGGAATGCAAGACCCGGCTGAACATTATAGACAAACACACAGTACTGATGACTCTTCCCCTCATCTTCAACAGACATAGCTTCCATCAGGATGCCATCTGCCATTAGGTTATTGCCTCTAAAATAAGGTGTTACCCGATATAAAACATGAGCATCAGGATGATCATCAAGATAATTGGCAGTGCTTTCCTCATAGGGGAGCATCGCATCCGCATTCATGTAGCGGGTACCGGTAATGAGATTATTTACATTGGCGTTTTCTGTTGAAAGCATGTATCCTGCAAGGTGGGCACGCGTCATTACCGTTTCGGAATCTACGCAATCATAACGGGCCTGTTTCCACCCCGTCGGTCTGATGGCGCTGATGCTGCCGCGTTTCTGTCCGTTCGGCATAGTCTCTTTTCCCAGGCAGTCAAATGCAACTGTGCATCTTCCGAGATCATCCAGATCCCCATAATATTCAAAATGCCCCCGCTTTGCCAGAACGATCTCTGCAGGAGTAAAAAAGGGCACATTGCCGTTGACCGTGATCACAGCTTTTCCTCTGTAAACAGGGATGTCCTTAAAAGTAAAACGCTCTGATGACGGGAGAACTTCCCGGTAATTACTGACGGAAACAAGAAAATCCGATGTATCAATCAGATTCCCGTTGTTATCATATCGCACTTCTCCGGTGTTTCCGGCTAAAACATAGGGAATCTCCTGAGCTGCAGAAACTGTCTGCTGAGGAGATATGGTCTTCCATTCCCGTATCTGGAGATAAAAATACCAGATCCCAAGAATCACAAGGACGGCTATGAGAATGGTTCTTTTCAGCCGTCCCTGACTTTTTTTCAGTTTTTTCTGTCTTTCTTCCATTGAGCTTACATGCTGCTCGTATAGTTTGGTGCTTCCTTTGTAATATAGATATCGTGCGGATGAGATTCCTTCAGCCCTGCACCGGTAATGCGAACAAAGCGGCTGTTAGTGCGCAGTTCTTCAATATTATGTGCGCCGCAATAACCCATACCGGAGCGCAGCCCGCCCATCATCTGGTAGATAGTCTCAGATACAGGACCACGGAACGGTACACGACCTTCCACACCTTCCGGTACAAGCTTTTTATTGTTTTCCTGGAAATAACGGTCTTTGCTTCCTTTTTGCATTGCCCCGATAGAGCCCATGCCACGATATACCTTAAACTGCCTGCCCTGATAGACCTCGCTCTCACCGGGAGCTTCCTCACAGCCTGCCAGCATGGAGCCCATCATAACAACCCGTCCTCCTGCTGCAATTGCTTTGACTATATCACCGGAGTACTTAATGCCTCCGTCAGCAATTACAGGGATACCATACTTATCGGCCATTTCCGCGCAGCTCAGCACAGCTGTCAGCTGCGGAACACCGATACCAGCCACAACTCTCGTCGTACAGATGGAGCCCGGCCCGATTCCAACTTTGACACAGTCGGCCCCGGCCTTAATAAGTGCTTCTGTTGCTTCCGGTGTAGCCACATTTCCTGCAACGAGCTGAACATCCGGATATTTTCCTTTGACCTTACGTATAGTATTCATAATATTGGCAGAATGGCCGTGCGCACTGTCAAGTACAAGCACATCTACCCCAGCATCCAGAAGTGCCCCTGTCCTGTCAAGTACATCGCCCGTCACCCCGATTGCCGCCGCACAAAGCAGGCGTCCGGAAGCGTCTTTTGCAGAATTGGGATATTTCATCACTTTCTCAATATCCTTGATTGTAATAAGCCCTCTCAGATGATTGTCCTTATCCACAATTGGAAGCTTCTCGATTCTATGTGCACGCAGAATATGCTTTGCCTCTTCGAGAGTTGTCCCTTCCAGCCCGGTGATCAGATTCTCCTTTGTCATTAGCTCGCCGATAGGACGGGATTTGTCTGTCTCAAACTTCATGTCACGGTTCGTAATAATGCCGATCAGTATTCCGTTATCATCTACAATCGGTACTCCGGAAATCCGGAATTTACTGCACAGGGCATCTGCATCACCGAGAGTATTATCAGCCTTGAGAGAAAATGGATTGGTAATAACTCCGTTTTCTGAACGCTTTACCATATCTACCATTTCTGCCTGCATATCAATCGCAAGGTTTTTGTGAATGACACCAATACCGCCTTCTCTGGCAACAGCAATGGCCATACGATATTCCGTAACTGTGTCCATCGCCGCACTCATCACGGGCACATTCAGGGCTATCTTGTTTGTCAGTTTGGTTCTCAGATCCACATCTGCAGGAAGAACATTGCTCTCGGCCGGCACCAGAAGGACATCGTCAAACGTCAGCCCCTCTCCGATAAAACGATCTTCATAAATTTTCTCAAGGCTCATGGGATACTCCTTTTCAACGTATTTTATTTATTATACACAAAGCAAGGCTTGTTTGCAAGAAAAACACAGGCAGGATATTAGCCCTGCCTGTGACTTTGAATTATTCGTTTTCGTCAGTGCCTTATCTGAGCAGGCTGTTGAGCAGTCCGCTGATTGAGCCGAGATTCAGGCTGGGCTGCTGTTGTTGTACGTTGCCGCCACCCATAAGAGAACCAAGCAGTGAGGATGCCATACTTGAAGTCTGCTGCTGTTGCTGCACACCGCCGCCCAGCAGAGACCCCAGCAAAGAAGAAGCCATGCTCGGAGACTGCTGCTGCATTCCCCCGCCGAGGGCACCTGTCAGTACACTACCCAGGAGGCTGTTGTTGGAAGATCCGCCGCTGAGGGCATTGCCAAGAACACCTGCTAAAGCTGATGTCATCAGAGAACCGCTGGCATTGCTGTTGCTGGCTCCGCCAAGGAGGGCGCTGAGCAGAGATGCTGTTCCGGCTGAGCTTGTGGAGGAGCTGGTGGACCCGCCAAGTGCATTCATGATCAGCGGAGCTGCCGCAGCCAGAATCAGGCCGACAGTTGACGGCTTCATGCCTGCTCTCGTGGCAATGGCTTTTTCCGCAACTTCTTCATCCGTGCCAAGGAGGTGGCCTACAATTTTGCCGCCTTCTTTCAGATCAACCTTCTCAGGGTCTTTCCCGGCATGATCTCTTACTGCCTGGAAGAAACTCTCCGTGGTATGTCCGTCGGATGCCTGGCCATTTGCGCCATTGAGCATGACCGGCAGAGAAGTTGCCAGAACAGAGGCAGCCTCCTCGTCGGAGACACCGGCTTTGCGGGCAACTGATTTGATGTTTTCATCACTCAGAAGGGACGACATTAAAGAGTTGAGATCCATAATTAATTCTCCGTTTCTATTTATCTAGGGTGCTCGTTTTCACCCATTAAGTATATTATGAACTTATTTTGTATCTGCGTCAAGAAAAGAATACGAAATATTGTTGAATTCTTCCCAGAAAAGAGTATAATGTATCCAAATTCAGAATAGGAGGTCCCTTTTATGGCAGAAAACAAAACAAACGAAACCCCCAAAAAAACAGTTAAAAAGACTATAACCAAAGTTGAATCTGCAAAGAACACAAGCAGTGAAACACCAAAATACGCCCCGAAAGCAGCAAGCCCTGAGACAGCGGGTAACGCAAAAACAAAACGCATCATCGCTGTTGTTTGCTGGGTTATAGCTATTGCGTTTGAAGTGCTTGCTCTTCTCGTTTTCATTGGCAAAATTGATCTTGGTTTCATTTCCCAACTGGCACAACTGATCATTTTCCTCGTGATCGACTTTATTTTTGTAGTGATCGGTGCGCAGTTCTGGAAGAAAGCAAA
>JAEEGI010022192.1_pt1 | contig 12561 bp, 10 predicted proteins | sample 8958751 | NCBI WGS metagenome assembly JAEEGI01 (sample SAMN16246545, study PRJNA631951) | gut metagenome | biome: gut microbiome; feature: rumen; material: KS-attached | host: Bos | place: Iran: Karaj | collected 2018-10 | reverse complement strand
ATTCTGTTTCCTTTTTCCAATTGAAGAAACAGAATGGCTTCATCCACAGCCCGCAGACCATCCACAATATCCATAAAGTCTTCGCCCACATGGTAAGTAATACCAAGGTCGGCTGGGCCATTGTTTCGCTGATGGTTAATTGTATGTCTTCTAAGAAATCGGAACGCCTGCGCAAAGACCTCTGGACGAGCTACTATTTCACTATTGGCTGCATCGATGCCCACAATCCTATCGGCGTAATACTCGTTACGCTTATTCATTTGCAACGAATTCCTCAGATCAAAAATACCCAACGCCTGCTCTTTTACCTTATTTCTCAACGAATTATGCCTTGGTACTACATCTAAAACATCTTCTTCTGTATCATCCTTCTCTTTGATAAAGTGATAGATATAACGATATATCCAATGCAAACTATTTGCATCGTTACAAGTCCTGAACATGTTGTCCTCTATTGCATTATCATTATAGTCTATCTCCTCTATATTCTTGTCTACCGCATTATTTTTTCCTTTTTCACTAACCTCTGGGGTAATACGGGTCTCATGATACCTGCTTCCGTCAGGGCTTTCACTAAAGAAACTGGCCACGGCCAGATGAATAGCAGCCTTTTTATACTCGGGGATGGTATTCGCAAAAATAAGCTTGCGTTTCTCATAGACATTGAAATTGGCAAAACCAACAGTATCGTTGAGTTGACTTATTTCGTGACGTATTTCGTTCTTGATAAGCAAATAGGCATACAATAACGTGGCAACTTGCCCATCATGGTATGTTCCTTTATAAATGTTCGCAAATGTACTATATAAAATGTGGCGTTCACCTGACAACAGACTGTAAGCACACATTTCTTCCTTACCGCGAGGAACGGTTACACCATCTCTGATAGCATAGTCAAAGCGAGCAGTATCGCCCGTCTTGTCATTGGCATATAGTTTCCCGTAAGTATGCAAAGCAGTTTCAATCGATTGTTGCAATTCCTCAACTTTGTTCAAGATGCTGCCGTCGGGATAAAGATTCAGTACCCCCTTCAAATCATTCATCGAATAAACACTATCATCGTGCTCTTTTTGTTCGAGAAAGAGTCGAATAGCAGCTGCAACAACAGCTTTTTGATAGAGCCCCTCAGAATCTTTTCTATTGTAGTGATGGCCTTGTGTAAATTGCGTCAATACATTGAATTGTTCCTTCCGATCAGTGATATGATTCATCAAACATATCCAGTTGATGTCGAAATTGAGCGACGATCCCTTAAGATGGGCATGTATGTCAGCCAATGGCATCTCCAACATGGTTTCCAGTGTAGGGTCATCTGTTCTGATATACGATGGCCATGCGAAATCATTTCTTGGTGCGGTTGCTAAAATATTCTTTTGGTCGTATGAGGCCAAGAAAGCACAAACCAACAAATCCTCTCCAATGGCAGAACTAAGTGTATGCCAGCGCAGGATGTCTTCCCAATGGCATACAACATTAGTGTTGTCTTTCAGTCTCAAAGTATCTTGATCCACAAAATGGAGCAATGCATTGTAAATCGAAGGTTTCGTGGAGTATTTCAGTTTTCCAGACAATACGTCTTCTTTCATCCAAAGCGTGGTCAGCATTTCCACCATACCATATAGCTGATCTATGGTATACTGCTCATCCACTCTGGATTCATCTCGCATTAGTTGAACCAAATCTATCGGTTCAATAATTGGTGAATCCGAACTACAACCGCCATTCACCAATTGCAGTATTAATGGTGTACAGTCAGCCCTTAGCAAGAGTGCCCTTAGACACAACTGAAGTTCCTTCTGCTTATGAATTTCTATTGATGACATCGAAACCGTCTTCAAAAGGATTCTTAATTGTTGGTGTATTGAAAATACTCATAAAATGGTCTTTCACAGCAGCATTTTCTGAAGATATCAAGTCGGCAAACTTCTTGAAAAACTCAAAATGGATGGTGTAAGGCTTGTCCTCCTCGCCCGTTCTGTCATCATCATAACGGTCGTAGGACTTGATGTTATAACTAGCTACTGCAACAAAGAAACTGTGGAGCAGGTCATAACTGTCCAATCCCTCGACATACTCTTTTGCCCTAACTGTATCCAAAAGGTCCTCCATAATCTCCATATTGCGGAAGCAACAAAACGACAGCCATTTTTCTTCCTCGCTTTTCCACTCTTTATGACGGTTCTGCAATGTTATCTCTCTCATATCATTAAAGAGGGGATCGCGACCATCAGCCCTTTCCGTTTTCAGCTTATTAAGGAATGCTTTACCATGTGGCAAAACCTGAAATCTATTAAAGCAGCGTTCAACCCTGCACAGATTGAAAAATAAAGCGCCAAGGTCAAAGTATAAGTCTGTATGAATAGAAAATTCATCATAGCATAATTCTGGAGAACTGCGAAAGGTCAATGGTGTGGATAGTTCTTTGCTACCATCATAATAAATGGTCAGCATCAAGAATTCCGCTAGTCTTATCAGATTCTGCTCCCTGGCCTTCTGCCAATCATTTAGGCATAATTCAAAAAGTCCGTCAAAATTAACTGAAGAAATAATACTACGGGAAATCTTATTGGAAAATAAATCCTGTGGTATCAGTTCATCCAAATCGGTGCAAAAAACACTACCACCTAATATAGCCTCATATTCATTCCACACAACATCGTGTTCCGGTTTCTGTATCAACAGATTCGCTCTCTCCTGCTCTTTATCCTTCTCACTCGACGAAGAGATGGTATCGTAGGCATGATATAGTTGAATGCTATAAAATGATTTCAGGAAGAATAGGAACTTCCTGATATCCTCACCCACTTTTGTTCGCTGTGTCAAGCGGATAATTGCGAGGACATCGCCCACGGATATATTAAAGGGTGTATTAGCGGGACTAATAATTCTCTCCACTGTATCATCACCTGTCCTGCTTTTCAGACTCGATTCAGTGATTTCATCCAATATACGAAGCACTATATAATTAAGTTCCTCTACATTTTGCACCCGTTTTACATCGTCAGCATAATCTTTATACTCCTCTGTCAAGTTGATATCACACCAGTCGTTGTAAAAATACTGGCGGAACATTTCCTTGTTATAATAATTCGGTGTCACTTCACCAGACTCGGCATAATCCTTCATTTGCAACAACAGCTTAAACATTTGCCGCATATCGCGCAGATTTCTCGGTACAATATAGCTAACCCTCTTGGCACTGTTATAGAAAAGGAATCTGGTTTTAAGGAAAATAAGCTCAGGGATAACCTGCTTTATCTTGATACCATCCGATAAATTATAACCCCACTTCTCGTTGTCGCCAAACACAGGCACAGCATCCATATACTCAGAAGGTGACGGCATATAGATTCGTTGATGTGCTGGAAGAAGTTTTGCCAAATAGCGTTCAGCACGCTCAGAAATTTCATTTCTTTCTTCAATTGTTGTCCTTGGATATCTCCTATAGGAATATATATCATTAACAACAAGATACTCTTCAGTGAATTGACGCTGTATAATTCCTGATAGCTGCTCTATTTTCATCGACATCAGTGTGATGACATTTGGTTGCATAAAGTATTTACGCAACTGTTCACACATCTCGTAAGCATGAACACTGTCGATATCTATGTCGTCAATCAACAACAGCAAAATACCATCTTCACTACCGCAATATTTCAAATAAAGATCAACCAGTTTCCGTATATTCTCTTTGATATCCACGGATGCCGCCATGTCCACCAAATACTCCATACCGTCCTTGACTTTCTTGTCACCAAACATGCTTCGTAAGTTCTGCTGAACTTTTACAAACATCCTCATCAAATCATTCCGATATTGATTCCCTTTTCCGTCAGAAGGGCAGTCTGTCTCTTCTTTTTCCTGAAAAACACTATATAATCTGGCAATAAACAGAGACAAGATATTATGTTCTTCATCAAAGAAGGAGGGGTCTATCATCGGGATTGTATGAAACTTTGCCCTTGCCACGTATCTTGCGCCATGACAAATAATTTCATGATTCTCTGATGTTAGCATGTTTGCCATCGATAGCATACATGAAGTTTTCCCCGTTCCACGCCCGCCATCAAACACAATAATATTATTATTGTTGTCAACGCTATTTCGTAAAGTAGAAGGCGGTTCCTGCATGCTTTTAACCCCTTTCAGGTAGGCATCGATAAGAAGGATGCACTGTTCATACTGATCTTTGAACATGGATTCTTTTGCATCTTCCAATCCTTCAACATACGGTCGATTATCACCGTTCAAATCAAACTTTATCTTCTTCATAACACTGTTGTTATTTTGCGACCCAGTTATTCATTGCTATATTCACTATTTTACCGCGGTAGGTTGAAAACGACAGATTATCCGATTCAAAAAGCTTACGGTTGCTCTCTGTCAGATTCTTCCAAACAATATTACTGATCACTATTTCATCATCAGCATCTTCGGCATATTGTTTCGCTCTATCTATAGCATCACCCATCCATATAAACCTTGGGAATCTGTTGTTGTTAATATTGACTGGAAGCATGGATACTGAGCCATAGTCCATCCCTAAAGATGCTTTTATCGTTGGATACTCCCGCTGTTTGGCCTTCTTTGACACCACCATCGCCAATGTCCTTATGCGTGCAGCATCATCCATGGCTTCATTTAGTTCTGTCTTTAGTGAAGTGTCATAAACTAACTTTAAACATATATCTGACACCTTAATGTCCCTGCAACAACTGCTTGAGCCTCCAATACGAATCGCTTCTGAGACAAAACTCTGTATAACAGGAAGGTGTAACTTTTTGTCCACGGGGTGCCATATATTAGGCACTATTTCAAAGTTCACATGAATCACTGTTGCCTGAGTCAAAAAGACCACCGAAAAATCTATATCCTCCTCTCTAGGGATTGCTTTAGCAGCTTTCTCAGGTATATTTGATGACAGAATGGAATCTATCCGTCGTAAAGATTCTGCAAAATTGTATACTGCTACCATATTATCTTTACTATATTAAATCAGTATAATCCATAAATTCGTAGTTCTAAAATTCCTCCGCCTCACAGGCACGCCCCCACTAATATCACAACAAATTAATGCAAAACTGCTAAATCACATTCATTATTGTTTTTATCAAATTAGCAATTCTAAAATCCCTTCCTCCTCATACGGAACGCAATCCCTTTGCTTGCACTCAATTCCACATAAACTAATAAACAATTATCTCCCCCCACACCAAAACAATCACCCTCAAATCCTCCCACTGTCCTTCTTATCTATTCTTTTATCTCCCCCACCTTCGCCAACACCATCGCAGCCACATAACATCAAAAATCAAACAAGACATCCCTGGGCTGTTCGATTTACTATTTACAAACTGCAAAAATAAAAAAATCCCGTAAGATATTCCTTCTTAAATAAGCCTCATCAGAATAATCCATACTCGGGATTGCCCGCCCTCCACTGGGCTGGGTGCGCGGGCCACGGCCGACATGGCGGACTTCCCCCTTTAAGGGAGTGCCCTAAGGGCGGGGGATTACGTCCGCTTTGTGCGGCTGGTCCGATGATGTTGGCCTTGAACTTTTAGCTTCGCTGATTTTGCTTTGCCTCAGCATAGTTCGAGCGAGCTCGACTCTGCATTCGGCTTTCGCAAAATTGGTCCTTTTGACTTCGTCGAAATGCTTTGCATTCAGCGTAGCTAATCTTCGATTTCTTTCAAGAGAAAAGGACAGAAAAACTCACCTTATCTCCACCAAATAATCATTCTTAGCAAACATCCTCCCATATTGAGGGACAAGCATAGAGGTATCAACAGGATTCCCTTTGAGCCACTCAATGATAGCCTTGGGCAAATTCACTCCAGCCTCATAACTGAACGGAAAACCACCGCCAAAACGGGGATTCAACTCTAACACACAATAATCGCCATTGGCTCTTTGCATGATATCTACATCTAAATTACCAATATGCTTTAAATTTCGGCCTATAATCTCACCAATTTTTCGAACTTCCGGCAAATCAACCGTAATTGCTTTATCAGTCTCTCCTGCTCTCATGGCAAGTTTTTGCTTTACAGAAACAGCTACATAATTTCCTTCCAAGTCATTAATAACGTCTAATCCATACTCAGGACCAGTTAATTCTTCTTGAATCATGATGTACTCATCTCCCACGGATGCTGTAGCAAGAATGGTTTTTTTGATTTTCGTATATAATAGGCCATATACTACCTCAAGTTCTTCCATGTCTTCGACCGTTTCCAGTCCCAAAGAACCAGAACCCCACCTAGGTTTCAAAAACAATGGGAAACAAACTTCACCTGCCTTCAAAGCAGCCTTGACATCGGCTAATTTGACAAATGTCTTAGAAGCCTTCAAACCCAGTGATTCCACCCATTGCGTCGTCTTATACTTATCAAAGCATATATCAACCACCTCTGGAGAAGACACTAATACCTTAATGCCAAGCGTTTCAAAACGGGCTTTTTGTTCGGCCAGAATAGGCAGCTCAAGGTCATTAAGACTTATAATTGCATCAACATTGCATTTCTTGCAAATGTCGAGCATAACGTCGATATAATCTGACTCATATACCGACGGAACTTGTAACTTCACATCTGCAACCTGCAAAGCTGGTGCTGACCATTGCATATCGGTGGCAATGATTCTATCGCCTTCATTTAAATTTTCACGAAAATATTTTAGCAAATAGGTACGTCTACCTACACAGGTAAAAAGTATGTTCATGGATTGTATTTATTTCATCATATTCATCAGTCCCCCAGTATGCCAGAAGATGATTATCTTGCTTTGTAGTCTTTCTCTATTGATAGTATTCATCATAATATAAAAGCCTTTGCTGATATCAATTGTGTCGAACAAAAGACCAGAAATTTTCATGGCTTTTTCAAAATAATCTCAAATAATAATCAAAACAAACTCCTCCTATGGAATATCGTTTACCCGTATTCCATTAAAACCGGACATATTCAACTCCGTTTTTTGGTACTCACATGCCAATAAACCATAATAACATCTTCCCTCAAAAGTTTCACCTACCAACTTCTCATCTCTATGCACGCCTTCCAATGTGAATCCAACTTTCTCATATACCCTACGAGCTACTCTATTACTTTCATTAGCGAATAAAAATATCTTATGTAATTGAAGTACTTCGAATCCATACTGACATAACATTCGGGTTGCCTCTGTTCCAATACCGCGCCCATGTAAATCAGGATTGGCAAAAATATAAAATTCAGCCTTACGCACAATGGGATCAATTCCTGTCAGACCACCGAAAGCGGCGTACTCTCCATCATCTGTCTCAAACACGGCATCAAAACGACTATTGTTTTTTTGATTGTTTTCCCACCACACAATAGTATTTTCCAACGAAATAGGAGGTGTAAAACTCATGAAAGGGAAAATACTAGGATTGTTAGCCCAATCCACCCGAGTTGGTAAATCCACTTTTTCTAATCTACGTAATTTCATTTTTGTTGTTTTCTTTTTCGTTCAACATCAAGAAACTCACTTACTGGCGTAACCGCAATATCCTTTCTTCTCAAGACATTGATAGCGGTTATGAAGAGTATTCTTATATCAAGCCATAAACTCAAATGTTTTACATAATAAACATCAAGTGACAATTTATCATCCCAAGAAATAGTGTTGCGCCCATGAATTTGTGCCCAACCTGTAATGCCTGGACGGACAAAATGTCTTATTTTTTCTTGTTCAGTATACCATGGCAGATAACGAGGTAGTAACGGTCTTGGTCCAACAAAAGACATATCACCCTTAAATACATTGATTAGTTGCGGCAATTCATCAATTGAGAGTTTCCTTACCACACCACCCACTTTGGTTAGTCTGTCCTTATCTGGAAGAAGGTTCCCGTTATTATCACGTTTATCTGTCATAGTCTTGAACTTAATAATCTTGAAAATCTTTTCATCTTTGCCCGGACGTTCTTGTAGAAAAAAAGCTCCTGCACCTTTGTTGGCAAAGTGGAGGAAAAGAGCGACCAATAAAATAAACCATCCTATACACAGCAAGGCTATGCTTGAAATGAAAATGTCCAAAAGGCGTTTGAAGAAATGCTTGTACATAAACTATACTTTAACGACAGGAGCTGAACTCCAATCAATTTGCCTATTTGCCTCCTGTAAATCCACAAAATCAATCTTATCAATAAGATTCATCATCTTTTCGAAAGCATGCTTTTTCCCTAAATTGACCTTTAGATATTGCAAATAACGTGCCTTTAAAGTCGCTTTTTCTTTATAATAGGCTTCATACAACTCCTTGGTTTTTACCTTTTCCGATTCTGGCACCAAATCAAGGATATGAAAATAACACATAGCATACTTGCTCTTCGTTATCTCTTTCTTCACAAAAGATAATGGGAAAAACCGAAAATAGCCCCCGCCGGAATAAGCGGTTTCTTTTCCTAACACTTTTGTTGTACAAACAGGAAACTCTTTAAGTCTGATTCCGTTATACTCCACGATGCAAGGCTCTTTTTGACCAAAGTCCTTAAAGCCACCTAAGGCTCGAGCAGCTGGAAAAACGGATGCATCTTTTTCGATACCATTTTCCGCCAATATCTCAAATGCCCATTTATTGCTTTCGCCAATACTGAATGCGGGAGCTCGATAGCTTTTCACCTTTTCTCCAATGCATTGTTCCAAGCTATCAATAGCGCGATGAGTATCTTCTTGGCATTCAACTTTGGTCATTTTGTTGAGCCAAGTGTGAATATTGGAATGACAGCCTATTTCATGGCCTTTTGCCTGAATTTTCTTGATAACTTCAGGGAAAGACCTTCCCATCTCGCCCACACAGAAAAACGTTGCCTTAGTTTTTCGCTCATCTAACTTAGCCAAAATGTCATCAAGATAATGGTCAAACTCGACATACTTCTCTGTACGATTCTGACGGCACGATTCAATGTACCATTCTTCTATGTCAAAAGTGAGGATATTCATAGCTCCAATATTTTTTTCATCATTTGTATGGCTTTTTCAACTTCATTTTTTGAAATCTCAAAACATGCCTTATCATCTTCATCAAGCTCCAATTCTATCACTCTTTCGATTCCGTTCTTGCCCAAAACCACAGGGACACCCAAATATATGTCTTTGTAACCATATTCTCCATCGAGATAAGCACATACAGGAAACACTCTTTTCTGGTCACAAATGACAGCTTCGACCATCTCACAAACCGCAGCTCCTGCAGCATACCAACCTGAACGACCAAGATGGTTGATGATTTCCTCTCCTCCCAATTGTGTTCGGTGTATCGCTTCCTGCACTTTTTCCTCGTTGATAAGATTGCGTATTGGTATGCCACCAATGGTGGTATATCGCGGCATGGGAACCATCGTCTTACCATGTCCGCCCAAAATCAAGGCTTGAATGTCTTTTGTCGAAACTTGCAACGTTTCAGCAATAAATGACTTATAACGGGCTACATCAAGCATTCCAGACATTCCCATCACTCGATTTGATGGAAAACCGCTATACTTATAAGCACAGTAGCACAACACATCCAAAGGATTGGAGACAACAATAATTGTGGAATTCGGTGAATACTTGGAAATCTGACTACTGACATCTTTTATAATACCAGCGTTGGTGGAGATAAGGTCACTACGCTCCATGCCTGGTTTACGAGTAATTCCAGATGTAATAACAATGACATCTGAATCTACAGTAGTGGAATAGTCGCCCGTTACCCCTTTGACTATAGTGTCAAAACGCTTTATTGCAGCCGACTGCCGCAAATCAAGAGCCTTACCTTCAGCAAGCCCCTGCTTCACATCAAGAATGACAATCTCATTGACAAAATCACGCTCAGCAAGACACGTGGCGCATGACGCACCTACTTCACCCGCACCAATGATTGTTACTTTCGACATTTTGACAATTTATTTCTAAATAAATAATTTACGATGATTATTACCAATACTACCACCAACATTGTGGCAACAAATACTATAAAAGCTAGTGACATGGTAGAAGAAACAACATCTTGACCGACATGCAATAACACAGCAACCAAAATGACAAACACTCCTTTTATCGGAATATGTGTACACATCACATCCAAACTGTTTCTCCCCAACCATTTGATACCACCTATTGCTTTTTGATATACTTTACAATTATTCAATGACACACTTAACAGCAATGAGAAAACCAATAGAGACCCACACCCAATAAAAGCTCTCAACATGAAAACCCAACCACTACAATTATATGTACTCGACCCCATCGAGCAAGAACCAAAACTCATTGTTCCTGCCACCAATAATATTGTCAATAACAGCCATAGGCCAACCACACCCCATTTGTGCAACTGTACACACGAAGTCATCTTCTCTGGCGAAATGTGCCTAACAAGAATATTTCCGACACAATAAAATGGTAAGGCAATGAGTGCCGCGTCAAAATTCCATGGCAACATGAACCACCATACATTTCCATACAAAAGCCCCAAAAGAAAACTCAATCCCGCCAAAGCAAAGCACACCAAAATAGCTAACCACCACCTTAACCTCCCAATAAAGAAATACATGATTTCGACCGCAAAAAGACAAGGTATGAACCACAAAGCTGAATTATGGACAATATATGCACCCGAACCTCGTGCAATAAATGTCTGCAACAAAGGCATCCAATAACTTTCAACTGCATCCCCCCTAACCATACGAAACGCCACCCACAGCAACCATGTAGCTAATGAATAAAGCAGATAAGGAATAAACAAGCGTTTTGCCCTTTTCTTAATAAAATCCCAAAATGTCTTGTATTTGTCTTGCCTGAAAAGCATTCCCGATATCAAGAAAAACAAAGGCATGTGGAACGCATAGCAAAGCCCGTGCGACCAACCGCAAAGCATAATGTGCGCCCAAACCACAGCAAGTATTCCCAAGCCTTTGGCAATATCAAAAAAATCGTAACGTGTTGTGGTCATTTTAAAGATTTGGCATTTTTAAACTTCGGATCAGACATTTTTCGGATATTATGGAATGTTCCCTTGAGAAAAGGCATCGGATCCGTCCAATCGCTCATATCTTGATAATGAATGTGTTTCCCAAAAAACCTAAACCAATTAGGGTCTGTATTCCTGCGACTTTCGGCATGTTTGAACCACAGCATTTCCAAACCCAAATGACGGAGATATTCCCCTTCTTTATACTCGTAAGTTTTCTGTGGCTTGTTCATATATCCGTTCACGATGATTTCTGCCCAATTGATTCCCGACACCATTGCCATTTGAATACATGCCGGAACTCGCGGATTGATTTCCATGATAAGCAATTCTCCCGTGTCGGGGTCCTCGATGGCATCAAAATCAGCGAACCCTACCCAATCAATGTCCTTTAATATGTTATAACAGATTTCAACAATTTTTGGTTCTCTTATGGAAACGGCGCAGCAGTTGGATCCCGCCTTGTTGGGATACCATCTAATCTTCCGCATGACGGAACTGTTCACCAAATTCTTGTCTTCATCAATATACAATTGTATCTTCACCTGCCGCCCACCAGCCCTAACAAACCGTTGCAAATGATAATCACCATACTGTTGATGAAGCGTCTCGTATTTTGCCTTCATTTCATCGTACGAAAAAACTTCCACCATACCCCTCCCTCCTGTTGTACAGTTTGGTTTCAACATTGCAGGATATGGAAAAGCTTTCAACCTTTCGTCATCCAACGCTACTTTTGACAAATCAACTGTTTCAGGATGCGGATAGCCCTTCTCTTCACAAAGTGACATCAACAAGTTTTTATCATAACCTTTAAGAAAGTTGTCATATAGTGGCATTTTCACATGAGTTATCCTTTGCAGGCGTTCCAAATTCTTGCTGACAAAACTTGCAGCAGAATCGCCCATAGGAATCACCACATCTATTCCGTCATTTTTCAAAATTTCTTCCACCTGCTGAAGATAGTCATCACTTGTGTCTTTGAGATTCGTTCGTATGATTTTATCCACATATCTTGAGCTATCGGCATAATTATGTTCCGAACCACAAAGTAACACAATAAAACATTTGGCCTTCGACAAAGCGCGAACCAAAGAGAGGCCCTGGGTTCCAGAACCTAACAATAATGCTTTTGTCATTTTTCTGATATCAATTGATTTCTATGTTCAGCCAATCTTCTAAACAATTCTTGCTGATCATACTTTCCCTCAACATTCTTTCGGGCAATAATTCCCATCTCTTTTACCTTGGCGGGATTGTCGATACAACGTATCATAGCTTCCACCACCTTATCTACATTTTTAGTCGGCACCAACAAACCTGTGACCTGATCCTCAATAGTGTCACGCTGACCAAGTGCATCAGACACAATTCCTGGCACTCCCATGGCAGCCGCCTCAATGACAACAAGACCAAAGCCTTCCCTATAACTTAAAGACATGAACACATCTAATGCGGAATAGTATTTGGGGACTTCGTTGGTTCTACCAGTAAAAATAACTTGAGGGCATGATTGAGCCCAATTGAACAATTCCTGATTAATTGTCTCTGGGTTATCATAAGAACCAATAATCATTA
>JAEEGI010022188.1_pt1 | contig 12561 bp, 9 predicted proteins | sample 8958751 | NCBI WGS metagenome assembly JAEEGI01 (sample SAMN16246545, study PRJNA631951) | gut metagenome | biome: gut microbiome; feature: rumen; material: KS-attached | host: Bos | place: Iran: Karaj | collected 2018-10 | reverse complement strand
AGGTTCGCCGCCAAGCTTGGACCGCCGACGCCGGTCTGGAACGAGAAGCCCTCCTTGAAGTACGGCGTCGCCGCAATGACCTTTGCGACGTTCTCCGCCATCATCAGGTCGCGCGGGTTCTGCGAGATGCGCGCCGCTGCGGACGCGATCTTCTTCGGGTTGCCGATCGAGTCCACGATCACGACCGCGTCCACATCGATCGCTTCCACGGACGCCGGCATGTTCGGGAAGTCCACGAGGCAGTCGGTCACGACGACCACGTGGTCCGCGTACTTCGCGTCGGTCATGGCATAGCCCATCGAACCGCAGTTCGATTTGCCGCCGATGCCGCGGCAGTTGCCGACGCAGTCAGAGGTCGGCGCCGCGACGAACGCGATGTCGATATGCACTTCGCCGCCTTCGATCGCGCGCGGACGTCCGCCGTGGCTTCTGACGATCGCGGGCGTCTTGAGCAAGCCCTTTGAGACGACTTCGCCGATCTTGCCGCGGATGCCGCTCGTCTGGATGCCGACGACCTTGCCCTCGGTGATGTATTCCGCCACCGGATCGTGCGCCGCGCCGAGGCTCGTCGCCGCGATTGTGAGGTTGTCGAGACCGAGCTCCTCGATCGCCGCCTTCATGACCATGTTGACCACGAAATCGCCGTCGCGCAGATGATGGTGGAACGAGAACGTCATGCCGCTCTTCGCGCCGCACTGACGGAGCGCGTCCGCGAGCGTCGCGACGATCTTGCTCTCCTGCGGCTTTTCATAGCGGCGGGTGCACGGCGAAGCCTTCTTAAGGTACTTGCCGTCCATGTAATTCTTGCCCTGATAGACCTCCTTGCCGTTCTGAAGCAGGTAATCCGGGATTTCTCTTCCGACGTAATTCTTCATACCAGATCCCCCTCCCAAAGTCCGCAGGCACGGGCGAGTTTCAGGGTGCGCTCCGCGCCGGGAATGAATGCGATGTCGATCATCTTGCCGTCGACGGTGAAGACGCCGACGCCTGCCGCGCTCTGCTCACGGTATGCGCGGACGATCTTTTCCGCCTGCAGGATCTCCTTCTCGGTCGGAGCGAAGATCTCATGTACGAGACGGATCTGCTTCGGGTTGATGAGGCTCTTGCCGTCAAAGCCCATCGCCTTGTTCTGACGCACTTCGGCTTCGTAGCCCGCCATGTCGTCGAGGTTTGTAAAGACCGTGTCAAAGCACTGCACGCCCGCCGCTCTTGCCGCGATCAGCATCTGACCGCGCGCGACAAGCATATCGATGCCGTCGGGCTGGGGCTTGGTCTGCATGCACTTGCGGAAGTCGCCGCCGGAGATCGCCACGCCGAACATACGGTCGGAAGCGGAGCAGATCTCGTATGCGTTCAGAATGCCCTTCGGGCTTTCGAGCGCCGCCATCAGAAGCGTTCTGCCGACTTCGACGCCGAACTCCCGTTCCGCCGCCTCGGTCGCCGCCTCGACGGTTTTGACGTCCTGCGCGCTCTCGCACTTTGCGATGCGGATGCCGTCCGCGCCGCCCGCGACGCACACGCGGATATCCTCCTGCCAGTGCGGCGTGTCGAGCCCGTTGATGCGGACGATGACTTCGGTATCGCCGTAGTCGATCGTTTTCAGCGCATGATACAGCGAAAAGCGTGCCGCGTCCTTCTGATTCTCGGCAACCGCATCCTCAAGGTCGAGCATGATGCTGTCGCAGCCGTAGATGTACGCGTCCTTGATGAGTCCCGGCTTCTGCGCGTTCATGAACATCATGGTCCGGCGCAGACGGAACCGTTCCGGTTTCGGTCTCGGGATCATTTGATGACACCTCCCCAGGGAATGTCCTTTTCGGATGCGTCGCAGCTTCTGAACACCGCGCATTCCACGCGCGCTTTCAGCGTGCAGTCCAGGGCGCCCTTGTCCACCACATTGATTTTCACGCTCTTGACGTCCAACCGTTCGAGCGTCTCCAATACGGTTTCGCGGATCTGCCGCCCGTACTGGTTCATCACGCTCGAGGTCAGCGTCAGCTCGATCTTGCCGTCTCCCGGCTCAACCGAGACGAGCGCGTCGCTGGATTCCACCGTGCCCGCAATGGCAGGCTTTGAAATGATCATGTGCTTCCTCCTTTTATTCATGGACGCTGCCATGTTTATACCTTATCATATCATGCGCCGCGTCGATTGAAAAGCCTTTTTTCGGATTTTCCCGAGATTTTGCCGCTTTTGTCCGCTCGCCGGAAATAACAAAGCGCCTGCAACCGCAGACGCTTTGAGACAGTGCCGATCAGTGACCGGCTTCAATGTATTCTTTGACGGATTTGTAATAACAGTAGAGCGCGGCGACACAGTTTTGAGCATTCGTGTCGTTCAAATACGGGTTGGAGCTGTCCGTGCTCAAGATGTATTTGGTGTAGTACAGCGCATATGATTTGATCTCGAATGCGCCGTTTGCATCACCGCTTACGGTGAATTCATCAGCCAACTTGTGCGCGGGGATGTTCTTTATCCGGATTTCATACCGGTGCTTGCCTTCCTCGTTGTTCTGATAGGCATTCAGAACGTATACCTGACCGCCGTACGAAACACCGGGATCGCCGGGATTCAGCCTTGTGCCGTTTACCGTAATGTACGGAACCGTGTCATTGCTCTTCATCGTCAGTCGCAGAACGATTGCGGTTTCGGATTCCATTGACAGCGTGAACGTAACAAAATCAATATCGGTGTTGTCAATCGATTTGATGACGCCGTATTTCTGAACCGCAGTCCGGATCGTCTCCAAGTCATAGGATTCCGTATACCCGGACATGCGCGCATACGTGCCATCCGGGATATGGTGGAAGCTGAACAGGAACGGCTGCGCATGATACCCGTAGTCCGCTACCGATTTCACCATATTCAAAGTAGCTTCATCATACGGACCGGAAGAACTGTCGTTGAAATACGGTTCGAAGTACGCAACGTATCTCTGCACGGAGTAATCCTTCTGCAGCGTTCTTTCCGCCGTCTCACCGGAAACGGTATAATGCAGAGTTGCGGTAACGGTATCCGCCATCTGCAAGGCGTTCAGGTAACAGGTGAAGCGATACCGCTTGGTGCCGTCTGCATTCAGCTTATAATCCGAAGCATCGAACGCGTCTTCGCTCGTGCTGCCGTTTGTGCCGATCGAGAACGTCATGCGGCTGTGTTCACAGTCGATTCCTTCCGGGAACACCACAAAGAAGTTCAGCCCGATTTCTCCGGACATCGTAATCGAGATCGTCTTGAACTGCGGTTTCAGCACGGGGAGCGTGACGGTTTTCGTATCGGTGTGCAGGAAGCCGTCGGGGCTGAGGTCGGCGGAGACGGTTGCGGTGTAGGTCGTTTGTCCTTCGGAAGCGGCGGTCGGTTCCGTCGTCTCGACGGTTACAACCGCATCAGCCGTCGCGGTATGCGTCGCGTCATTCTTGCAGACGTAGTTCGCAACCGCCGTGTAGCCGTTCGCATCGTCGCCGGTCCATGTAAAGCCCGCAAATTCCCAGTCGTGTCCGGTCGCCGGGATCCGGACGTTCTTCTGATAATCGTCGTAGAAATCCTCGTTCGCTTCGCTGCACAGGCAGTAGCGATAGCCGAATCCTTCCTCGGTGCAGGTGGGTTCTTGTCCCTCGTACGCCACATAGGTATAGGTGTGCGTATGGATCGGGCGTCCGTTGTTTGCATAGTACGGCAGCGTTTCAAACAGGCTTCCGGGATCGCCCGCCGCATTGATCTGCGCCTGAATGACCGAGTAGGTATCCATATAGTGCGGCTCGGTGAGCTTGGAGGCGTAGTCGACCAGACTCTGCTTATCAAAGTCAAATTTATCCGCCAGCTTGTTGCTCGTGAGGTATTCCCAACCGCCGCCTAACGTATTGCCCTGCGCAATCTGAACCAGCAGCTCGACAAGGACCTGCAGGCAGTATGCGGGGGTCTCGCAGGCGCCGTCGTGCCAGTAACTGTATTTCTTCAAACGGTCCGCGTAACCGTTCCAATCGCTTTCGGAGAATCCGCCGATTCCGATAAAGCCGGATGATTTTTCGCGGAACGTTGTGCTCTGATAGTTGCCGACCGTCTCGCCTGCGTGTTCGTGCCCGCAGTGATAGGTGTACACCTCGCGCCAGCCGAGGATCTTGCCCGGATTGTTGCGGTCGGCGTTCTCGCCGGTGATGCAGATGAACTTGCCGAGCAGCGTGTTCATATCGCTTGCCGTCAGATATTTACCGCTATAGGTCTCGCCGGTAGCCGTTTTGATCTCCGCAGCCCACCGTGAAGCATCCACTTCTGCCGTCTTGCCGTATCGGGTGAAGCCCCATTCGGGCATCGGCAGCATCGGCACGAAGTCGTTGCTGTTGACAAGGTTGAAGATGCAGTCGTATTTCTCCGCCGACGCTTCGGTATTCGCCGTGTTGTACGGCGTCGCGAAGGTGTAGGCATAGAGCTCGTTTTTCAAATCAATCAGATAAGATGCAATCAGGTTGCCGACGGCTGCGCCGCGGGAATGACCGGTGATCCAGTACGCAAGCGAATAGCTTGGGTTTTCATCCAGAACCGGTTTGACCGTGGTTGTATAATAATCCTCGACGAACTTCAGAATACGCGTCGCGCATACGTCGAAGCCGCGGTGGTTCGTCTTGCGCGTCCAGTCGTCGTTTTTCTGGCGCGGACTCTTGCCCGCGACGGAATCGTATTCGTCAAAGAAACGAACGAGATCGCCCATATGGAAATTGGAGCTCCATTCTTCGAGCGACTTGCTGTCCGTGCCGCGCACCCAGATTGCCACGATGACCTTGATTTCTTCCTGATAGATTACGGTCTTATGCCCGATCAGGATCTCGCAAAGGTCGTCGTCGCCGTAGGAATCGAGCGTATAGTCCACAACATCCTCGTAACCGAACACCTGCATCAGCTGTATGCCGTGGACCTTGGATGCGGTGCCGTTTTCCCATGTCTGCGCCGTGTCGAAGGTGAAATACGTGTTCGAGTAGTCCGCCGCATAATAGGCAAGCGCTGCGCCCATAATGGAGAAAGAAGCGAGCTCCGGATGATAGATCGTGTTGTCGCCGAAGAAATTGCGATAATCCACGGTAAAGCTGACCGTGGTTGTGCCGTCGTGACCGCTCTTCATTTTGCCGGTAAAGACGTTGCTGGTCGGCGCGTTGTCGTACGTATCCGGAATGCCGTCGAAATCGGTATCGGGAAGCGTCGGATCGGAACGGAAGGCGTAAGCCGTGATCTCGATTCCGTCGCCGAGATCGATCACGTGGGCTTCGCCGACCTCCTCGCAGTCGGGGACGCCGTCTCCGTCGGTGTCGGTATCGCTGCTTTCATTCAGCGGCGCGTTGAGCGTCACATAGTGGAAGTCGTCCAAAAGGATCCGATTGCTGCCGGCGTGCTGCAGGGAGCCGCCCGTAACGCCGAGCAGCGTCAGCAGCTTGTTCGTATTCATCACAAAATACATGCCGCTTTCCGTCAGCGGGACTCTGAGTTCGTCGCCGCTGCGCTCCGCGTCGAGACGCACGGTTCCGTTTTCGCCGAGACGGAAGACGGACATCTGTTTGACCGGCTCGGTGACGGTGAAAATCAGCGTCAGCGAAAGCCCCTCCGGCATCGTGATGCGCGCCGCCTTGCCGATCAGCGCGGGATTGCGGCGGAAGGATTCCGCATCGTCACAATCGACGCGCAGCACGTCCGCAAGCACGACGTCCGCGTAGCCTTCCACGGTCGGCACGGCGGCGTTGCCGGTCAGCAGCATGCCGTCGATCTGCCCTGCGCCGAACGTCTGCAGCGCGGTAAAATCGAACGCCGGCGTCGGTTCCGCGTCCGGGTCCTCGACCGGATCATCCGCGCTTTCGGGCAATTCCGCGTCCGGATCTTCGCCGTCCGTCTCTTCGACCGGATCATCCGCGTTTTCGGGCGATTTCGCGTCGACAGGCGCGTCCTCGTTCGGAGAGGATTCGGGCTGTTCGGACGCATTTTCCTCCGGCGTCGCTTCGGGCTCCGCGGTTTCGTCGCGATCCGGCGCCGAAGGTTCGACGTCTTCCGACAAAAGACGTGCGGCGACCGGTTTTCCGGCGCCGACGGCGCCGAGAGCGAGCATCAGGACAAGCAGGAAAGAGAGGACACGGCGCAGGCCGGATTTCTTCATGGGAGACTCCTTTCGAGGTGCAGCACCAATCGGTGATTCTTCCCGTTTATCTTAATCGACCGCGGCTTTGCTTGTCAATCGGAATATGCGAAGCGCAAAAAAAGAACCTCCGAAGAGGTTCTTGCTGTACAATATTTCATGGGAGTTTCCCGGCGCGGGATTCGAAGCCGTTTGCCGCGGATTTGGCGCGGCGGATCGAAGCGGGAGCGCTTACCCCCAGATCCGGTACGCCATCAGGAAGTGCTCCTGCCAGTACGTACTCTTGAGGATCGATTTGTCGGTGATGCGTACCTGACCGGCGCCGGAGGAGGCGTCGATCATTTTGCCGTCGCCGAGATAGATGCCGACGTGACCGGTTTCCATCGACTTGCCCTTGAATACCAGCACGTCGCCGCGCTTGAGATCGCTCATCGAGTTGATGCGGCGGTACTTCGAGCAGTTGCGCCATGCGATACTGGTCATGTAGCCCTGCTTGACGCCCGTCTGTTTGAGACACCAGAAGACGAAGCCGGAGCAGTCGAAGGAGTTCGGTCCCTTCGCGCCGCGCACATACTTGCAGCCGAGCTTGCTCTGCGCAATCGAGATGAACTTCTCGACGCCCTTTGAGGAGGACGAGGAACCGGACGACGGCTTCGGCGTCGTTTTGCCGGGCTTCTGCGTCGTGCCGGGCTTCGGCGTGGCCGTCGGTTTCGGCGTTGCCTTGGTCGGCGCCGCTTTCGCCTTGTCGCTGTTGAGCTTGTCCAGCGTCTTATCGTCGATCTCGCCGCTCTGCGAGATGCTGTTGCGCTTCTGGAAGGACTTGACCGCTTCCTCCGTCGTTTCGCCGTAATAGCCGGTGACCTGACTGCTGCGGAGATATCCGAGCTTGTGCAGCCGCGACTGTGCGTTCTTGATGTTCGAGCCGCTCATGCCGAGACGCATCGCATACTCCACCGCGTGCTTCGACAGGATCTGTTCCATCGTCGCGGGACCGAGGCAGCCGTCGCGCACCAGACCGTTCGCTTCCTGGAACGTCTTGATCGCGGAGACCGTCTTGCTGTCCATCTTGCCCTTGACTTCATAGGAGGACGGCAGATAGCCGAGCTTGATCAGCCTCTGCTGATACTGCTTGATCTGTTCGTCCGTGTCGCCCGATTTGAATACGTTGCCGACGACGTCGCTCGAGTAGAGCGCGTTCAGCGTCTTGGAGCCGACCTTGCCGTCGACCTTGAGCTTGTTCGCGCTCTGGAACGCGCGCACCGCCGCCGCCGTCTTTTCGCCGAACGTCGAGGTGCGGCTGCCCTTGTCGAGGTAGCCGAGCTCATAGAGACGGTCCTGCACTTCCTTGACGTCGTCGCCCTCGTCGCCCTCCTGCATGACGTATTCCTTCGCCGTGCCGTCGAACAGGCGCGCATAGGTCGTTTCGCCCAGAATGCCGTCCGGCGTCAGGTCGTTGTGCTGCTGGAACGTCGTCAGCGCGTCGAGCGTCTGGTTGCCGAAGTACTCGGTCGGCTCGTCGGAATCCATGTAGCCGAGGTCCATCAGCGCGGACTGCACCGTTGCGATCAGCGGATCGGTGTCGCCCTTCTGATACGTCTTGCCGTTGAGCAGGTTCGTCGTGACCTCGACCGGCTCGGCCGTCGGCGTGTCAAGCGGTTCCGGCGTCTCGTCCGGCGCGGTTTCCTGCGCCTGTACGGGCGGTTCCGTCGGCGCTTCGGTCGGTCTTGTCAGCGCAACGTCCTCGCTCAGTACGCCGGGACGCGAAACCACGCTGTCGATCGGCTGCGACGCGTTCTGCGCCGGCGCGGCGTCCGCGCGGCAGGTTCCGATTGCGATACAGCCGAAGATGATGCCGACGATCGCTGCGCACAACAGCAGAGCGACGCAGACAATCAGCAGGATCCGGAGGATCCGGCTCGGCACCTTTCGACGGAATTTTTCTTTGAGGCTCGCGACCAATACTTCGCCGGAGCCGGGTTCCTTTCTTTCCATGCGGTTACACCTCTGTCATTATCATACCATAAAGATGTGTCATATTTGCGGACAAAATGAAAACGTTTCACTCTTGCGGATAGGTGGAGAGCGCGCTCAGCAGTTCCTCCCGCATCTGTGCGCGCCGCCATGCGGGCGCAAGCAGCGTCGCGTGCTTGAGATGGTTGCACAGAAACCGCCGGATCGGCTCCCACGGCGCGTCGATCTCGGCGCGGATCGTTTCGCCCTCCGGTTTCAGACGCACGGCGTCGCCGAACGCGTCGATGAGATCGCCCGCAAGATGCTCGGCGCACTGCACGGTGTGCGTCTCTTTGACGTCGGTGTGGTAGATCGTGCGGTTCACGTACGCCGCCACATCGAGTCCGTTCATGCATTCGACCATCGTGCTGCTTTCGCGCACGGGCTGATCGGTGAGCTTCAGATCCTCCATGAGATCGCAGCGGTAGTGCAGCAGTCTGCCGTAGCCGGAGACGGACACGATCACATAATAGGAACCTTCCGCGAGGAACAGCGCGTACGGCGAAACCGAAAACGGCGTCTCGCGCTGCGGCGCTTTTTTGCCGTTCGGCTGCACGACGAGGTAGCGGAACGACACCTGCATGCCGGTACGGATGGCGGTTTTCAGAACGGAGAGTGCCGCAAACACGCCCGCGTCCTGCTTGGCGCGCTCGGCGTCCGCGACATAGATCGGGACGTCGTCCTGCAGCCGCGCGATCGCCCGCTCCGTCTGCGCGGAACGCGGCGCGCGCAGATATGCGTCGAGCGCCGCCGGATCGAACGGCAGCGGCTGTTCCGGCGCCGCGGGCGGCTCGCTCGCGATGAGATAATAGCCCTTGCCGTTTTCCTGATAGGTGGAAAGCGGGAAGCCCATCTCCTGCAGCAGCAGCAGGTTCCGACCGACCGCCTTGCGTTCCGCGATCATGCCGAAATCGTCCTTCAGATATTCAATGATGTGCCGTGTAGACAGCGGCTGCGCCTTGCCCGCGTGCTGTTCGAGCACCCGCAGAATGCAAAGCGACAACGCTTTTTTGCCCTTCGTCTCCGTCATACCCGTCCCCTCTTATTCCTCGTAATAGTCGCCGCGGCGGTAATCGTACAGCACACCTTCATACTTCTGCGGCTCCTCCAGAACCTTGCCGCAGCCGATCGCCACACACGCCACAGGATCCTCCGCCACATAGCACGTCACGCCGGTCTGCTCGGAGATGTACTGATCCAGTCCGAACAGCTGCGCGCCGCCGCCGGTCAGACAGATGCCGCGCGTTGCGATGTCCCCCGCAAGCTCCGGCGGCGTCTGTTCCAGCGTGTCCTTCAACGCTTCCGCAATGCTCAGAAGCGGCTCGGCAAGCGCATAGGTCAGCTCGTTGCTGCCGAGCTCCAGCGCGATCGGGAGCCCGCCGCCGAGCGAGCGTCCGCGCACGTCCATTTTGAGCTCGTCCTTTCGCGGGAACGCGGAGGCGTACGCGATCTTCAGCTCCTCCGCTGCGCGAAGTCCGATCACGACGCCGTGCTGACGCTTGAGATACCGTACGATCGCGGCGTCGAACTTGTCTCCGCCGACGCGGATCGAATCGTGCTTGATCGCCTTGCCCATCGAGGTCACCACGATGTCGCAGGTGCCCGCGCCGATGTCCATGACGAGGTTCGCCTTCGGCTCCAGGATGTCGAGCCCCGCGCCGATCGCCGCCGCGACCGGTTCCTCGAGCAGGAACGTGTAGCGCGCGCCCGCGCCCTCGGTCGTTTCGATGACCGCGCGCTTTTCGACCTCCGTCGCCATCGACGGGACCGCCACGACCGCACGCGGCTTGAAGAAGATGCGGCTGCCGACGATGCGGTTGAAGAACAGCGTCAGCATGCGCTCCGTCGCGTCGAAGTTCGCCACCACGCCGTCCTGCATCGGACGGACGATCATCAGGTTGTCCGGCGCTCTGCCGACCATGTCCTTCGCTTCCTGTCCGACCGCGACAAGCTTGCCCGTGCCGCGCTCGATCGCCGCAACGTTCGGCTCGCGCAGAACGATGCCCTTTCCGCGCACATAGGCGAGAATGTTGCTCGTCCCGAGGTCCAGCCCGATATCCGATGAATGAAACAGTCCCATTTTAATCCTTTCGCCGGTGACCGGCTTCTATACTTGTACCATAATTGTACCATGCCTTGCCGGAAAAGCGGTTAAGAAAGTGTAAACGAACATATTGCGAAATGTGAATTTTCACGATATACTGAACGATATGGAAGAACAATTTGTCATCAAACAGGCGGAATTTGTCGCGAGCGGCGGCGTCGACGGACGGTATCCGGCGCCGCTTCCGTGCGAGATCGCCATCGTCGGCAAATCGAACGTCGGCAAATCGAGCCTCATCAACCGTCTGACCAACAATCAGAAGCTTGCCCGCACGTCCTCGCAGCCGGGCAAGACGCGGCTCGTCAATTTCTTTCTGCTGAACCGGTCGTTCTACCTCGTCGACCTGCCGGGCTACGGCTTTGCGAAGGCGTCGAAGGAGGAGCAGAAGAGCTGGGGCGTACTTTTGGACCGCTATCTTTCGAGCGGGCGGGTGAAGCATCTTCTGATGCTGATCGACATCCGGCACGAACCGACGCGCGACGATCTGCAGATGTTCCGCTATCTGATCTACTACGGCATCCCCTATACGCTGGTCGCGACCAAGGCGGACAAGATCGCCAAGTCGAAGCGGCAGCAGGAGGCGAACGCCCGCGCAAAGGCGCTCGGCGCGCCGCCGTACGCGATCCCGTTTTCGGCGGAAACGGGCGACGGAAAGGCGGAATTGCTGTCCCGCATCGGGCAAGTGTATCTGGATGCGCAAAATTCGCAAAAAGATTGTCCGGAAGCGTAAAAAAGGTCTTGACAGAAGCCATGGTTCTTTGCATACTATGCTTTGAAATCCACACGCGAGGTGTCAAAGAAATCCATGTTGAAAAAATGCCCGATCTGTGAGCTGAATTATCTCCGCGGAACGGAAACGATATGCCGCGTCTGCGCGGCTGCCCGCGCAAGGCGTCACGCGCCGGAAACCGCGGAAGAAGAGGCCGTCATGTGCAGCGAATGCGGCGAGAAGCCCGCGCTGCCCGGTCACGACCTGTGCGAAGACTGCCTGAAGGAGCAGAAGCGTCAGGCGAACCTCGAGGTGCTTGCGGATAAGATCCGCGCCGACGAAGCGGAGGATCCGCTCGAGGAGGACCTTGAGGAAGAGGACGAAGAGGAGTAATCCACGGAAAGCGAGGCGCGCATGCCCCACGTTTACGCCATCGGCGACCTGCACCTGAGCCTGTCCGTCCCGAACAAGGCGATGGACGTGTTCGGCGCGCATTGGCAGAACCATGCGGACCGCCTGAAAGAGGCGTGGCAGGACACGGTTGCGTCCGGGGATCTCGTGCTTGTGCCAGGCGATATCAGCTGGGCGATGTATCTGGACGACGCGATTGCCGATCTCGGCTTTCTCGGCGCGCTCAACGGCACCAAGCTTCTGCTGCGCGGCAATCACGATTACTGGTGGCAGAGCGTCACCAAGGTCCGCGCGGCGCTGCCGGAAGGCATGTACGCCCTGCAGAACGACGTGTTCCGCTTCGGCGATCTCTATATCGCCGGAACGCGCGGCTGGACGGTGCCGGAGTCCGCGCACTTCAAGGAGAGCGTCGACCGCAAGCTGTACGAGCGCGAACGGATCCGCCTCGATCTGTCGCTTGCGCGCGTGCCGGAGGGCGCCGCATGCATCGGCATGATGCACTATCCGCCGTTTGCCGAATCCGGCGAGCCGAGCGCGTTTGCAAAGCGGTTTGAGGAGACCGGCGCAGGCAACGTCGTCTACGGACATCTGCACGGCGCGTCGCACCGGTTCGGGTTTTGCGGCGAAGCGAACGGCGTGCGGTATCATCTGGTGTCGGCGGATTATCTGGACTTCGTCCCGAAATTGATTCTGTAACGGCGAATTTCGCCGTTTTTTGTTTGTCCGGCGTCTTTTCGAGACGGGAGAGACGTGCTATACTGTAAGGAGAACGGCGCGATTCGCGCAGAGGGAGGCAGTTATGCGTATGAAAAAGGAAACATCTCGGAGAAAGCGTGCGCTTGCGCTGCTGCTCTGTATTGCAGCATTGATTTCACTCGCGTGTTCGGATCCGACGAGCACCGTCATCTTCCCGAACGCCGAAGCGTCCACGCGTCCGACGCCGAAACCGACGCCGGTGCCGACCGCCGTACCGACGGAGGTCCCGACCGCCGTGCCGACGGAAGTACCGACCGCGGAGCCGACACAACCGCCGACGCCGACGCCCAAGCCCACATCCGTGCCGAAAACGTTTCTGTTCGGCGGCGCGGAGCTGCCCGCAGGGCTGACGAAGATCGACAAGAACACCGTCGACGAAAACGGCAACAAGGTCATCGGCGAAAAGACCGATCCGAAGCGCATCACGAAGAAGGAAGTCGAAGCGCTGGTCGCGCTGTGCCC
>JAEEGI010022185.1_pt1 | contig 12562 bp, 12 predicted proteins | sample 8958751 | NCBI WGS metagenome assembly JAEEGI01 (sample SAMN16246545, study PRJNA631951) | gut metagenome | biome: gut microbiome; feature: rumen; material: KS-attached | host: Bos | place: Iran: Karaj | collected 2018-10 | reverse complement strand
CCTGATCGAGAAGCATTTCTCAAGGAAACACGGTCCCGACGCCTATTACGGGCAGTAAACAAAATAAAACCGGAAGCCAAGAAGACTTCCGGTTTTTCAGTCACTGGCGCCTTGCGGCACCTTTTGTACTGGGTAGGAGAATCGAACTCCTATTGCAAGATTGAGAATCTTGAGTACTAACCGTTATACGAACCCAGCATTGTTCGGGACTGCAAAGATAGATAAAAAACTGAATCCCACAAAAAAAAGTCGCACTCTCGTACGACTTTTTTGTTTTCCTTTGTCCGCAAAAGACTATTTCTTGCGGTCCTTGTATCTCTGGTAGAATTTGTCAACGCGGCCGGAGGTGTCAACAAGATTGACCTTGCCAGTGTAGAAGGGGTGAGAGGTGTTGGAGATCTCAACCTTCACGACCGGGTACTCGACTCCGTCCACCATCAGAGTCTCTTTGGTCTCTGCGCAGGAACGGGTGACGAACACGGTTTCGTTAGACATATCCTTGAAAGCTACAAGGCGGTAGGTTTCGGGATGAAGTCCTTTTTTCATTGCTTTACGATTTAATTGTACAATTCTTTTCTGTAAAAAAGCCTGCAAAGATAACTCTTTTCCTTGAATATCCAAACGTATTCCTTTGAAAATCTATTTAATCCTGTACGGTTGGTCATCGTAAAGGGTGTATCGTTTGGCCTTCCGGATCCATTTCTGCTCTTCGAGCTTTACGTGCTCCCGCACTTCATGATAGGTGATCTCTCCGTGCAGGTATCCCATTATCGCCGGATCGGACAGTTTCTCCTCGAATCCTTCGGAGAGTTCGAACTGGGAATATCTTTCGAGGAAGTACCTGACCAGCAGGATGGTATGCAGGAGCGAATGGTACTCGCTTCCCGGCTGGAGCATTATCTGGTATCCCTGGCATCTCTGGTCTGCATATCGGCCGGCTGACGGAGTGAAGGAGCATGGCCTCATCAGCACACCTGCCGGGGCGGGGATGACATCCAACGGGCTGTGGCTGATGAAAGGTGCTCCGAAATACTCATACGGCCTGGCAGTACCGATTCCCGGGGTGATGGTCGTGTTGTTCCAGAGTCCGCCTCCGGAATACATCTGGCAGGTGAACATCCCGGGTATGTCGGAAGCCGGTGCGATCGTCCAGGGCAGTAGCTGCCGCGTGGAGTCATTGGCCAAGGCTGAGATGACGTGCAGGGCGAAGCCGGCACCGATCTCAGTATAGTAGATGGTGCAGAGCTCTCCAAGGGTCATTCCGTGCCTGTGGGCGACCTTTGGCGTATGCAGCTCGACTTTTCCCGTGGGCATGGATCCTTCCACTATCCTTCCGGCCGGATTGATATGGTCCACTATGTACAGCGACGGGGCATTCTCCATCGCCGCCATGGTCTCCATAAGCATGAATACGTCCTTGGAATAATTGAAGTACCTTGCTCCGGCATCCTGGATCTCTACCACCACGGCATCCAGGTCCTTCAGGGCTTCAGGATCGAAGGAGATGTGGTTGGTGCCCGGGGTGAGTTCAGCTCCCTTGGGACTGAAGACGGCCTGGAGGTTTCCTCTTTCCCTGAACAGGTCGTACATATAGCGCCCGCGGGCGGTGTCCCAGCAGTTCTGAGTGCAGAAACAACCGACCCTGCCGCTCAGCAGAGCCTTGTCCAGCTGGTCCTCCAGCGCCGTTGTCCTGAACGAGAACATTTTCCCGCTAACCTTTTATTATGGTGTCCGCTACGCCGACCACTTCAGCTGCAAGCGCCTCGGCTTCTTCCATTGTGGGAGCCTCTGAATAGATGCGTATGATGGGTTCGGTGTTGGAACGGCGCAGGTGGACCCACTTGCGCTCGGCTTCAAAACTGATCTTCACGCCGTCGATGCAGTTGATGTCTTCGGATGCATAGACTTCCTTCAGCCTGTCCATTATCCTGTCGATCAGGCCGGAGTCGGAAAGTTCGATCCTGTTCTTGGCGATGTGGTATTCAGGATAGGTTTTCTTGAGTTCGCTGACCGTCATCCTCTTCCTTGCCAGGTTGGAAAGGAAGAGCGCCACTCCGACCATCGCGTCACGTCCGTAATGTACGGCAGGGTAGATCACTCCGCCATTGCCCTCGCCTCCGATCAGCGCATTGGTCTCGCGCATCTTGGTAGTAACGTTGACCTCTCCCACGGCGGCTGCCTCATAGGTGCCTCCGAATTTCTCGGTGACATCCCGGAGGGCGCGGCTGCTCGAAAGGTTGGAACAGGAGACTGCAGCATAAGGGTATGCAACCTCTTCCAGCGAGATGCTCTCGGCTTCGGCTATCTTTGCAGCCCTTTCGAAGAGGTAAGAGGCAACGCTCACCAGGGTATATTCCTCACCGAACGGCTCGCCGTCCTCGCAGATGAATGCGAGACGGTCTACATCCGGATCGACGGATATTCCCATGTCGGCATGCTCCTGGACCACTGCTGCTGAAAGGGTCGCCAGATTCTCCGGAAGGGGTTCCGGGTTATGGGCGAAATCACCGGTGGGCTCGCAGTTGAGGCGTATGCATTCGACACCAAGCCTTTCGAGAAGACGCGGCATGATGATACCTCCCACGGAGTTGACCGCGTCAAGGACCACTTTGAACTGGGCTTCCTGGATGGATTCCACATCAACGTCCGGACACGCAATGACGGCGTCCAGGTGCTCCTCGGTGTAGTCATGTTCCGTCACCTCTCCCAGTTCGTCCACCCCGGCGAAATCGAATTCACCCTTGGCGGCCAGGTCGAGTATCGCCCGGCCTTCTGCTGCAGTCAGGAACTCCCCGTTGCCATTGAGCAATTTCAGGGCATTCCACTGGCGGGGATTATGGGAAGCAGTGATGATGATCCCTCCGTCAGCCTCCGCGAAAGTCACCGCCATTTCGGTTGTGGGCGTCGAGGCCAGTCCGATACGGACCACATCGACTCCGCAGGCGACTAGTGTGCCAACCACGAGGTTCTCGACCATCTGTCCGGAGAGCCTCGCATCCCGTCCGACCACGACCTTGTATCTCCTGTCATCGGGTCGAGGTTTCCTCTGTGGCATCGTGGCGCAGTACGCGGATGTGAAACTGACTATGTCAACGGGAGAAAGCCCTTCACCGGGCTTTCCTCCAATAGTTCCCCGGATGCCGGAGATAGATTTTATCAGACTCATTTAAAATGACTTGGATATTAGACAGCCAGTGTAAGCATAAGCGCGCCGACCAGACCGAGGATTGCGTAGAATTCGGGGAGGGCGGCGTAGATCAGGGTGTTGGTCTGGACATCATGTCCCTGGGAAATGCCTACTATACCGTTGGCGCATACTTGACCCTGGCGGATTGCGGAAATCATGCAGACGATGCCGACTCCAATACCGACTCCGAAGAGCAGGGGACCGTTGGCGGCGAAGTCGAACTTGTACACGAGCAGCCACATGAAGAAGGCCACGAAGCCGTAGATACCCTGTGTGGCCGGCAGGGCCGAGAGGATCATGTAGCTGCTGGACTTCTCCGGAGCGTTCTTAAGGGCACCTTCAGCTGCGTTGCCAGCGATCGTAGTTCCGATGGCGCTTCCGACGCCGGCGAGGCTGAGCATGAGCCCGAGGCCAAGATAACCGAGAATTTCGTTCATAATGCTATTGGATTTGTTTGTTTGTTATTGGTCTGTATGTTCTGCCCTTGCCTTCGTACCCGCTGTTCTTGAAGAACTCGAGGAAATTCAGACGCAAGGGATGGACGAATGCGCCCAGGCAGCACATCGCGAGGTTGAGAGCGTGGCCGACCAGGAAAATCACAGCGAAGGCCAGCCAGCCCACGCCGAAACTTCCGTCTCCTACCGTCATCGCGGCGATGTCGTTGAATGCTTTTCCAAGCATTCCTCCGGCAAGACCGAGAGCATATAGGCGTAGGTAGCTCAGTACGTCGCCGAGGAGTCCGGTGGCGGTATTGTACGTCTCCCACAGTCCGGGAGCGATGTTCTTAAGGGGATTCCTGTGGATATCGCTCAGCAGGAATATTCCTACGGCGGAGATTACTCCGATGGCGATGATGATCCATTTGGTCACCGTGGAACTCAGTACACCGGTCAGGGATATTCCTCCCACGACGACACCTCCCACGATCAGCAGGGTCCAGCCCCAGGTGCCGAGCGAGTTGGCGAATCCGTTCTTTTTGGTGGCGTATACGGCCTTCAGGATGAAGGCGAGCGACAGGTGCAGGATACCGATAAGCACCGACAGGACCATGTTGGCATCGAAGCCCGCGATGTTCCCTGTAACCATGCATTTCTTCAGCCAGCCAGGAACCCAGGATGCCTGGGAGATGTCATAACCGAAGAACGTGTGCATCACGATGCCTATGACGAAAGTCCCCGCTCCAAGGGTTATGACCAGAGGAGCCAGGTCCTTGAGGCCGCTTGAACGGCGCAGCAGCAGTCCGATGACCATGAGTGCGATCCCGTAGCCGGCATCCCCCATGCACATGGCGAAGAATAGGAGGAAGAATACCGACAGGTAGGGAGTAGGGTCGAATTCATTGTAATCTGGCCGACCGTACATGTCAGTCAGCACGGTGAACATCCGGGTGAACCAGTTGCCTTTTAGCTTGATGGGCGGATTGTCTTCCTTGGCGGCTGCATCCTTGATGTACAGGACCCCGTCCATCGCGTCAAAGGCCTGGCAGAGCCTCTCCTCTTCCTTGGCCGGGGCGAAGCCCTCGAAGATGGTGATATGGTTCTCGGCGGCCTTGCCCGATCCCGCTCCGGCAAGGTATCGCTGCAGACCGGACATGGCTTCAGCCTCCCTTTCCTCCAGTGCGGGGATATAATCCTTGAGTTTATACAAAAGCCCCCTGCAGGCGATAAGCTCGCCTTCCAGGTCGGCCAGACTGCCTTCGGCTGAAACAAGGTCCTTTGCCGGAGCAGGTATTTCCTCGACGGGGAATGAATATTCAGGATCGTCCGAAACGGTGACGAACCAGACATGCCTGCCGTCATCGGCAATTTCCTGGAGTGCATATTCCGAGCCCCAGGATGGATCGTAGGATTTCTTCAGGACGCGGTAGAAACGGGTCTTGAATCCCAGTTTCTCCAGGCCTTCCAGGGCTTCCTTGTCATAGTTTCCCCAGATCCTTATGTCATCCAGTTCCTTATATGCCGCGTCGATATCGGATTTCAGCTGCTTTTCCTTCGGAGCCAGTTCTTCGAACAGTTCCAGCGGATGGTCGATGATTCCGTCCGCAGACGGACTGAACTTGCCCTGGTTCAGATCGGACTCCGGTTCAAGGGCTTTCAGGTACCTGGATGCCTTCCTGCATGATTCGACTTCGGAGGACAACGTCGCGGAGGCATCGTCGACGGGCTTTTCGGAGCGTGTGATGTCCACCACGCCCAACCCCTCGAGGTCCTTGAGGAACTTTTCAGCTTCGCCGCTCAGGAGGACGAAGGAATATCTGGTCATTTTCTCAATCATGGCTCTCTTCCTCCGATTCTTCTGCGGCATGGCGCTCCTTGACGATCTTCGAGGAAGCCTTGCTGAGGTTCTCCTCGTCTTCCATGTACCGCTTTATCTTGCGTATGGCCTCCTGGTAGCCCGGGATCTGGACTTTTTCGTACAGGTTGACCTTCTGGGTCGTCTTCTTCCTCTGGTAGTCCAGTATCCTGCGCTTCTCCTTGTATACCTCGGATTCGATTCCGAGTCTTGAAAGCTCCTTGAGAATGGCCACGCCATCCTTGTACCATGCAGGCTTGGCGAAGGTGTTGAATGGACGGATCTCATAATCAATCCCGTCGAGCTCAGGACACTTGACTCCGGCCACCTTGACCGTCTTGAGCACGATGTCCTTGATGGACACGAGGCCTGATTCGAACTCGTTCCACAGCGGGGCGAGATACTCGTACTTCTTCTCCGCTTCGTCGAGTTCGGCGATCAGGCTCTCGCTCTTGTCCTTGGCCTTGCGCACCTCGAGACGCAGGGCGCTCTCCTTGTTCTGCAACGTCGGGAGGGCGTTCTGACGCATCTTGAGCTGCTTCTGCAGGTTGTTGAGCGCAGTCTTGTTATATTGAAACTTTATCGCCATTTCAGGTTAACGGCCTTTCCAGTATTTGTCGATCAATGATTGCTTGATTCCGGTCTCCGCCTTCGTGAAATACTTCCCGAAGAGTTCCCAGGCGGTGTCGAGCATCTCGGTGATGCTGATGTTGACGTCGATGGAAAGCAGCCTGGTAGCATATTCCTTGGCGTAGTCGAGACAGCGGTGGTCATAGTCCGAGAGGTCGAAACCGTTCTCCATCTTCGTCTTCGCGTTCTGTGCATCGGCATAGAGGCGGACTCCGGCGTTCATGACCTGGCTGTGGTCCTCGCGGGTCTTGATGTTCTGCACCCTCTGCTTGAGTCGTGAAAGGGAGCGGAACGGGTCGATGATGACCTTGCCCGAATCCGAGTCGGCCCTCAGGAAGAGCTGGCCTTCGGTGATGTAACCGGTGTTGTCCGGAATGGCATGGGTGATGTCCCCGTCATTGAGGGTGGTGACGGCTATGATGGTGATGGATCCCTCCGTAGGGAGCTGTACGGCCTTCTCGTAAATCTTTGCCAGGTCTGAATAGAGCGAACCGGGCATGGAGTCCTTCGAAGGTATCTGGTCCATTCGGTTGGAAACTATCGAGAGGGCGTCCGCATACAGCGTCATGTCGGTTAGAAGGACCAGGACCTTTTCGTTCTTGTCTACTGCGAAATACTCGGCGGCGGTTAGGGCCATGTCCGGTACGAGGAGGCGCTCCACGGGCGGATCCTCGGTCGTATTGACGAAGCAGATGATCCTCTCCAGGGCTCCGGCATCTTCGAAAGCGTGGCGGAAGAAGAGGTAATCGTCGTTCGAAAGGCCCATTCCGCCCAGGATGATCTTGTCGACGTCAGCCCTGAGGGCCACGTCGGCCATTACCTGGTTGTACGGCTGGTCAGGATCGGCGAAGAACGGGATCTTCTGGCCTGAGACTATCGTATTGTTGAGGTCGATTCCGGCGATTCCGGTGGGAATCAGCTCGGAAGGCTGGCGTCTCTTGTACGGGTTGACGGACGGACCGCCGATCTCGCGTTCCTCTCCTTCGACCTCGGGACCTCCGTCGATAGGATGTCCGTAGGCATTGAAGAAACGGCCGGACAGCTGGTCGGAGACCCTCAGGACCGGCGGTTCTCCGAGGAAGGTGACCTCGGCGTCAGTAGGGATGCCCTCGGTGCCCGAGAATACCTGAAGAGTCACCAGGTCACCCTTGGTCTTCACAACCTGGGCGAGCTTGCCGTGTACCACCGCAAGTTCGTCATTGGTTATTCCCTTGGCCTTGAGGGCTACCGTAGCCTTGGTGATCGCTTCAAGGCGGGTGTATATTCTTTGATATGCCTTAGTTGCCATTTTCTTCTACGAGTTTTTGGGTCTTCGCTGCGTAATTCTCGAATGCTTCGCTGTGGAACTCAGTGTAGTTCATCTGGCGGAGGTCGTTGATCAGTTCCTTGAAGAAGTCGCGGCACTGCTCGAAGTCATCGAACTGGAATTCGATGTTGCAGAGGTCCAGCACCAGGTCGAGCATATATTTCTGGCGTTCTATGGGACAGAGGGCGTCTATGCTGTCGAAGGCGTCCTGCTGCAGGAAAACGAAGTCGATGAGTTCGGATTTCCAGAAGCTGATATGGTATCCGATGGGCACGCCGTCATCACCGAGGATATTGATCTGCTCGTAGGCTTCGCGGCCTCGTCTGAGAAGGTTCTTGGCTTCCAGAACCTTGCTTACCCATCCGTGCTCGACATTCTGGTCCAGGTAGGAGATGATTTCGGGATACTCCAGGTACTTCGAATAGGACTCGATAGGGTTGACGGCGGGATATCTCTTCTGGTCCGCCCTGTTCTGTTCCAGGCCGTAGAAGCATCTGGCCGCCTTCTTCGTGGATTCCGTGACAGGTTCCTTGAGGTTTCCACCGGCAGGGGAGACAGTCCCGATGAAGGTTACCGCTCCGGTGCCGCCGTTGTTCAGGATCACCATTCCTGCCCTGGAGTAGAAGTTGGAAATGATGGAGCTCAGGTCGACAGGGAAGGCGTCGGCTCCCGGGAGCTCTTCCATTCGGTTGGACATCTCCCTCAGGGCCTGGGCCCAGCGTGAAGTGGAATCCGCCAGGAGGAGGCATTTGAGCCCCATCGCCCTGTAATACTCGCAGATCGTCATCGCAGTGTAGACTGATGCCTCACGGGCGGCGACCGGCATGTTGGAAGTGTTGCAGATGATCGTCGTACGCTCCATGAGGTGGCGTCCCGTATGAGGATCGATCAGTTCAGGGAATTCAGTGAATATCTCCACGACCTCGTTGGCTCGCTCACCGCAGGCTGCCATGACTATGACATCTGCCTCTCCCTGCTTTGCGATCGCATGCTGGAGAACGGTCTTTCCGCAACCGAAAGGACCGGGGATGAAACCTGTACCGCCTTCGGCGATAGGATTGAAGGTATCTATGCACCTGACTCCGGTCTCCATGATCCTCTGCGGCCTCGGTTTCTCCTTGTATGCCTTCACGGCCACCTTCACGGGCCATTTCTGGGTCATGTTCACGGATATGTCCTCACCGTCCTCACCGGTCAGCACCGCTATTTCGGTATCCACGTTGTAGGATCCTGCCGGAACGATCTTCTTGACGGTGTATTCACCCTTGAACGAGAAAGGCACCATGATCTTGTGGGGCAGCCAGCCTTCCTTGACCTCACCGAGCCAGTCAGCTGCGACCACCTTGTCGCCGGGCTTGGCCACGGGGGTGAAATCCCACAGCTTAGCGTGGTCGAGCGGATCGGTATATTCACCTCTCTTCAGGAACACTCCGTCCATCGTGGCCAGGTTGTTCTGCAGGCCGTCGTAAACGCTGGACAGCAGTCCGGGCCCCAGGGTGACCTCCAGCATCCTGCCTTCGAATTCGACGGGGTCTCCGTTCTTCAGGCCCCTGGTGCTCTCGAATACCTGGACGGAAGCCTTGTCCCCAGACACCTTTATGACCTCGGCGAGGAGGGGAGTGCCGTCCAAGGTGATGTAGCAGAGTTCATTCTCCGCCACAGGCCCGTCGACCTGAACTGTCACCAGGTTGGAGACAATCCCGATTACTTTTCCTTTAGTCTTCATATATGATGTTGTCTTTTACTCCTTTGAAGGTTCCCCGGACCTCGTCGATGAGATTGAAGAACATCTCGCGTCCGGTTTCCACATCCAACGATGTCCATCTGTCGATTATGTGCAGCTTTGCGATGTAACCCAGGACGGAATCCAGGTCGAAATAGCTAAAGAGGGTAAGTTCGCCGATCTTGTCCCAGACGAGGATGTCGAGGCTGCGCTCCCTCTTCAGGAGGTCCGTCATTGCCAGCACTGCATCCATTTTTGGCGCCTCTTCGAATTCCCCGGTACCGGCATCGATCGTGTCCTTGTTCTCCGGCATGCCGAAGGCCTTGTTCAGGAAACGGGCCTTCGCGTTGCGGAAGTTAAGGTCGAATCCGAAGTACTCCCGTATGAAGCGGTTGCCGTCGTTGAGGACGGATACATAGAAATCCCTGTCCAGATTCTCTTCCTTGAATCCGGAAAGCAACCTGTCGACCGTCTTTTTGTCGGAAGGACCGAGTTGTGACTTGATCCATTCCACGGTCTGGCCGAATGAGGATTCTCCCGGCTTCCAATCGGGAGCCAGGGCGGGCAGGCTGGAGATTATGTATTCGTAGTTGGCCATCACTCTCCGAAGAGCAGCTTGCGGGTTGCTGGTCTGAGATATTCGCAGATCAGGTTCTTGAAGGACTCGTCGGTCATGCTGATGAAGTATGATCCGTCCTTGGGACCGATATTGAAGCCTCCGGCGATCTTCTTGGAGAACTTGGCCTCGATGCCGCCTTTAAGGGCTTTCGACAACTCGCTCCCGATGAAAGGCTCGAGTTCTCCTTTCAGGCTTTCCGGAAGAACCACTTCCAGGTCGACGGCCTCTTCTGCGTTGAACTTACTGGCTACGGCCAGAATCACTTCCTTGACAAAGTCGGCCGAGGTAAGCGCCGAGCTGACCGGCTTGGCAGTCATCCCGTCCATAAGGAGGTTCTCGATGTCCTTCCTCGTAGCCTGGACGCTCTGGACTGCAGCCATCCTGACGTCGCCCTCGACTTTCGTACGGAAGTCTTCGGCCTCTTTCCCGGCATTCCTTATTATCTCGTCAGCCTTTTTCTGGGCAGCCTCGATAATCTCGGAGGCCTTTTCATTAGCCTTTGCAAGAATGGCTTCGCCTTCTTCCTTTCCCTTGGACAGACCTTCCTTGTAGAGCCTGTCAGTCAGTTCCTGGAGCTTGTTATCCATATTTTGTAAATAATAAAGTAATATCCTTTTAAAAGCAATTATAAATAACCGTTATCCCAAGAAACCGAGGAGGATACCGGCCGCTACGGCGGATCCGATGACACCGGCGACGTTGGGACCCATAGCATGCATGAGAAGGTGGTTGTCAGGATCGAACTCGCGTCCGACTATCTCGGACACGCGGGCGCTGTCGGGTACGGCGGATACTCCGGCATTGCCGATGAGTGGATTGATCTTCCTGTCACCCTTCAGGAACAGGTTCCAGAACTTGACGAACAGGACGCCTACCGTGGTGGCTATGACGAAGGAGAGAAGTCCGAGAAGGAATATCTTGAGAGATTTTCCTGTCAGGAACTTGTCCGCCTGGGTGGAAGCACCGACGGTGAGTCCGATCAGGGTGGTCACCACATCGATCAGCGGCCCCCTGGCGGTTTCCGCGAGACGGCGGGTCACACCGCTCTCCTTGAGCAGGTTGCCGAAGAAGAGCATGCCGAGGAGGGGAAGTCCTGAAGGGACGATGAAAGCGGTGAGAAGGAAACCGACGATTGGGAAGACGATCTTTTCCCTCTGGCTGACCTGGCGCGGTGCAGGCATCCTCATCAGACGCTCCTTCTTGGTGGTGAGCGCCAGCATGATGGGCCTTTGGATCACCGGGACGAGGGCCATGTATGAATATGCGCTCACGGCGATCGCTCCCATGAGGTCCGGAGCCAGCTTGGACGACAGGAAGATGGCGGTCGGGCCGTCCGCTCCTCCGATAATACCTATGGCTCCGGCCTGGTTGGGATCGAATCCCAGGAGAAGTGCCAGGAGATAGGCTCCGAATATTCCTGTCTGTGCGGCGGCACCGATAAGCAGCAGCCTGGGTTGGGATATGAGGGCCGAGAAGTCAGTCATTGCGCCGATGCCAAGGAAGATGAGCGGAGGGTACCATCCCTGCTTGACTCCCTGGTAGAGCGTGTTCAGCACCGAACCGTCCTCGTAGACACCTATGTTCAATCCCGGGAACATGGGGATGTTCCCTATGATCATTCCGAAACCAATGGGGATGAGGAGCAGGGGCTCCCACCCTTTCTTGATGGCTATCGTAATGAACAGGATGCCGATCAGGATCATGGCGATGTTCTGCCATGTCGCGTTGGCGAACCCGGTGAAATACCAGAACTGCTGGAGATTTTCGACGATGGTGTTCATCCTAGGCTATCTTGACGATTTCGGCTCCTTCAAGTACTGAGTCTCCCTTGTGGACGAGGATTGCGGTCACGGTACCGTCTGAGGAAGCCTGGATCTCGTTCTCCATCTTCATCGCCTCGATGACGGCAACCTTCTGTCCGGCCTTGACAGCCTGTCCTTCCTTGACGGAGACTTCGATGATAACTCCGGGGAGGGGAGATGTGACTGCCTTGCCGGCCCCTGCCGGAGCGGCCGGTGCAGGTGCTGCCGCAGCTGCAGCAGGTGCAGGTGCAGCTGGTGCTGGAACCGGAGCCGCAGGGGCGACGGGAGTATCCATCTCGACTTTGTAGGAAGCTCCGTTCACGGTTACATCTGCGATATTACCTTCAACTGAGTTGATGTCAACGTTGTATTCGTTTCCGTTGATCTTGAATTTGTAGGTCTTCATATGAGTTATTTTGTATTATCGTGGTAATTGCCTGAAATTCTGTGCCTTGCCCGCCCAGGTGCTGCCCGGTGTCGGTTTGATCGTCAGGATGAAACTCTCCTGGTCGTGGATGCCTCCACCGAGATAGTCGTCAAGGGCCAGCGCTATGGCTGCATAGACTTCGCCTCCGAACTCCTGTGAGAGGGCCATGGATATCGCCGCGGCGATTTCAGGAGAGACCTCTCCTGCCTTCAGCTTCTTTACCTTCCTGGGCTTTGAAGCCTTGATCCCCTTGGCGGAGGGTTTCTTGTTGTAATCCCCGATCCAACCGAAGATGAAAGACAGAATCATGAGGGCGGTGAAAACCACCATTACGGCTATCAGGGTAAGCACCCAGCCGTGGGGATCCTTTTCCTTCATCACCTCGCTCTTGGTCTTGGCGTCCACGTCTCCGTTGTAGGAACCGGGTGTGGGCCGGTTGGAGATCCTGGTTACGAAATCCATCGCCTTGACGCCCGTAGGGACCCTCACCACGGAATTGTCCGCAGGAAGGTCCGCAGGGATTTCAAGTTCATCGATGATGGTCTTCCCGTCGTTGCTGACGAGATACAGGGTCGA
>JAEEGI010022181.1_pt1 | contig 12563 bp, 15 predicted proteins | sample 8958751 | NCBI WGS metagenome assembly JAEEGI01 (sample SAMN16246545, study PRJNA631951) | gut metagenome | biome: gut microbiome; feature: rumen; material: KS-attached | host: Bos | place: Iran: Karaj | collected 2018-10 | reverse complement strand
CCTTGCCCCTCGCAGGAGGGGCTGGGGGAGGGTTTGTAACTATTGGCAACTTTGATTCAATGAGTAAGTCAAATAGTCCCCCTGTGTTCAAAAGCGGAACAGACCAGCCTGGACGAGTTCTGTGAAAGATGTTGACAAAACGGCCATTTTACCCCTCCATAATTCAAAAATTCTGCGCGAGAAAACTTTTGGTCGGAAATTTTCGAGTTTTGAGAGGGTTCGCTAAATGGTTGTCATTCAGTCGGTTGGGGTGAATTTGGCGAAAAATAGGCATCGCTGGCTTTAAAAAGTCAACGCCGAAAAAAAAATTGGCGTTGCCGTTTTATTTTTCGGCGTGCTTACAAAACCGCGAAAGGGCACCAAATAGAGGCTAAAAACGTGCACAAAACCATAGTGTGTGTGCAAAAATTTGGCTTTTCCCCATCGGTTTTCCATCTGGCGAGGGATAAAGAAGGAGCTAAAACGGCCATTTTTCGCTCTAGAATGCCTCGCAACCGTGAACAAATTTTATTTTGAAAAATTTTGACAAACTTTCCGATTCTTAGCTATCGGCTGTTCTATTTCGTAACAACTTTGTTCACCACAGGGGCCTCTGCCGCTCTCCCCCGCCCCCGCTTCGCCCCACCGTCGCTTTGCTTCCAAATGCTCCCTCCTCGCAATGGTCTTACAGGGGCGGACAAACGCACGGCCTATCCCTGCGAACCACCAGCCGGGTTTTGCCGCCGACCCGAAAAAAAGATTGATATCCTTGGCCGTTTCGTTATTTTTCGCTACCTTTGCACAAAAATTCAGGAGACATCATGCATACCCGAGAAGAACAGATGGAGGCTTTCGGACGGCTGCTCGACGTGCTCGACCAGTTGCGCGAGAAATGTCCGTGGGACCGCAAACAAACCAACGAGAGCCTGAGACCCAACACGATAGAGGAGACCTATGAACTCTGCGACGCCCTGGCGCGCGGCGACCAGCACGACACGATGAAGGAGCTGGGCGACGTGATGATGCACCTTTGTTTCTATGCCAAGATTGGCAGCGAACAAGGGACATTCGACATCTACGACGTGCTGCGCCAGCAGGCCGACAAGCTCATCTTCCGCCATCCCCACATCTATCATCCCAGTCAGGTGGGGCAGGACCGTCCCCTGCCGCTGCCCTACGGCGAGACCAACGAGGAACGCGAGTTTGCCAATGCCAAGACCGCCTCGGAGGTGCTGCAAAACTGGGAGCAAATCAAGCTGAAGGAGAAAGACGGCAACAAGACCGTGCTGAGCGGCGTGCCTGCAGCACTGCCCTCGATGATCAAGGCCTATCGCATACAAGACAAGGCACGCAACGTGGGCTTCGACTGGCAAAAGAAGGAAGACGTGTGGGACAAGGTGCGCGAGGAGCTGGACGAGCTGGAGGCTGAGCTGCGGAGGGAGGACAAAGAGGCATCGACCAACGAGCTGGGCGACTTCCTCTTCGCCGTCATCAATGCCGCACGACTCTACAAGCTCAACCCCGACAACGCCCTGGAGCGCACCAACGCCAAGTTCATCAGCCGCTTCAACTACATCGAGCAGCACAGCATCCGCGCCGGCCGTCCACTCACCGAGATGACGCTGCAGGAGATGGACGAACTGTGGAACGAAGCCAAGCAGCAAGAGAAAAAGCAAGACTAAAAACAACCGACAACGGTCGCGGCCACTGGCTACACATTATATATAAATGTGGCGAAGCCACGTGCCCTTGACTTGACAAACCGATATGGAACCCTTCCGACTGCACATCCTGGGCTGCGGAGCCGCACTGCCCACCGTCAAGCACTTCTCGGCCATGCAGGTGGTGGAGTGCCGAGGCAAACTATACATGATCGACTGTGGCGAAGGCGCTCAGCTGCAGATGCGGCGTTCGTCGCTCTCATTTGAAAAGCTGGGCCACATCTTCATCTCGCATCTCCACGGCGACCACTGCTTCGGGCTGATAGGGCTCATCAGCACCTTCGGGCTGATGGGCCGCAATGCCACCCTGCACATCCATGCGCCAGCACAGCTGGAGCCGATGCTGAAGGCACAGCTCGACATGTTCTTCAACTACGACATCGGCTATGCTGTGGAGTTCCATCCCGTCGACACCAGCCAGCGGGCCGTGGTGTTCGACGACCGCTCCATCACCGTGGAGACCATACCCCTCGACCACCGCATGCCCTGCGCCGGCTATCTGTTTCGCGAAAAGCCCTCGCTGCCGCATATCCGTCGCGACATGATCGACCTCTATGGCATACCCACGTCGCAAATCAACAACATCAAGGCCGGGCAGGGCTTCCAGCTCCCCGACGGCACCTGCATCGAGCACGAGCGGCTGGTGACACCCGCCGATGCCCCCCGCAGCTATGCCTACTGCAGCGACACCCGCTACATGCCCCAACTCTACAAGCAGGTGCAGGGCGTGAGCACGCTATACCACGAGAGCACCTATGCCACCGACAAGCTGCAGAGCGCCCAGAAATACTATCACAGCACCGCCGCCCAGGCGGCCACCGTGGCCCGCGACGCCGGGGTGGGCAAGCTGCTGCTGGGGCATTACAGCGCACGCTATTCCGACGAGAATATTCTGCTCGACGAGGCCAAAACAGTGTTTGAAAACAGCTTCCTGACCCACGAAATGGACATTTTCGACATCTGATTTGCATTTTTCTGCCCAAAAGTTTGGCCAGTACGATTTTTTTTGCTATTTTTGCGCGGTAATTACAAAAATATACATGCATGAATAGAAAATTTTTACTTGTAGCAGCATGTGCTGCGCTCATGACGTTCTCAGTTCCTGCCATGGCCGCGAACATGGTGATGGAGATGGGTGTTGCCGAGCAGGTGGAGGAGCAGGCTCCCACCATCAGCATGGGCGACAACAATGTGGTGAGCGTGCAGAATGCCGCTGGGCTGACACTCGAGGTGGTGTCGCTCACAGGGCGTGCCGTTGCCAGCTATAAAATCGAGGGGCCGGCCCAACGTATTGAACTAAATTTGCCTAAAGGGTGCTACATATTGAAAGTTGGCAAGGTGGTGCGCAAGGTCACCGTGCGTTGATCATTTTTGCGAGTGTTCTTCTTGCACTTCACATTTCTGCCTGCAAAAACAGCGGCACCGACAACGTAGCTGATGAGAAAACCCAGCGATGGGAGCAACTCTATCAGAAACATTTATTGGATGCCCAGCAACATTTGGACATCCTTCTTTCTGAGCAGAAAGACACTCTTTATGCCGACCGCATGGCACGTAGATACTACCATGAGGGCGGCAAGTGGTGCTGGATGGGTAGCCCCACCCAGCTTGAAATGTGTGATGCACTCGACAGCCTGCTCCGCAGCCAGGTGCCGGCCATGGGATTCAAGGACGGCATTTTCGCACTGGGCAACTACGACAAGCAGTTGGCCGACATGCACCAGCCCGACTCGGTGGCCGACATGGCCATCGCCATGGCACAGGTGGAGTGCTGTCTCACACAGGCCTACCTGCGCTATGCCATCGGCCAGCGCTTTGGGTTCACCACACCATCGAAACTCTTTGGCAAGCAGCAATACGACATTGAGATAGAGCAGGCCGACAGCGCCTTCGTGGCCGAGGCCATGAAGCAGCTGAAGGACAAGCACACCATGCTCAACTTCCTCAATTGCGCCGAGCCGCAGGATGCAGCCTATCAGCAGCTGAAACAGCAGCTGCAGAAGGACAGCACGGCCGAGGCGCGCAACCGCACGCTGTGCAACATGGAGCGCTTGCGCTGGCGCGACAGCAAGCATGCCAAGGAGGCATCGCGCTACATCTTCGTCAACATCGCATCGCAGCAGGTGTGGGCCATCGGCCCCGACAGCGTCATCAACATGCGCATCTGCTGTGGAAAGGTGGCAACGAAGACACCGCTGCTATCCAGCGCGATACACCGCATCGAGGTGAACCCCGAATGGGGAGTGCCGCAAAGCATCATCCGAAACGAGATGAGCGGCCATGCCGGCGACTCGGCCTATTTCGCACGGCGCAACTACTACGTGGTGGGCAGTGGTGGACAACGGGTCAACCCGGCCCATCTGTCGAGTGCCGACTTGCGCAGCGGGCGCTATGCCGTGCGTCAGCGCAGCGGTGCCGGCAATTCGCTGGGACGAATCATCTTCCGCTTCCCCAACAAGTTCTCGGTGTATCTGCACGACACCTCGTCGCCCAGTGCCTTCAACCGTGAGTCGCGCACCGTCTCGCACGGTTGCGTGCGACTGCAGCGCCCCTTCGACATCGCCGAGTTTGTGCTGCATGATGCCGACCCCTGGCTGCTCGACAAGATGCGACTGTCGATGGACCTGCAGCCCAAGACGGAACAGGGCAAGCAATACAAGAAGCAGCACAGCGGCGCCATACGCTTAGTGAACAATACGCCTGTGGAGCCAACGGTGCCGGTGCTTATCGATTACTACACCTGCTATCCCAATCCACAGACGGGAAAAATGGACATCTGGGGCGACCCCTACGGCTACGACAAGATTCTGCTCAAGGCCATCCGGCCTTTTGTGAAGTAAGTAAGGGTGGGGGAATTCATACAGACGCTTATGACATCCTACGACGACCAGCAACTGAAAGACATGCTCCAGAACCCGGCCACGCTGCGCAAGGGGTTTGAAGCCATGGTGCGCCAATACAGCGAGCAGCTCTATTGGCAGGTCAGGCGCATCGTCATCACCCACGAGGATGCCAACGACGTGGTGCAGAATGCACTGCTCAAGGCGTGGAGCTCGATAGCAACCTTCAAGGGAGAGTCGAAAATATCAACATGGCTGTCGCGAATAGCCATCAACGAGGCTGTCGACTTCACACGAAGACTGAAAAACCGCCCCACATTGAGCACCGACGATGCCGACCTGGGACTGGCCAACCAGCTCATGGCCGACAAATACTTCGACGGCGACGAGACCGAGGCCATGTTGCAGGAGGCCATCGCCAGCTTGCCCGACGTGCAGCGCACCGTGTTCCAGCTGCGCTACTACGACGAAATGAAATATAGCGAGATGAGCAAGGTACTGGGAACGTCGGAGGGAGGACTGAAAGCGTCTTATCACATTGCAGTGAAAAAAATTACAGATTTTTTCCACAAACGTGATTAAACTTTGATAGCCGATATACGTCAATAAGACAAAACGATAGCAAAACTATGATGAACGAAGAAGAATATCTGAAAAGCAAAGTGGGCAATCGGAACCCCTTCACCGTGCCCGCGGGCTACTTCGAGCAGCTCGCGCAGCAGGTGATGGACCGCATCCCTGCAGTCACGCAGGAGCTGAAGCCCGCACCTAAGAAGACTGTCTTCAAGCAGTTGCGCCCTTGGCTCTATGCCGCTGCGTGCGTCTGCGTGGGAGTCTTCACCGCAGGAGTGCTCTTCAACAGCCAGAACGACAACTCGAAGGAGCTGGAGCAGATGGCAACGTTGGAGCAGGAAAACATCAACTACTACAGCGACAACTATATCGACGAGGAGGCCGACTACGCCATGTTCGACAATCAGGAGATATACGCTTGTCTGCTGGCTGACATGTAAACAATAAAAGCACAGGAAGAAAATGAAGCAGTTTTTTGTCGCATTGATGATGGCGCTGTTTGCCACGGGCATACAGGCTCAGCAGCAATGGATGCCACAGCGAGGGGGAGGCCAGCAAGGCTCGCAGGAGCGTTTCTCGCCAGAGAAATTTGATGCCGACCTGCAGGAATTTATCACCAAGGAGGCTGGCTTGTCGCACCAAGAGGCCGCCAAGTTCTTCCCTGTGTATAAGGAGATGCTCGGGAAGCAGCGTGCACTCTTCATGCGCCAGAGCCAATTGGCAAAGGTGAAGCCTGCCGATGAGCAGGGCTGCATGAAGGTGATTAAGGAGGGCGATGACATCGACTTGGAGCTGAAGAACATCCAGAAGAACTATCACAAGCGGTTCCTCGACCTCATGCCCGCCTCGAAGGTCTACGACATCTTGCAGGCCGAACAGCGCTTCTTCCGCCATACCATGCGAAGCTGGGGACGTGGCAAGGGCAATGTTCGCCGTCAGCAGTTCCCACATTTCCCGCAGTTCCCGCAATTCAATCAAGGGCAGGGGGGCGGAATGCCACAAATGCCGCAATTGCCACAACGGCGCGGTCAGAACTGAGGGAGCTCCTTTAAATCTTCATCACGCTTCAGCAGCGTAGAGCGCTCCAAGCGCGATTCCATTAGCCGCCAGGCAGAGCTGTAGACATCTACTATTTGCTCTGTCTGGTGTTCGTTTATTTGGTAGTTGCGCCATACTTGAATCACAAACAGGCTGCTGTCTACCGGTGTCTGCACCTGCACTTTCTTCATGTCGATGCGCAGCGTCTCGTTCATGCGCAGCGACAGGCTGTCGGCCGTCAAGGCCGTCATCTCGGTGCGTCCTTCCAATCGGTTGGTGATTTCGGCCTTCATGTGGGCCTCCATGAAGTCGACCATGTCAAGGCGGTTGTTCTTCGTGAGATAGGGCATCAGCGAGTCGGGCATAGCCTTAAAGAGGGCGGCCATCGTTGGCTCCTCCGTGCTTTGGGTGTCCTGCTTCTCCGCGCTTTGTGCGCCCTTTTTCTCCGTGCTTTGTGCTCCCTGCTTCTCCGTGCTTTGTGCGCCCTTTTTCTCCGTGCTTTGTGCTCCCTGCTTCTCCGTAGGCTGCGGCTTTGCCGCAGCACCCTCCCGCTCCTGCTGGGCTGATGCTGAAGCGGAAGCCAGCAGCAACAAAGCAAACAAATACTTTCTCATAGCTTCAGAATGGTTTCGTAGTTCAGTGGCATGCGCTTGCCGATGCTGGTGATGATGGTGGCCGCGCCCTGCGCCTCGGCTTCTTGCTGTGCCAAGCGTGCCATCGTCGCAGCATTGCCATCATCGAGATGGCTGATAGGCTCGTCGGCCAATAGGAAATCGAAGGGCTGAACCAAGGCGCGCATCAGTGCCACGCGCTGCTGCTGACCGAACGACATGCGGCCAACGGGCGACTGCAGCTTGTCGGCGATGCCCAGCATCTCGAACCAGCTCTCTATCTGCTGGCGCGAGCGGTGCTGCGTCAGTCGGTTCTTTATTTCCACATTCTCATAGGCCGTCAGCTCTGGGAAGAGGCGCAGCTCCTGGAAGAGACAGCTCACGTGCTGCTGACGCAGCTGGCACCAGTCTTTGATGTGATAGCTGCGGGCATCGCATCCGTCGAAGAGGAGGCTGCCCGTGTAGTCGTTGCGGTAGCCCAGGATGTAGCTGCAAAAGGTGCTCTTGCCTTTGCCGCTGTCGGCCTCAATCAGGTAGTGGCGCCCCCGTTCGAAGGTGATGTCCTGCAGCCAGATGTCGGAACCCTCGGCTGACGTGCCATTGGCAAACACCTGCGGCAGCACATGGTGGAATGTTATGCTGTTCATTGTCGTGATAATTGCATCATCATAATGGCGCTGAGGCCGGCCGTCTCGGTGCGCAGACGGCTCTTGCCCAAGTCGACCGATACGAAGCCGGCGTCGATGGCCATCTTCACTTCGTCTATCGAGAAATCGCCCTCAGGCCCCACCATGACGATGGTCTCGTCTGCTGTGTCGCCCTCGGCCTTCAGCTGCTCGAAAAGGTTCACCCTTGGCACCTCCTCATAGCAGTGGGCAATGAAGCGATGCCCCTGCTGATGATGGGCTACGAAAGCCTTGAAGTCTTGCATCTCGTTCACCAAGGGCTTCCACGCCTTCCGGCTCTGCTTCATGGCGGCGATGGCAATCTTCTCCAGTCTTGCCGTCTTCACCACATGGCGCTCGGAGAAGCGGCAATCGAGGAGCGACAGCTCGTCGAAGCCCACCTCGGTGGCTTTCTCCACCAGCCATTCCATGCGTTCCATCATCTTCGTGGGAGCGATGGCCAAGTGGATGCGTCCGCTCCAAGGGCGCTGTTGCGGCAGTGCTTGCTCTATCTCGTAGAGGCAGTGCTTGTTGCTCGCCAAGCTCACTCTTGCGCGATAGAACGTCCCTTCGCCGTCCATCAGCACCATATCGTCGCCTCCCTTCAGCCTGAGCACACGCAATGCATGCGCAGCTTCCTCGTCGGGAAGCGCGGTGGCGGTAGGGGCTTGCGGCACATAGAAATAGCGTTCTTCTTTCATGTGGTGGTGATGGTCGAGAAAGGCGCTTGGGGCGAGCGGCGCCTAATCTCGTCGCGCAGCTGCGAGGCCAGCTCGTAGTTCTCTTCTTCGACAGCTTCTTTCAGCGCTGCCTTCAGCCGCTGGGTCTCCATGGCGTTGATGGGAATCGAGATGCCCTTGGCATGCTCGTCGAAGGGCACGCTCTGCCGCGCCATCAAGCGTTCCTCGATGTAGAGCGGTATGCTGGATATGATGCTCAGCAGGACGCCATCGCTGGTGCGTACCCTGACCGATTCGCCGCTTTTCATGTCCATCAGCATCACCTGATACTGACCGTTGTAGACGCCCACAATGGTCATCTCATATTCCGACGGTAGCAGTTGCAGCAGGGCTTCGGGCAGCATGGTGCGACACACGTCCTTGTTGCCGCGCAGGCGCATCAGCAGCTGGCGACACATGTCGGCGTCGCAAACCACCGAGAGTGCCCGCTGGCGGGCCTCATCGGTGAGCATCACCACTGCCAGCTTCTCGTCGCCGGCAATCTGCTGCAGGTTTTCGAATCTCAGTGGTACACGCTTCATTCTTGACTGTGGTTTTTTGACTTTAGACGATAAGACCATAGACTCTATGTATTATAGGCTTTAGCCTATGGACTTTAGACGATAGCCATGGGTTGTGTGGGCCGCATATTTGCGGCCACACCCCGCATGGCTTATTGCTGTTGTTGTACTTTTTCGGGCTTGAACACCAGGGCAAACGCCAGGCCGATGACAAGGGCATAGGCAGCGAAGATGTACCATGCCGACTGCCAGCTGCTGGCGTTGTTAACCACCGCCTGAGCGGCAATCATGCCCAACGAGGCACCCACGCCGTTGGTCATCAGCATGAACAGTCCCTGTGCGCTGGAGCGGATGGACTCATCGGTGCGGCTCTCGACGAAGAGTGAGCCTGAGATGTTGAAGAAGTCGAAGGCCACGCCATAGACGATCATGGACAGGATAAAGAGCCAGACACCGCTGCCGGGATTGCCAATGCCAAAGAAGGCAAAGCGGAACACCCAGCCGAACATGGCAATGAGCATGACCTTCTTGATGCCGAAGCGCTTCATGAAGAACGGTATGAGCAGGATGCAGACGGTCTCGCTGATTTGCGATAGCGAGATGAGGATGTTTGTGTGCTGTACGCCGAAGGTGTCAGCATACTGCGGGTCGGCGCCGAAGCTGTTGATGAACACGTTGGCGTAGCCGTTGGAGATTTGCAGGCACACGCCCAGCAGCAGCGAGAAGATGAAGAACACGGCCATCTCACGCTGGCGGAACAGGCTGAACGCCTTCAGGCCGAGAGCATCGGACAACGACTGCTTTTCCTGGCTGTTCTTCACCGGGCAGGCTGGCAGTGTGAAGGTGTAGCCAAAGAGTATGACGCTGAGTATACCTGAGGCCAGGAACTGGTTTTGATTGTCCTGGAAGCCCATGACATCGACAAAGAGCATCATCAAGATGAAGCCAACGGTGCCGAAGACACGAATGGGTGGGAAATCCTTAACGGTGTCCATGCCAGCCTGTGTCAGTGCATTGAACGCCACTGAGTTAGCCAGTGCAATTGTGGGCATAAAGAAAGCGACACTCAAGGAGTAGAGGGTGAACAACGTCCCGAACTGTGTGTCTGCGCCGTTGCTATAGCCATACCATGCGGCAGCAATCATAAAGAGTCCGGCCAGCAGATGGCAGATGCCCAGCATTTTCTGGGCCTGTATCCAGCGGTCGGCAATGATGCCTATGAGCGCCGGCATGAAGATGCTGACAAAACCCTGAACGGAATAGAACCATCCGATGTTGTCGCCAAAGCCAAGATTGGCCAGATACCTGCCCATGCAGGTGAGGTAGGCTCCCCAGACGGCGAACTCCAGGAAGTTCATTGCAGCCAAGCGTACTTTCAAGTTCATAATGCAGTATGTTTTTAGTTAATGATTACATTATTATAATACGCGCGCACGAGGCCTTCGTCATCGCGTTGGAGCACTATCCGGCCTGGCATCCACTCGGTGCAGGGCAGCTCGCCGCTGAGGGGATAGCAGCGTATCACCTCGCCCGAGCGAATCTCCACTACTGCCAGCTTCATCAGCGAGTTGTCCTCCACCGATGCTATCTCGTGGCAGGCTATGCGGCGTGTAGTCTTCATCTTTGGTATGGAAGCGTATGAGTTGAACATTATTCAAGAAGAGCAGCCTCGTGGATGGCGACACTTCGAATCCTCCGTCGAGGTAGAAGAATCCCTTCACGGCCTTGATGGTGCGAAGCGTGTCCTCTGGTACTCGCAACTGGCTGAGACCCGACGTTGAGAAGTGCAGGTTACGCGTCACCACAGTGTCGCCATAATCCACAGCCAAGTACACCATTCCCCGCTTCTCTCCCGTCTGGTACATATAGTCGCTCTGGAACATCACCATCAGCTGGTCGCCCAGGCGGTAGGTGGAGTCGGCATCGATGTTGAACTCCCATCGGTTGTAGGGTGGGGTGGGGATGAGGATGGCCGTGGCGCGGTCGGCCCACACATTGGCGGTGTCGCCGTGAGCGTTCAGCTGGGCATATTTGCCTATTTCGCCCTCCGATGCACCCAACGACAGGGCCTGTTCGTCGATGCGCTCCGACGCGCGCTGGAAGATGTCGGCGAAGCGGTCGGCGCGGGTGTAGTAGTACACCAGCGACGAGTCGAACTCAGCCTGCGTCAGTCCATGTTTCCTCAGTGCCGCCTCTATGTAGAGTGCCGTATTGTATTCGCGCTCATTCGTGGAGTATTGTTCCTGTTGTGCCAGCGCGCGTGCCATATAATAGTCCACCAGAACGTCTTCCATCTTGCCGGGCTGTATGTATTGGCTCGGTGTCCCTGGCTTGCAGGCCGCAAAGAGCAGTATGCCAGCCATGAGGAGAGAAGCGTATAAGGGTCTATTCACGTTTGAGCGAAATGTTTGCCAATTCTTTCCTGTAGAAGAGCAGCAGTGCCACCACGCCCACCGAGATGCTCGAGTCGGCGAAGTTGAACACGGGGCTGAAGAACACAAACTCCTCACCGCCCCAGAAGGGCATCCAATCAGGCCAGGTGGTGTGGATGATGGGGAAGTAGAACATGTCGACCACCTTGCCCATCAGCAGGGGAGCATAGCCGTTGCCCAGTCCCACCCATTGGCTGACGTGCTGTGGTGTGGAGGCCTCGAAGCCCAGTCCGTAGAACATACAGTCAATCAGGTTGCCAGCTGCTCCCGCCAGCACCATGGCCAGACAGACGATATAGCCCCAGCGCGCCTTGCGTGCCGATTCTTTCCAGATATACCAGCACAGGAAGGCAATAGCAGCCACGCGAAACAGCGACAGCGCCAGCTTCGACCCTATCTGCATGCCCCAGGCCATGCCATTGTTTTCAATGAACGAGATGTAGAACCAGTCGGTGATGTGAATGCTCTCGTGCAGCGTCATGCTGGTCTTCACCTCCACCTTGATCAGCTGGTCGATGAGCAATATGGCCACCACCAGCAGCGCCGCCACGCGTCCACGGGTGAAAATCTTGTTTCCCACTTTTCTCACCTGCGCTTTTTCTCCATTTGCTTCGATTCCACGCTCAGTGTGGCATGGGGCACGGCACGTAGCCGCTCGGCGGGAATCAGCTTGCCTGTGATGCGGTCGATGCCATACGTCTTGTTGTCGATGCGCACCAATGCGGCCTGCAGACCTTGGATGAACTTCTGCTGTCGCGAGGCAAACTTCATCAAGTCTTCTTTCGATTGTGCTTCGCTGCCTTCTTCCAGCGCCTTGTAGGTGGGCGACGTGTCGTCAACGTCGTTGCTGTCGCGGTTGGTCAGCGAGTCCATCATCTGGTCGTAGTCGCGCTTGGCCAGTGCCAGTTTTTCAAGTATAATACCGCGGAACTCCTCGAGTTCTTCGTCGGTGTAGCGTGTTTTTTCTGCCATGGATTCTTTTATGTTGAATGATGTTTTCGTTTTGAAGGTGCAAATTTATATAAAAAAATCGAATTACAAATCTCTTGCGGTGAAAAATTTCAACATTACGTTGCGAAAAGCCCGTCAGGAAAGCCCGTCATCTCTTTTTCCCTATTATTCTGCCAGTCGGATGACGCGGATGCCAAGGCAGCTTTTGCGTTGGTCCAGGTATCTTCGCAAGGTCATGCCCTCTTCTGTCACCTTCTTGTGGAGGCTCGATGCGTGGAACATGTGCAAGCCGTTGTCTTTCCACACGGCAATGGTCAGATGCTGTACATCGAGACCTTGTTTTCTGGTGACGATGGCCATGATGTCACCGTCGTGCACCGTCTGCCGCATCAGCTCCGTATTGTTTATCTCTTCTTTGGGGATATATCGGAATTGCATGCCGCTTACCTGCTTTTCTTTCCGGGCTATCTCGGGCAGCAGGTAGGGATGGAGTTTCAGGGGGAGGTAATCGTT
>JAEEGI010022174.1_pt1 | contig 12565 bp, 11 predicted proteins | sample 8958751 | NCBI WGS metagenome assembly JAEEGI01 (sample SAMN16246545, study PRJNA631951) | gut metagenome | biome: gut microbiome; feature: rumen; material: KS-attached | host: Bos | place: Iran: Karaj | collected 2018-10 | reverse complement strand
GAAATTACATGATTTAGAAAGATCTCCTCCTCCTAAATTAAATATTAAAAATGCTAAAAGTAAAATTAATTGTTGGACTAATAATAATGAAAAAAATACAGTAAATATAAAAACTTTTAGTCAAAATAAAAAAAAAATGAATTATAAAAATGATGAATGGAAAAAAGTTATTAATGATAATAGAAGTATAAATAAATTGGAAAATGATTTTAAAACTATTGCTAATAATTTTAATATTGAAAATTTCTTTAATGAAAAAGAAAATCAAATGAAAGAATTTAATCAAATTCCTTTCATCAAAAAAAAGCAAAATTATATTCAAATATTATCAAACGATTCATATAATGAAATTGTAACCCAATTAAATAATAAATACAAGGACCTAAATGAATAAATAAATAATTTTATTTTTTGATTTTAAGAAATACAAAATATAAAAACTAATATCAAAACTAAATAAAAAAATATAATAAACCATTATAAAAAAAATAAAATAAACATCTTAAAAGTAAAATAGCAAAAAAGTTAAAAAAGAAAAAAAAAATATATATATAAATAATAAAAATGGGAAATTGTTGTAATAGTCCGTATATAGCAGATGAAATAGCAAATTGTTCTTCAATTGATCAAATACAACAATATATATCATTAAAAATAAAAGATATATCATCAGAACAAGAAGAATTAAAAGAATATTTAAAAGATAAAAATAAAAAAACAACATTAATAGATGTTAGTGAATTTAAAGATGAAGATATTGAAAAAAGAATACCTTATTTAGAAGAAATGAAAGATTGTTTTTTAAGAGTTCAAGAATTATTAAAAAATAATCCTAAAATTGATGTTAATGAAACTAAAATAAAAGTAAGTGAATTATATAATATGTATACTTGGCTTTATGATGATGAAAAAAGATATGAAAGTTGGATGGTTAATTTTAAAGATTTTATAGAAAATGGAGGTTTTCAAAAATTAGAAGAAGCAGAAAGAAGTAGAGGAACTATGCCTGTTAAAGGTACTAAAACTTTAAAGGAAGATTCTTTGAGAAAATATAATGAAAATTAAATATTTTTTCATTTTTATTTAATCAAAAAATATTTTGTTAATTGTTTATTTATAATATATTATTTTTATGAATAAACCACTTTTATCATTTAATGTTAAACAATTAAGATTTTATTAAATATAGGATTTAAATTCAAATAAACCTTAATATAAAATTCCAATAACAACTAAAATTACCCATATTATTAATACAAAATACAATAATACCAAAAAAAAAAAATAAAATTAAATTCTAAACTCCAAAAAAATTAAAAATATCAAATGAAAACTTATATTTTCAAATTCCTAAAAAACTTATTATTTTCTTTGAACAATACATTCAAATTTTTTAAGAATAAATTTTTTATTATCAATCCTACTTTGTTTTTTAATATAATTCATTTGATAACAATTTTGACAAACACCTAAAGCATAATGAGTTTTATTTATATGAGGACATTTCCAAGGTTTTTTAATTCTTCCTTTTGAATGATAACAATTTGAACACATACCTTTAGCATAATGTTGAGACATTTTATGTGGACATTCTGTACATAATCTTATTGTTCTTTTCTTTTTTTTTCCTAGAAGAAGGTTGTTATCATTTTCAACTTCTTCATTTTTATTTTTTAAATTTTTATTTTCTGATTCTTCAATTTTTTCTTTTTTTAAAGAAAATAAAAAAAGATTTTGGTACAATAAATTTAAATAATAGAAATTTATACATGGATATATTATTCCATAATTTATTAAAGGGAAATTACTAAAATTATTGTTTTGGATTTGATAATTTTCTGTTTTATATATTTGATTTTGATTTTGAATATTGTTTTTTGGAAAAGGAGAAATATTTATTAAAAGATTTTTTGATTCGTTCATTTTATTATTTTTTTCTTTATATATGAATTTGTATTATTTTTTTTATTATTGTTAGTTTAAAGATAATATTTTAATCATTTATTTGATATTAATAATTTGTTTATATAATATTTTTAACATTTATAATTATTTTTTATTTATTTTTAAAGTGTTTTATAATAAAAGCAAAATAGAAGTTCATATTTATTTTATAATTAAAATCAAATTAAAAAAAGATAAATTTCTTAAAAATAAAAACAATAAAAAATTTAAAATAAATTATTTCAAATTTATCAAGTAAATATTAGATGAAAATGAATATAACTATTATTCAGAACAAATGAAACATCAAGAAATCAAATATTATTGAGTAGTTATTGTGAATTATTTTTTATGATATATTTTTAATCTTTTGAGAATAAATAAAAAATTAGTTTTATGTTTTTTTGGAAAATCCTAATAATTCTAAGTTTCATTCTTTGATTCAATAATATTTTAAAAGAAATTTGAATTAAAATCAAATTATTTTATCAAAAGTTTATAACTTCATAAAATTTAATTATTCATAATCGGAAAAATTATGTAATTTATTCTCTTTCTTAAAACAAATTAACTATTATTTTCATTATTTTCTTTAGGATTAAAAAACTTCTAATTCATAAGTTCCAAAAATGATAATTTCATAAGAAGGATGATTAGATTCAAAAATCATTGATAAAAAGATATTAAATGATTTTTCTTGAATTAACAAAATATTATGTATTTTGATAAAGCTAAAAATAAACTAACTTATTCATTATTGTTTACTAATAATAATAAAGAAAATTCAAAAAATAATAATGAGAATAATATAAGAACAAGTGTCTAAATGATAAAAGAGAATTATATATATAGATAATTTGCTATTTTAAAGGAAAATTCTTTAATAAAACACCATTATGAAAATGACAAAAGTAATAAATTTTAGTTAATCTTCATATGAGCAATGAATCTTAATTAATTTCATTTATTAGAGAAAGAGTTTTATACAATTATATTTTTAAAATATTAATTTAGTTAATTATGATAGTTTAACTTATACAAAGTCTATTAATTGTTATGGATAATTTTTTAATAAAATCTAATATATAATTATATAATTATAAAATTTAAATTCATTCAACAAAATCAAGTGATTAATAATATAAACTATTTTAATATTTTTAAATTCAAAAAAAACTCTTAAAATATTTTTAAAAATAAAAAAAAAATTTTAAAAAATAAAATTAAAAATTGAAAATAAAGATTTTATGAAAAAAGAAAATAATCAAAATATAAATGATTCAAAGAAAATAGAAGATAACGATATAGATTTATCTGATTTAACAGACAAAGCAGTATTTAAAGGAGCATTAAATAATTTAGAAGACCAAAAGTTTCCAAATCCAAATCAAATAAAAAAAAATAGCCACATAATAAATACTCCACATAATATATTACAAAATTTAATAAAACAAGAAAATCCAAACAACAATAATTCATTTCAACCAAATACTTCAATATCAAGTTCAGGATTTATTTCTTTTAGAAATAAAAAAGCAAGATTTGTAAATTTAAATAATACAAATAATACAGAAAATAAAATAGATGAAGAAATTGATCCTAAATTAATTACTCAATCTATTTTAATTAAATTAGGAACTTCTGGTAAACCTCATTTAGCTAATTCTTCTTTTTCAAAAGAAGGACATTTAATTGAATCTACTAAAGCAAATGAAGTTGAAATTGATGAAAAAGATTTAAAAGTGATTCATACTAATTCTTCTAATAATAGTAATAATAATAGTAATAGTGAAGATAGTAATAATGGGGATAAAAATTTTGAAGAAGAAGAAAATGAAAAAAATGTTTTTTGGAATTTAAATAGTCATAAAGATAAAATTAATGAAAATTATAATTTAGAAAATAATGATAAAAATAATGAAAGTTTTAAAGAAGTAAATAAAGAAAAATATTTAAATACTATTATTTGTACTTTAAGTATGCTTGAAAAAGGAAAAGCTATTTTTGTTTCTCAAGAAGATATGATTTTTATTTTACCTTCTTTTTTTGTTCCTAAAAATTTAAAAATTGGGAATACTTATAAATTTAAAGTTAAAGAATATTTTCAATATTCTAAAAAAACTGATGAAATACAAGAAATACAAAAAAAATATGCAAAATAATATATTTAGAATATTATTTTTTTTCTTTAAGTCTTATTATTATTTTTATAAATTTTTATTAAAGTATTTTTATAAATTGAAGAGTAGGAAATAATTTAATTTTAAATTTTTTATAAATGAATTTTTTATTAATTAATTAAATGAATAACTATGAAGAAATAAATAAAACAAATAGTTTTCTTTTATCTCAAAATGATAATGAAAAATTACTTCAAGAAAATATTTCTTTGAAATCAAATAATTATATGTATAAAGAAGATATAAATAATTTATTGAATATAAATAATAATTTAAGAGAGGAATTAGAAAATTATAAAAGAAAATTATTTGATTTAATTAAAATAAATGAATCTTATGAAAAAGAAATTTTAAATAAAAATATTCAAATTGAACAATTAAAAAATTCACTTAATGAAATTTCTTTATTTAATAATTTTCAAAATGATATTCCTATGGGAAGAAAAATTCCTATTAAACAACAAATACAAGAAATAAAATTGGATAATAAAAAATTAAATGAAGATAATATTAAATTATTAACTGAAAATAAATTTTTAAATGATAAAATATTGACTTTACTTAAAGAAAAAGATGATTTATGTAAACAAATAAATAATTATAAATATGATGAAAATGAAAGAATAAATTATTTAGAGAATACACTTAAAAATTTTGAAAAAAAATTAGATAATATTTCATCAGAAAATATTGCTTTAAAAATATCAAATGATAAATATTTAGATGAAATAAATTTAATAAAAAATGAAAATGAAAATTTAAATGAAAAACTCATAAGAAATAAAAATAAAATATTTGAACAAACAAATATTAATAATAATCCAGAAGAAATTAATATAAATAATAAGAATTTAACTGAAAAAGAAACTAACAAACAAAAAATTTATGATGAATTACAAAATAAAATTCAGAAATATAAAGTAAAAATAAAGAATTTAGACTAAAAAATGTATTTCATAAAATAAAAAATAAATGGATAGATATTTAATTTAATTTCAATTAATTTAAAATATATAATATAAAAATTAAACATTTTGATAAATTTGAAAAATAAATTAATGTCAATTGATTATTCTGATTTTTCAAATTATACTTTAAAAGACACAATAGGAGAAGGAAATTTTGGTAAAGTAAAATTAGCAATCTTTAATCCAACAGGAGAAGAATTTGCAGTGAAAGTTTTAAACAAAAAAAAAAATTAAAGAAAAAATGAACAATGTATTTTTTAATGAAAATGAAATAATAAAAAAATTCAATCATATAAATGTAATATATGTATATCAATTAATAGAACAATCAGAAAATTATTATATTGTAATGGAATATTGTTCAAAAGGAGAATTATTTGATTATATAGTAAATCATAAAAGATTAAGTGAAGAAGAAGCATCGATATTTTTTTATCAATTAATAAATGGTTTAGAACATATTCATAAGAAAAAAGTTGCACATAGAGATTTAAAACCAGAAAATTTATTATTAACTAAAAATAACATTTTAAAAATAATTGATTTTGGTTTATCACATATAATAACAAATAATAATTTATTAAGTACAAAATGTGGAAGTCCTTCTTATGCTTCTCCTGAAATAATAACTAGAAAATATTATGATGGATTTAAAACCGATATTTGGTGTTGTGGTATTATTTTATTTGCTATGTTATGTGGTTATTTGCCTTTTGAAGGAGAAAGTAATGATGAATTATTTAAAAATATTTTAATTGGTAAACCTGAATTTCCTAAATTTTTATCTGTAAAAAGTAAAAAATTAATTTCTCAATTATTAAATATTAATCCTGAAGAAAGAATTTATATCGATGAAATTAAAAAAGATGATTTTTATTTAAAAGGAAAATCCTTAAGTAATATTGATTATGATACTATTGAAAAAAGTATTATAAATACTAGAAAAATGATAAAAAATAAAGATATTAAAAAAAAAATAAAGAATTTTAAAAAAGAAAAAGATAAAAATGGCACAAAATTAAATAAAAAAATCCAAATTTTGAATAATCATTTTAATTTTCATACAAAAAATTTTAAACAACTTAATAATATTTTACAAACTGATTCTATTTCAGTTCGTAATAGAAATTTTAGTTTGAATAATCATTCAAATCCTAATAATACAAATATCACAAATAATAATTCAAATACAAATGCTAATATAAATATTATCACTAGAAATAAAAAAAGAAATCATGTTTTTTCTGCTACTTCTATTAAAAAAACTAAAAATAAAATTAAAACTTTGACTAAAGGTTTTTTTAGGGAATTTACTCCTAAATATACTTTAAAAGAATTAATAGAATTCAAAAAAAGTAAAAAGAATATTCCTTTTTTAAATAATTCAAATTTTGTGTATAATAATGTGAATTTGAATATTAATCAATTTTATTTTAATGAAGGTAATAAAAATAAAAATAAAAGTATAAAAACTACATTAGGACCTTTTGAGCATAAATTATATTTATCTAAAAAGAATAAATTAAAAAAATCATTTTCAAATAATACATCAAGAATAAACAATAATTCAAGTTCAAAAAAAAGTTTACATTTATTTATGAATAATTTAACAACAAATTTTAAAATAGGACATAGAAAAAAAGGAAGTATAAATGGAAGTGTAATAAGTAATATTAGTAATTATACAAATCCAAATTCTTCTAACATTCATAGTAAAAGTTCTTCTAAAGATGATAAATACATTTCTAAGTCTACAAGAAGAGAATTGTTCAATCAATTTAAATTTATTAAACATCATTTTTAAGTTTTATTGCTTTTTTTATTTATATATAATGGTAATAAATATTAATTTATATAGCATTAATTTAACTTAATATAAATTTTTCTTTGTTTATTTTTCATATAAAAAATTATAAAAAGAAAAGAAAAGATAAGATAATATTATTAGAAAATTAATTAAAAGGTTAATTTTTTATTTTATATAATAATCATTATTTTATTATAAAAAAAATAAAAGTTTAATAAATTGATTATTATTCAATTTGAGAATAAACTCTTTTTGTTTTTGAATTTATTCCTTCTGAATTATTTAATATATAAGTAAATCTTTTCAATTCATTTGCGAAATAATTTCCAGAACATTTTTTTTTATCAAAGGAATTATAAACATTTATATTTCTATAATGATTTTTATTTATATTATTAAAGTTAAGTAAATCTCTTATTTCATTTTTTTTATTAATTAAAAAATTTTTGTGAGTCACTCGATGAACGTTATTGATTGTATTATAATTACTATTTCTGTTTGAATAATTATTTGATTCATAAGTTAAAATTGGGTCATATATATTCATCTGATATTTAAATAATTTATAAGGTTTGTGATTCAAATTTTTTTTACTATTATCAAAAGAATACTTTTGAAATTGAGATTTTATATCTATCTTGTGATTATTATTAAAATCTATTTTTTCATTTTTATTTTGATGTTCATTCATTAAATTAATAGTATTATTTGATTTTATTGGCATTAGGAAATCTATTTTTTTTAACGACTTTTTTTGCAGTGAATATATTTTATCATATAATAAAGAAATTTTATCATCATATATTTTAGATTTTTGTTTGTTTTTTCCTAATACATTAAAATTATTTAGATTATTTATTTTATACTTTCTGTGAGAAATACTTTTATTTTTTAATTTTTTTTCATCAAATTTTTCTTCCTCGTTTTTATTATTTATACTATATAATAAATCATAAATATCTTGATATCGTTTTTTTTTATCAATTTTATTATTCAAAGAATTATTTTGGGAATCATTATTTATATTTGGATTAGGATTGATATTTTGAGCTTTATTTATTTCCATGAAATAATCTATAATTATATTAAATTTATATTATTAATTAAATTTAAATATAAATTATTTGACCTTAAAAACCACAAAAAAATGAATGCTCACATTATATATTAAATTGCCTTATTTGTATTATAAATTGAATGAACATATTTCACAATTAATATATTTGTTGTAAAACAATATTTTGTGGAGAAATAGATAATAAGAAAAAAATGATTGAACATTATTTAAATTTTGTATTGTTTTAAAGTAAAAGAAAAAATAATTACTTAAAAAGAAATCAAGTAAGATTAAGTATTGGTAAAGAAATTGAAATAAAATCAAAATCAAAGGAATCAAAAAATTAACAAAAACTAAAAAATGATATTTTTTTCTTTAATAAACAAGAGAATATAAATAAAAGATCAAGAAAAAAAAGATGAAATGATAAAGATTGAAGAAGTAGAATAAAGAATATTATTTTTTACATTTATAAGTAATGTCTTGAATAATTTATTTTATTTATTTGTTTTAATTTAATAAATCCATAGTCATTTTAAGAAAATCAGAAGCTGAAGGACCATCTAATTTTTTAATAGGTTCATTATTTTTGTTTTCTTCTAAATTATTTAGATTAGTATCATTGTTATTTATATTATTATTTTGTTTTTTTTTATGTACCTTATCATTTATAATTCTAGAGAAAGCCTTATTAATAAATTCAGCATTCATTCCAATTTGTTTTTCCATTGCTTTATATTCTTCTTCTAATATTAACTTTTCATCAATTTCACTTTCTTCTTCATTTTTAATATCATCATTATTATTATTTTCAATATTTTCATTATTATTATTTTCATTAATTTCTATATTTTCATTTTCATTTTCTTCTTTTAAATAATAATCAAATAAAACTTTAACAAGTAAATAATAACTACTTAAACATTCTCTTATAATTTCTTCTATATTTGAAGTATATCTTACTTTAGGATCTTTTTTTTTAAACATATGATATAAAGAATATTTTAAAGGATATTTTGGATTTTGTTTAACTTTTAAACTTCTCATTAATCTATCAACATCTTTAATAATTGACTTATTTTCAAATGTATTTAAATTTATCTCTTTCACTAGTTTTTCCATTGTATCAAAACATCTTAAAATTCTATTTATACTTTCTTTATCTTTATGTGCTATTATTTTTTTTATTGATATTTCTATTTCTTTAAAATCTAAAGGTAATCTTATTAAATCTATATATTGCTTTCTTTGTTTAAACATTTTGATTATATATTTAAATAAATTTCTTCTTTGTGTGTTTTGTACTTTTATTTTTTTTTTGTTTCTTCTTTTTTCTATTCTTTTTGTTATTTTTTCTGATTTTCCTCTATGTTTTTTATTTATTTGTTTTTCTTGATAAATATCATTTGATGTATTATTTTTATTATTCTTTCCCATCAAAATGGAAATAATAAAAAAATAATAATTAAACAAATAAAAAAATTTAAAAATATTATATTATTTTAACTATTATATAAGTAAAAATAAAATTTATTTTTTGAATTTATTTATCTTTCTATCATAGAAAATATATTTATTTAATGTATAAATACATGAAAAAATATATATTTATTTTCAATAATCTTGTTTCATATACATTTTTATAATTATAAATAATAAATTATACTTTATTTATAAAGATAAATCCTTCTTCAAGTTTTATATTTTACTATTATTTAAAGTTTTCAAAAATATTAATGAAATAAAAGGATTATCAATATTTATTAAATTGTTCTTTTTATTGAGAAATTTTTAAAAATAGGGTTTGCTTTATGATTTAATAATTAAGCATTTTCCTCCTTGATTACAATAAAATAATAAATTTTTAATATTAATAAATTCATTTAATTTCATCTGATTGTTTTTAAGAATATCCATTCTTATATTATCAAATATCTAAATTTTTTCCTTTTTCTTTTTAATTATAATTATAAGTGTTTGTTTAAAAATTTTTTTCTATTTTAAAAAAAATAAATAAATGAATAATGAAAAAAATGAAGAAAATAATTTTAATGAATCTGTATTAACAAATATATCAGATTTAACTGAAGAAGTAAAAGAAAAAAAATTAGAACTAGAATCTTTTAAAGGACAAATTAAATCATTGAAACAAGAATATCAAAAGCAATTATCAGTTTATTTTACATTAAATAAAAATGTAATGCAAATAGAAAGCAATATTGAAAACATATTAAAAGAAAAATCAAAAATTAAAAAAAAAAATACTTTACTAATAGTAAAATTTAATTCTGAAGTAGTAAAAAGATTAAACGATAATTCAAATAGACCAAATAATGAAAATGTAGAAGATTTAATATTAGAATTTTTTGAATTTAAACCGATTTCGTCCTTTGAGGAATTAATAATGTTAAATAAAAATGAAGAAGAATGGAAAATATTATTAAAATATTCAACCGAAAAAAAACTAACACAAAAGCAAATAAATTCCTTAAAAAAAATTCTAGAAAAAATAGGAAAAGATATAAATTACCCATATCAAATATTTATAGATTTGATTAAAGGAATAATAAGAATAAAAGAAATTGAATTTGAAACAATAATTTTAAATGAACAATTAACAATAGAAAATAACACAAAGAATGAAATATTTCTTCATTTGAAAAATATAGAAACTGAAATAATACGTAATGATTATTTATATAAAAAAATGGTAAAATATGTAAAACAAATATATAGTATGTTAGAAGCATTTTCAAAAATAAGAACAAAAAATGATAAATCAATATCAGAAGAATATCGAATTTTAAATAAAAACATTAAAGAATTTAAAAAAATAGATTTTAAAAAATTAATAATCCCAACAGATAATTTATCAAGTTTAAGTGTAAGAACAAATATATCTGATAATGAATCAATATATTCATTAAATACTTTATATAATTTAGAAGAACAAAAAGAATTTTCTTCAAGTTTAATACATTCAGATAATATTAATAGTAATAATCTGAGAAATTCTCAAATTAAAAATAATAATAATAAAAAGGTTAATTTAAATAATAGTAAACAATCAAAAAATAATAATAATAATAATATTTCAAAAACAAATTCTATTCATTCAATTAATAATGCACCTCCTCCTTTTAAAATGAAAAATTTTCAAAAAGGAATTATTGGAAATAAATCAGCTTGTAAACCAAAAAAAATAAAAAGAAAAGAAAGTGATGATGACGATGATAAATATTCTGATAATGAAAATATAATTGATAATAACAGTTCAATTAAAATTGAAAAAAATACTTTTGTTAATTTAAATGATGATTTAACTCATGAAAACATAGATGGAAATATGAACTTTGCTTCTCATATGAATTTATTTAAAAGTTTACCTTCTAAATTTTATGAAGATAAAATTCATTATCAAAGGAGAAATGAAGAAAATAATTCTTTAAGAAATGGAAGTAAATTAATTTATCAAGCTATTGATGATGGAAGTTCAAATTGTAATGTTGGAGGTTGTTGTCATTTTGGAGCTATATTTGGTTGAAAGATTATTTTTTACAAATATAAAATTTATTTTGAGAATTTTATTTTTTTTTTTATTTTTTTTCAATCTTTTTTTTATTTATTTTACTTTCATATTTAAAAAAAAATTTGATTTAAAAATTAAAAAGGAAAGACTATTTAAATGGAAACAAATGTATCACTTCAATTTGATAAATTATTTATTCCTGGTAAATTTTATTTTATATAATATTTTTAAAAAAAGAATTTGATTCTTCTTCAGCGTTAATTGATTTATCTTATGAAGATAAAAAATATAGATTTAATTATCCTCAAAATGAACCTTTAAATATTTTATTATCTCCCAGTTTTTTAAAAGAAAAACAAACAATAAATATAATAATAATAAAAATTGATGGTAAAAAATATAAAAAAATAGCAAGAGGAGAATTAAATATATTTAAAAAATATTTCCAAGGAGAAAAACAAAAAATAGAAAAATATGTTTATTTAACTCCTTATCAATCATATTTAAATTTATCAAATATTGATAATCAGAAACCTGAATTAAACTCTGCAAAAATATATTTAATAATTAATTTATTAGAACCAATAGAACAATTTAAAAAAGAAAAAGAATCAAATAAAAAAAATCAAAAAAAAAACAACAACCCAAATGCAGAAAATAATGAAAATATTGATGATTATCAAATTAATCCTCAATTTGATGATAACTTATCTGATTTATCAATAAGTATAATTGATGAAAATGAAGAAGAAAGAAAAGGACTTGAGCTTAATCAATTTGTAAATGATGATTATATTCAAAAATTGAAGGAATTAATGGCTTCTGATTATGAAAAAATTTTACCTAAAGATATTGAAAAATTAAAACAAATGAATGAAATGTTATATTCTAAATTCAGTGAATTAAGTAATTCTTATAATGAAACTTTATTTGCTTTAAATTCAACTAATGAAGAAATTAGACAAAAAGCTAAAAAATATTATGAGGATTATAAAAAAATTAAAAAAGAAGTTTATAAAGGAAGAGTTGAATTAAAGAAAAAAAATAAAGAATTAAAAAAAGAAATTGAAATAAATAATG
>JAEEGI010022173.1_pt1 | contig 12565 bp, 10 predicted proteins | sample 8958751 | NCBI WGS metagenome assembly JAEEGI01 (sample SAMN16246545, study PRJNA631951) | gut metagenome | biome: gut microbiome; feature: rumen; material: KS-attached | host: Bos | place: Iran: Karaj | collected 2018-10 | reverse complement strand
TGTCGATGTACTGCTACACGCATCATTGGATGCAGGAGCCCGCCGAATTGGTCCGTTACACGATTCGCATGGACGGCTTCGCGTCATTGCATGCGGGCGGAAGGGAAGTGGTCGCCATGACGAAGCCGCTGACCTACGACGGCGACGAACTGCGGCTGAACTTCGCGACGTCCGCCATGGGCTATCTCTTTGTGACGCTGATTGATGCGAACGGAAAACGTTTCGCGTCCTGCGAGACCTTCGGCAACACGATCGACCGCAAGATCGTGTTCGACGATCCGCAAGCCGTCGCGGCCAATGCGGGCAAACCTGTCACAATCGAATTTCGCATGCGTGATGCAGATATTTATGCCATGCAGTTCCGACATGCGAAATGACGGGAGGTTGTCTCATGAAAGAGTTGGATATCTTTGGGGACAACCGTTTTGAAACATTTTCCAAGACGCGGACCGGTTGCCGTGGAATCATCATAACTAACGGAAAGATATTGGCTTCCAGAGAGGTCAATGTTGATTATTGGTTAATTCCAGGCGGAGGTTTGGAAGAGGGCGAGACATTGGCGGAATGCTGTGCCAGGGAGGTTCTCGAAGAGACTGGATGCATCGTAGAGCCAATGGAGGAGTATCTGCTTGTAAATGAGTACTATGAGGAATACAAATATGTCACTCATTATTTCATTTGCAAGATGGTTGGTATGAGTCATCAGAATCTGACAGAGGAGGAGAAAAGCCGTGGTTTGGTTCCAAAATGGCTTGATCTGCAAGAGCTTCTGTCAATCTTTTCGGAACATCAAAAATATGCAGAAACGAATGAAATGAAACGCGGGGCCTATCTTCGCGAATACACCGCCTTGCAGGAATATTTGAAATATGCAAAAGAATCGCATGTTCTGGATGTTTTGTGAGAAATGGCTGGATAATTCGCGAAAATAGAAGAGTTGTTCCAGTGTGTCACATCTTCTGAAGAAGCCATTCACGGAAAAATGGATTGGTGAATCTGTATTGGCCGCCATATTCGTAGATGAGACGCTTCATGGCAAGCCGCTTCAGTGATTTCTGTATGGTTGCAGTATTTGTTATGCGGGCACTTTCCTTGAATGCTTCCGAGAATACACGAGGCAATTTTGTTGCCGCCAATGCGCGGAGTAATGAGACTTGAGTGGCTGTCAAAGAACGTATTGCGGCTCCATACGCTTCTCCTTCGCGTGAAAAAATCAATTCCAACGAGGCAGGAATGTCATCGGCGCTAATCGTCGCATCGTCATCTGTCGTTTCCCAAATCGCTTCACACAATTCTTGAACATCACCGGTAACGGAGTCGGCATGGGAAATCAATGTTTTTGCTGTCGTTTTATCGATTATACGGTCTCCTTTTCGGAAACGTTTTATGATGAAATCGGCAAAAATGTCTTCATCGATTGATCCGACGGTGAAAGGGATGGCAGATTTAAAGAATGGGCTGTCATCATTCTCGAAAATGCCCAGCATGTCATTACGGACACTTCCCATGAAGACATAGGGGGTGTCCTGTTGAAATTGTATTGTGGAACGCATTTCCGCCAAGATGACATTGGCGTTCTCCAAATCCAGTATGTCTTGGAACTCGTCGAAAACGACGCAGAGTTTTTCTGACGAGGCCAGATTGCGGATCATGTCCATGACCGCTTCCAGTGATTCTGGTTCTTCGGCTGCCCGAGCATCAATAGAAATGGAAGGCGAACCATTTGCAGGATCGAATGATATGGATGGACGGAGACGATGGATGAGGGCCATCGCCTTTTTGAGAAACGACATGTTTTCATTCATTGCGGCAAGACCCATGAAGACACGGCGGCAGAAATCCGACAATGTGCGGATGCAGTACAGGTCGATGTAGAGCATGCGTATGCCTCGCATGGAGCTGACGACATGTCTGACAAGCGATGTCTTTCCCATGCGGCGCTCGCCATGTACCACGATGTTCTGCCCTGATTGAATGTAGGATTTCAATTGTCGTTCAAGTTCAGGTCTTGGACACAGGAATTCTCCTGAGACAACACAGCCGTATTTGAATGGATTCATGTTTTACTCCCTTTTGGTATAAATTTTATTATACCATATTATAATATACTAAAAAGTATAATTCAAGCTATGAGTGGTCTTTTTTTTGTCTTGATGGTTTCTTGTGTAAGTTGAGTGGATGAGAAAATGGCACATGAGAAGACAAATGGCTGGATAAATTGCAAAGACGGCGTACAGTAGAAGAAACCATTATTTCATTGGATAATAATAATGATAACCATCATCCATAGGAATAGAAACTCATGAGTTTTTTGGGAATCGACATCGGGACGTCCGGATGCAAATCCGTGGCGTTTGACGAACGCGGGAAAATCATCGTGTCGCATTACCGTGAATACGATACGTTTCGTGATGCGACTGGGCGTTCGGAAATAGACGCCCGTGACGTGTGGGACAAGATCGCGGAGACGATCCGCGTCTGCGCGGAACAGACGAAGGGCGATCCGATCCGCGGCATTTCCGTGACATCCATGGGCGAGTCGATGGTTCCATTGGATGCGGACTTCCAAATCTGCGGTCCAAGCGTGCTCGGTTCCGATCTGCGCGGCGTGGAGGAGGCGATGGCGCGGCTGGAGGCGGTTTTCACGCCCGATGAACTATATCGAATCACGGCGGCGCCATATTGCTCAGGTTATTCATTCACAGCGCTTTACTATTTGTCGCATGCGAAGCCCGACTATTGGAAAAACGTAAAACTGCTGTTGCCGTGGGCGGATTTCGCCGTGTTCCAATTGACAGGCTCGGCGGCGGTGGACTTTTCGCTGGCGGAACGGACGTACTGCTTTGACGCGACAAACAAGACATGGTCGCGCAAGATCTTGTCGGCGTTGGATTTGACGGATGAGAAACTGCCGGCGGCGAAGCCATGCGGCACGGTTGTCGGCAAGGCGGACAGTGCGGTGGCGCGATCGCTTGGACTGTCTTCCGACGCCGTCGTGGCGTTGGGCTCCCACGATCAATGCGCGGGCATGCTCGGCGCGGGCATCGGGCAGCATGGCGGCGCGATGCTTGGGCTGGGCACGTTCGCGTGCATGAGCATCGCCCATGGCGACGGCGCGACGGACGGCGCGTTCGGCCGTATCGGCCTGAATCTGGAAGACCACATCGTGCCCGGCCAATATGCGAGCTATGTCTATCACGGGACGGGCGGCTCGTTGGTGAAGTGGATGCGGAACCAGTTCTTCCGCGACTGCATCGGTGAAGACGCATATGTGAAGATGGACGCGGAAATTTCAGATGGATGCCGCGATGTGGTTGTCCTGCCGTATTTTGCGGAGACGGGACCATATCGCCATCAGTCGGCCAGCCGCGGGGCGATGGCCGATCTGTCGTTGGAGACGACGCGCGGCGACTTGCTGCGGGCCGCGATGGCGGGAGTCGTTTTCTACTTCCGTGACGCATTGGAGGAACTGCCCGACGCGGCAGCCCGCATCAAGGAGATCCGTATCACAGGCGGCGGGGCGCGTTCGCAAGTCTGGCGGCAACTGACGGCGGACATTCTGCAACGTCCTGTCGTGAAGACGGTTTGCCCCGAATGCGGCGCGATGGGCTGCGCCGTCAGCGCCGCCGTAGCATCCGGCCATTATCGTGATTTCGACGAAGCGATCGCGGCGATGGTGTCGATGGACACGGCCTGCGAACCGCAGGACAGCAAGAGGGCGGACGACTGGTTTGCACGGTATAAAGAGCGTCGGCAGAGCCTGCTGGAATAATAGAATCCGCTAAAAAGACAAACGACCATCACACGACGGCGTATGGTTGAAATGGAAAAAATGGAGGACGGTGGGTTCCCTGTCATGGGAATCCAACCGTCCTTCCGTGCATCGAGGCCAATCTCCTTGATGCTTGCATTCAAGTGACTTTCATCGAATGACGTTCATGGTCACAGCAGGGAGACGATGCAGTCTTCGACATCCCCCATGTATGCAGTCGGTTCGAAGCGCGCCACGACATTGCCTTTGCGGTCGATGATGAATTTCGTGAAATTCCACTTGATGTCCGGCTTCTTGTCCCATTCGGGATCCTGCTTGGCGAATTCCTTTTCCAGCAAGTCCTTGAACGGGTGTTCGTTGAATCCCTCAAAGCCCTTCTGGGATTTCAGGAAGTCATACAACGGCAGGGCGTTTTCGCCGTTGACGTCCGACTTCTTCATCTGCTTGTAGGGCGTCTTGTAGTTCAGGGTGCAGAACGCGTGGATTTCCTCATCCGTTCCAGGTGCCTGCCGACCGAACTGGTTGCACGGGATGTCCACAATCTCAAGGCCCTTGTCGTGGTAGTCATTGTACCACTGGGCCAGTTCGGAATACTGCGACGTGAATCCGCAACCGGTCGCCGTGTTCACAATCAAGATAACCTTTCCCTTGTAGTCCGCGAGGTCGATGACATCGCCCGTGCCAGTGGTGAGTTTGTAATCATAGATCATTGTTTTACTCCTTTTTTCATTTCATTTTTTTCGTAACATCAGTTTATTTCGACTATTTTGTCACAGGGCTTTGGCAAAAGCCATGATTTCCTCAAGTTTCGATTCCGAGCCATTTTACTGTCCTGCCGCGGTGATGATACCAGTATTCTCAATCCCCATGTATGAAAGCATTGCCTCGTATGTTGCAATTGCGCCTTCATGCACATTGTCTGCGACAGAACCTTTCATGAATGACCAAGAGCTTCCAATGCAGGCTTCGCTTGTCAGTCGTTGGGATCGTCAACGTAGTCAAATTCGGAATATCCTGCAGACATCGTAATCTGGTGGGACACGCCAGCAGGAATGGTGTACGTGTCACCAGCTTTGTAGATCTCTGTCTTGCCGTTCATGGTGAAACGGCACTCTCCCGTGACGACGATTGTCCATTGTTCCGCATGGGCATGGACTGGAAAGGCAATCTCCTTTTTGGCTCTGACGAAATAGACGGTGCCTGTCGAAGTATGGTCGGCGTGAACCTCCAGTCCGTCTATGTTATAGTCGCGGACTGGAACCTTTGCTATGATGTCTGTAAAACCTTTTTGCATGTATCACCTCTATTTGGCGCGAAAGACCTTCTTGGGCATTCCGCAGACCGGGCAGACATACTCGTCAGGCTCGGCATCCAGATCGCCCACGTATTCATAGCCGCAGACACCGCAGACATAGACCTTTTTGCCTGTCGTGTCGATGTTCTTCTTGTATTTGTCCAGCAGTTCCTGCAGCAAGGCGCCATGATGCCCTTCCTGCTTCGCGAATACTTCCACTTCCGCCGCGGCATCGTCAAACCCTTCTTCGCGCAGGCGGGCGGCCTGTTTCATCAAAGCGGCCTCGCCTGCGGCCTCGGCCTTCTGGAGGCCGTTGACCAGCCCCCAGAAGTCCTTGGGGTACATGCCGTTGAGCACTGCGTAGAAGCCTGCGTGGTTGGCCTCCTGATTCGCCGCTTCAATGAATTTCTCCGCGACGTCATCCATGCCTTGTTCCCGCGCAAGACGTGCCAAGGCGTAGTACATCATCGTGCCCTTTGCTTCGCCAAGCGCCATCATTTCAGTTAACTTTTCCAGCGAAGTGCCTTTTGCAAGTCCATGAAGGCTTTTTTTCTCCATTGTTTAATAACTCCTTGTGTTTACGTTGGTTGGTTTCCATCTAGCCCAAGTGACAGAAGGGCGTTGCGTGTGACCGTCGCCTGCAAACGCCGCAGGAACGCGTAATCAATGCCGTCGCTCTTCCTGTAATGGACAAAATCGAATTCGGATGCCGCCAGTATTGCGCCAGGCGCCATGATGGCCATGGCCCATGTGGTGGCGGTTATCTGGTCATCGTTCCCCGTGATTTTCTTGTAGATGCGGCAGAAGGTTTCAAGTATCCGCCTTGTGACTGTTTCATGTCTGTCGCCTTCCCATTGCATGGTGATCATCCCACGAAGAAGAAAGCGGTTCACCCACTGCGGCTGGCTTTCATCGCAGAGGATGTCGAAGAAGAGGGCGATGGTGTTCGCTACCATCTGGCGGCATCCGTCTCGTGTGGTGAGAAGCGTCTCGTTTTGTTGGTAATATTTTTCAAGACGTTCCTCGTCCCATAGGCGCAGAGCATATTCACGGACGGCTTCCACCAGCCCTTCCTTGTCGCCGAAGTGGTAGCAGACGGCGTTTGGCACGGCTCCCGCACGGTCGGCGATCTCACGGAGCGTCACTGTGTTTGTGCCACGGAGGGAGAAAAGCTCCCCTGCCGCGTTGACAAGCTTGGCCTTGGTCTCCTCGGATACCTTGTATGTTCCATGTTCCATGTTCACCGTGTTTTTGGACAAAGTTGAACTTCTCCTTGGGCTGGTGGCCGCGCGGTCAGGCTTCCATCCATCCAGTAAGCCGGTCCATGACGGCCTGGACAGGCTCGATGGCGCGGATTTGCGTGATTCCGAGGCCGAAAGACGCATAGCCTTTCGATAGATCGCCGAAAAGCATGCCGTCGCGCATGCCAATGTAGGCATGCTGCGCCTTGTAGATTTCCTCTTCGGTGGCGCCGGCCTTGCTCATTCGCACGAGTTCGTCTGGCAGCGGGCCGGACAGCGAACGGTACCACGCTGGCACGGTGCGGTACATGACGAGTTCATCCGCGGACGTGGCGGCGGCCATCCGCTTGATGTTATCCGCAAGCGGCGACTCTTCCGCCATCATGAAGGCGGTGCCCACGTAGAGCCCTTCGGCTCCGAGCGCAAACGCGGCCTTCGCGGTCCGTTCGTCCACAATCCCTCCGGCGGCCATGATAGGAATGCGTCCTTCGGCGGCATCCACCACGAGGGGAACAATGGAGAAGGTGCCGATCGCTTTCACAGGAAGAGTTCCGCCTTCGTCAAATCCCGTTGCGACAACAATTTGAGCTCCTGCGTCAATCGCTCCGCGCGTCGAGTTCGCGGACGGGTTGCCGTCACGGAAGACGACCGTAATCCCCCGTTCGCGGAATTTGGCGATCCATCCGGGATGCAGGTCACCGACTATCACGGCAACTGAAACATTTTCTTCTATCATGAGATCCAGCACGGGGCCTGTGAAACGGTCTTGCGCAGGATCGTCGGAAGACGGAGCGACGTTGATGCCGAACGGACGATTGGAAAGCGCTTTCACGGCCCGGATTTCTCGGCGCATGGCCTCGACCGTCTCGCTGACGGTGGTAACGGATTCCTTCAATCCGGCGTTGAAGCCGAGGACGCCGAGGCCTCCCGCATTGGAGACTGCCGCGACGTAGCGGGCGTTGGTGAGCCAGTTGAGGGGGCCTTGGACAACAGGCTTTTCAATGCAGAGGATTTCACAGATTCTGTTTTTCATAGGGGTTCCTTTTTGTGCTTTGGCGTAAGATCAGATTTCCCCGCGCAGGAACGGCTTGACACGGGCGGCGACTTCACGCGGACTCTCCTGAAGGATGGTGTGTGTCGTGCCGGGGAAGCCGGTTTCCAGGCGGAACAGATCGTGCAGCTTTTCGCGGTAGAAGGCGATTGTCTCGTCGCCGTACAGCGGCGTTTCCGGTTGGATGTATTGGAACGGCACGTTGATTTTGGAGATGGCGGACCGTTGGTCTGTCCGGAAGAGCGAATACCAGAAGGCGGCGAAAACGAATGGATCGACGCCGGATCCGAACGCGGTGCTCATGGTGCCGATGAGCGCGGACGGCGTCGCAACGGCGAGTGCGGGATTCATGAGACGCGACACGATCCGCCATGTGGCGTCACCGACATCGTCGAACATGCTGTCAAAGTCCTGGAAAAAGTCCTCGTCCGTCCAGGAGCCGCATCCAATGCCGCCGTGCCACACTCCATTGCGCATGTAGGGGGTCATGTCCACGGCGACGATTCTGTCGAATGGCTCGCATCCGAACTGGTTCACGTAGGAGAAGATTGTCGCGGCGCCCATTGAGTGTCCGATTACGGACGCCTTCGTCACATCGAGATAAGTGAGCAGTTCATGCAGATCGCGGCCGAGCGTCTTGACGTTGAGGTGACGGGTCGGTCTGTCGGAACAGGCATGGCCCCGCTGGTCGTAGCAGATACAGCGGTATTCATTGCGGAACTCGTCGATGAAATTCTTGATTGCGAGATGGGACGAGTTGAGGCCGTGGCAGAAGACAAGCGTCGGGCCTTTTCCCGTGTCTTCGTAATAGAGTTTCGTTCCGTCGGTAGTGGCGAACATTGGCATGTGGTGGATCTCCTTTCAGTTCATGGTATGAATCAGAATAACGCCGCGATTTCTGCGTCGGTATTTTGGGTGTCATGAGTGAAAATTATAACAGATGTCCTAATTTTGAGTTAATATAGTATTGCCATTTTAGATTTTCAATATGATTTCTGGCGTTTTCTGGTTCAGTCCTGTTTTACTCAACGACAACGTGATGGATTTCACCGAATTTCGCGCGGTTGTAGGCGGCGAGGCGGAGGGCGATTTCCTTCGAGGCGGGAATTGGCATTGTGAAATCAAAGACGGCATCAGCGAAACGCGGCGTGTCTTTCGACAGTTTCGCGACAGGGAGGCCGTTGGCTAGGAGGACGACATCACCTGTCTGCGGTGTGTCGGATTTTCCTGCAAGCCAAGTGGCTTCCGTCAGATTGCCGACGCTAGCTTTTACATGTAACTTGCCATCAATAACTTCTGTTTTTACCCAATTGAATTCCGCGTTCAGATATTTGGGCGGATTGGAGCCATTATAGGGGACGTTGCCGACGGCGGTTAGCGGGACGTTGGCAGAAGTTTTGCCAGTGGCTTCCGTACGAACGTCCAAATGTCGTTTTTGGGCGCGGGCAGCCTTATAGGCATCACGTCCCGCGTTGAAGGTGATATGCCAATAGCCGCCTGCATGGGCGTCGCGGTCATAAAGGAATGGGATGTCGCCTTTCGGAAAATGACGCGGTGTCTTGAGCTGCGGGCCATAGGTGAGCAACAGTTTCGCTTGTTGACGCGGCGTGCCGTCTGGATTGGCAATGCCGTAGTCGCTGCGTTCGTTGACGCGATACCAGCCTGGCCACCACCACGGCGCGGTGCCGTTCGCTCCTGAATCGACGGCCATGCGGTAGAACAGTTCATGGTATTTGACGCTGCTGTCCATGGCGGATGGCGAGACGTCCTGCGCACGAGGATTCCAGACGTGGCGGCCGAATTCCGCCCATATAATCGGCTTGCCGCCCATCGTGTAGTGGACGAAACGCGTCAGGAAGCCTGCCGCGTTGTAGCCGTCCTCCGAAAGCGGAATCGAATAGCCTTCCGGACAGATGAAATCCAAATGCTTCACGGGGCCTGTCAGCGCGAAATCATGTGGCAACGTGTTGCCTTGACGGAAGCTGAAGAGCTGTTTCGGAGCGTATGAGCGAAGCTTCTGGGAGGCGTCGTTCCAGATGCGCGACGTGACGTCGTCCATGAACCGCCTGTAGGCGGCGACATAAATGCGCCATGCGCCGTCGGTCTTCAACTGCGCGTCCGTTGGCGAAACGACATCGCCGTTGTTGTCACGATTGGGTGCGAATTTCCAGTCGGCGACGGCGTTTTCAATGGAGCCGTAGCGTTCGGCGATCCACGCCCTCCAGCGTTTGTCGAATTTCTTGCGGCCGTCCTGATTGAAAATGTAATTGCCTGGCTCCCAGCAGGTATCGTATGCGAAAATCGTCGGAATATGGATGAGTTCGCCGTCGATGATGAGGGATTTCACTCTCTCTTCGTCGAACATGAACGGATTGGCGGGCTTCAGGAAAGCGTTTACATAAATATTGTGGCGACGGCAGCGCGTCAGGAAATCCAGAAGATTGCGTTCGGTTTTCTCTTGGCCTGTGTCGCCCTTCAGCTGCGATGAGATCATGTTGATGCCGACGGATTCCATGGCGGCCAGATCCAATTCGATCTGTTCCGGATCGTAATAGCCCGGAGCGAGGAAGGCGCGGCGGAAATCGAGGGACTCCATCGCGCCGATGTTTGAACTCCAATAATTTACGCCGACGGGATACCACGGCTTGCCGTCAAGCATGAAATTGTCGCCTTCAACGGTGATGAATCCTTTTGTGTTGGAACGCAACGCTTCGCGGGGCGGCATGACATGGAATTCATGGGAAACGGAATCGATGACATTGTTGTCCATGAGCAGACGGACGGTGACGCGATAATCCGCGTCCGCCTGCGGCGGTTTCCATGAGAAAGACGGCGCGGAGAATTTGGGCCATTCGTCGCCCGTCAGCGGGCAGGCAAGGCGGCGGCTAGTCAATTCATGACCGGCGGCGTCTTCAATGACGATGTTGACGGAAAGCTTTTCATTGTCAGCAATCTCTTGGAACGAAACGACATCCGCTCCAAACGGCATCTCTTCGTCCAGAAACATGCCGAAGGATTCCGCACCGCCTGCAACGAGTTCGACTTGCCGTGAAAGGCGTTCCGCCAATTGCGTCACAATGGACATGGTGGTTGTGTCATTGTAATCAATTGGCGCAGCGATGGTTGCGATGCGGGAGTCTTTGAATTCACCGTCAAGAAAATGCGTCATCCAAATATAGGATGGATGATGCAAGTCCTCTTCTTGCACTAATTTGCCATTTTCGATTTTAAATGGACGCCACCGCCAATGTGCGTTCTGTCGGAAACCGCGTCCACGGAAGCGGTTGGGTGTGCTGAAGAAGCTCGGGCGATTTGGCAGCGGGTATTGCTTGTAGGCGGGATAGAATGTCTCCAGTATCGGAAATTCTGGGGCTTGTTGGACGACTTGCGACCCGTCGTCCGGAGCGGTGCCCATGTCTTCGATGAAAAATTCCAAAGGCGAGCCGTCTAAAAACGGCGTGTGAGTGTCCGCGAGGCCGATGTTCATGCGGATGGCTTCGGCGGGACGGAAATGGTCGCCTTCGCCGCCGCGCGGGCGGGTGGGGCGGCAGTCATGCCAAAACTTGAAGTCCTTTGGTGAGAATGCGATACGACGCCATTCCGTGGTCACGTCCGTGACGGCGCACCAGCGGGAGTTGTCTTTTTCAACGAATTCGATGTAGAGGGCGGTTGTGTTGGCGTTGCCTTTTGCCCTAAAGCATAGAAGCTCATGGTCTTGCGGATAGATGCCTTTGCAGGGGGCGGCGTAGGTGTTCCAACCTTCGAGATGTTCGACGGTATAGTGGATAGAGTTTTCATGGACTTCCAGACTGCCTTTCAGATTGGAATTGCGGGAAGAACGGCCCCAGGCGGTTGTTGGCGGAAGCGATACAGGGGTGGACATGACATTCGCGCGTTTTTCACGGATTTCATTTTCCGTGAGCCAATCCTCTCCGTCGTTGTATTGCAATGTATTGAAGGGGCGAGGCCCCAACAGAAGGAGCGTCTTGCGGGCTTGCAGGAAGGAGCGGATCATGGGCAACGCGGGGGCGGGAATGACCTTGGCGTCTGGAATGATCACCAAATCCAATGCTTTCAGCTGATGTTCATCGCAGAGCTGTGGGGCATTCAATGTCATGACATCGTAATGCGCTGCCGTCAAGGCATTTTGGAGAGCGGCGGTCACTTCGGGTGATTTGTCATAGATACCTGCCTGCCGTGCATAGACGCTAGCGGCGAGGAATGTCATGGCGATGATTGTGTGTTTCATAAAGATTCTGGATTTACTGGATATTCTGGAGGTTCTGGATATACTGGATTATAGCAATGTATCTTTGGTTCCGGGGCGGAGAGAACGTCTTGTGCCGTCGGGAAGCCAGCCGATCCTGTTAAGTAAAAAGTCGAACCAAAGCATGGGGAATGGGGCGATCATTTTGGAGAGCAGTGTTGCATTGTTCTGTTGGAAAGAGAGATAGCAATTTTTCCATGATTCAAAATCTTCACGGTTGTCGCATTTGAAAGCCCAGTGGAGATGCTTGACGAGAATCGCCAATTGCAGATGGACGCGGATGCTGTCGATCCGTTCTCCTGAAAGACCATAGAACATGAAGCTAAGTCCTTCCAGATCAATGATATTTTCTTTGGAAAGCTTTGTGAACATGACCTTTTCGAGCTTTTGGAAATAGGATCCGAAGGCTTGGGCGTCTTTGTCGTAATAACATTGGAGGAATTCCTTTTCAAGCTCTTTGAGATTGAGAGTCGGATTTGTCCAAAGATTTATCCAAGCCCAATGTTTCCAAGGAGATGGAAAAGCGAGACGATCGAATCCCGTGAAGGCGCCAAGTCCGTTCAGACCATCGCGAAGATAGAATTGGATATCTTGTTGCATGACATCCAACGGCCACATCAATGCACGGCCACATGGGCCCGTGTTTGGATATTCGCAGAGATTGTAGTATTCCATGAGCATCATCTTGCCTTTGTAGCCGATGTCGCGCAGGAATGTTCGCCAATTGCTATAAAGCTCGAATAAGGCGTCATTAGTGTGTTCTCTTTCTTCAAACGGCGTGAACAGATCGCGCGTTTGGCCGAAACAGAAATTGACGAGCATGTTTTCACCGTCGCGGAAAAGCTTCTGAATCGTTTGCGGCGGATTGTTCGTGCCTTGATAGACAATGAATTCAAAACGCGCATTTGGAAGGACTTCCGCCACGACTTCGGCGGCTTCG
>JAEEGI010022169.1_pt1 | contig 12566 bp, 6 predicted proteins | sample 8958751 | NCBI WGS metagenome assembly JAEEGI01 (sample SAMN16246545, study PRJNA631951) | gut metagenome | biome: gut microbiome; feature: rumen; material: KS-attached | host: Bos | place: Iran: Karaj | collected 2018-10 | reverse complement strand
TTTTTCTGGATCTGGATGTTCTTCAGCCATTTGTTCAGCTAATTGTTCTTGAACTGGTGATAATTCTGGTTTAACTGGTTCTGGTTCTGGTTCTTGTTGATGTGGTTGTTGTGGTTTTTGTTCAGGAACTTCTTCAGCTTTTTGTTCAACTAATTCTGGTAATTGTTCTGGTTTAACATCTTCAACAACATCAGCTAATTGTTCAGCAACTACAGGTGGTAAAGGTTCTTCTGCTACTAATTCAGCAACTTGTTCAGCAACTTGTTCTGGAACTCCTAATTCTTCTAATAATTGTTCTACTTTTTCTGGATCTGGATGTTCTTCAGCCATTTGTTCAGCTAATTGTTCTTGAACTGGTGATAATTCTGGTTTAACTGGTTCTGGTTCTGGTTCTTGTTGATGTGGTTGTTGTGGTTTTTGTTCAGGAGGATTTTCAACTAATTGTTCAATTACTTGTGGTAGAGTACCTTCAGGGAATAAATCTTCTAATGTTTGTTCTTGTGCAGGTGTTACTTCTCCATCTTCAAAAACTTCTTGAACTACTTCTTCTTGTTGTGGAGTTAATTCTTCTTTAACAGCTTCTAATTCTTCTTGTACTTGACTTGGAGGTTCTTCATAAACACCTTCTTCAGGTGGTTGTGGTCTAGCTTCTTCAGGGAATAGCTCAGGTAAGACTGAAGGTAAAACATTATCAACAGCTTCTGGGAGATGATCAACGAATTCTTCAGTAGCAGCTTCTACAGCTTGATCTAATTGTTCAGTTTCTTCTGGAGTAGCTTCTTTATCTTTATAAACCCAAATTTCATAAACAGTGGCATCTTCTTCTACTCTTTTATTGAATTTTACATTATTTTTTAAGAGAGCATTGAAAAATCCTGCTACTTGTTGTCTTGGACCGAGGACTTTCATACGGTTACGTATTGAAAGAGTAAATGCTTGGGAAATTAAAAGAAAACAAAGAAATATTGCTTTCATTTTTTTAAGTTATATTATTTTTCATTTTAAGCGTTTTATATGCGAAATGAATTTATATTTATTTTTTATTATTTTTTTTGAAGGTTTTTTAATATATTTTTTTCACTTTATGTTATTTTGAGATTAGTATAAAACTAATTAATTGATTTTTAATGATTAAAGGGTCAATAGGGAATTTTTGGGTTTTTTAAATTTGAATTTATTAACAGTTTTCAAAGAATTAGATCTGTAAACAGTTATAATTTTGAGATTTTACTTCTATCATGAAAAAAATTGATTATTTAATGATTATTCAAAAAAAACAAATTCTTTTTAATATACCAAAAAATGATAGGATTTATGATATTTTAATAAATTTTGTTAAATGAATTTGAAGAAATTAGCATTAAGAATTTGGTTAAAATAATTAAATTTTTAGATATAAATCACATTTTTACAAAAAAATATATTTGTATTTAAAAACAGCTATAATAAATAAATCATAAATTAAATTATTTATTTACTTTAATGTTTTATATTTTATTTAATTAAATTAAAGAAAGTTTTAAACAATAAAAAAATGGAAAAGAAGTTTTATTTATGTGATAAATTGATTAATAAAAAAGTTCTAAAATAAATTAAAGACTTAAATACTTATTTATGAAGAAACAAAATTAAAAGAATAAAAATGATGATTTGAATAAATAAGCGAAATTTAGGTTGACAACTAATTAATAATGTAATTAAATCTTTTTTAATTACTTTAAATATTATTAATTATAAAAATAGAAGATAATTAAAAATTAAAATATTTCTTTATATTTAATTATAATATATTATTAAAAAAGATTTGTGTTTTTTGGGGAAATAAACTTTCAATAGAAAAAAAAAGAAATTTCCAGAAAATAATTAAATCAAGTATAAAAATTAAAAAAAAAATAATTTAAAAAATATTGAAAAATAATATTTAAAAAAAATAATAAAAAATGACAAGTCCTCCAAAAAGATTAAGTAGTTTTTCGAAATTAAAAAAAGCTCCAAATTTAAAAAAATCATTTATTAAAGAATTCAATATAGAAACTCCTCTAAATAAAATTCCAAAATCATTGTCAGAAAGATCAAAAACAGAGCCAAGTAGAATGTATTTTAATGAAGAAAAAGAAGAAGAAAAAATAACAGAAAATAATATAAAAGAAAATTATAAAATAGAAGAAACAGAAGAAAAAGAAGAAAATGAAAATGAAAATGAAATTAAAATAAATAAAGTTGAAACAATATTAATTGAAGAAAAAGGAAAATTAGGAAATAATATTACAGAATATAAATTTGATAATGATGGTGGTGGTTTTTTCAATTGGTTTTGTTGTAAAAATGACCATGAATCAATTAGTTTTGAAGATAATGATAATAATAATAAACTTATGAGTTGTCATATTTTTTAAAATTTTAAAAATTTTTGTAATTTTAGTATTGTTATATTTAATTAATTAAATTATTTAAATTTTTTTAATTATATACAATTGTTAATAATAATGAATGAAGAAATATTTATAGATAAATTTAAAGAAAAATTTGGAAGTAAAAAAAAAGAAAATGAAGAAATGAAAGAAGAAAAAAAGGAAAATGATATAAATAAAAATATGGAAGGAGGAAGAGTAAGTAAATTATTTTTAAGAAATATGTATAAAAATACATTATCAGATATTAAAGAAGAAAAAACTAAAAATGAAAAAGAAAAAAATAATAAAAATAATAAAAAAGAAAAAGATAAAGATGATTCTTTAGGTGATTTAACTTTAAGTTCTGAAGATGAAGATAAAGAAAAATTAGGAAATAAAAATAATAATAATGAAAATAAAAATGATAATTTAAATTTATATTTTTCATCATCAAAAAAGAAGAATAATTCAAATTTAAATACAAACAATGAAAAAAACGAAGAAAGAACTTCAATAAGTAAACAATCAATGTTACAATATATTAAAAATTTAAATGAAAATGAAAAGAAAAACCAAAATAATAAAAATAAAAATTTAAATGATAATAAAATAAACAATAAAAATTCACAAAATAATATAATAGATATATCAAACAATATAAATAAAGAACCAAGACAAAGTGTAAAAGATATATTAAAATTAAATGAAGAAAGAATAAAAAGTTTAAAAGATGAAAGGGATAAATACAATGAAAGAAATTCAATTTATGCAAAAAATAGAGAAAATTGGAAATTAAAAATGAAAAAAATATCTGAATTTATTAAAAATGAAAAAGAAGAAGGACAAACTAATGAAGAATTTTTTAATGAAAATGAAGAATATTTAAAAGATTTTGGTATTACAAATATTAAAGATTTAGAATCTATTCAAAATATAATAGATAATATTAATTTAAATGATGATAAAATTAGAAATAGTTCTTATTTACCTGAAAATCCTTATAAAAATCAATTGAAAAAGATCAAAGAAGAATTTAATAAAAATTTAACTAAAGAAAATCAAAGTTTTAATTATCAAAATGATAAGTTAAATAAATATAATTTAACTAATCAAATTGTTAATGTTTTAGATAATAATATTCAAAATAACATTTGTTATATTGGAAAACCAAAAAATGTTATTTTTGAAACTAATCATTTTGAAAATAATTATATTTCTAAAAAAAGTAAAAAAAATAAATTTACTGATTTAAATACAAATATGCAAATTAATTCTGATAATTTGTTTTATCAACAATTACCAAAAGTAAATAAATATATTAATGAAAATTTGTTAAAAGAAAAATTTACTTCAATTTATATTTTAAAAACTCAAAATCCAAAATTACTGTTTAGAAAATGTGAAAGTAATGTTGAAATTAATTATTCTCCAATAAAAAAATTAAATGAAATACAAAATGAAATATCAATTGATATTGATAAAACTTATGAAAAAACTACTGCAAATTATATTATTGATAATGAAAATAAAGAAATAAAATATATTGGAAACAAAGGTTTAAAAAAATATAAAAGTGAAAATATAACAATTGAAAAACCATTTTATATAAAATTAAATTCAAATCCAAAAGTAAAAATATATGAAATTTCACATCAGGATAATAAGATTCTAGGAAATAAAAATAAAGAATATATTAATTTAAGTATAAATAATGAAATTAATAATATTGAATATAATAAAAAGCCAAAAAATAAAAATTTAATAATAAAAAAACAAGAATCTCAAGGAAGTATAAATGGAAAGGCAAAATTTATAAATATAATATCAAATGAAATAACAGATTTATCATATAATTCAGAAATAAATAGATTAAATAAATTAGAAAATTTAAAAATGACTAATGAAGATACAAATACAATATATGGAACAATAAATATACAAGATTTACAAATATCAAATGATGATAATCAAGAAATAAAATTAAAAGCAAATATATTACCAAATAAAGTAACAAGTCAAAAATTTAATATATTAAATAAAGAAGAAAATGAATATAATAATGATATTACTATTCAAAGTAAATATCAAAAAAATATAATAACATCTCTTGATAATATAGCAATAATGAAATATGAAATTAATGATTCTATAATTCCATTAGATCCTTCTTTTTTAGATGTTTTATGTATTAATTGTTATGAATGTATTAAATTTGAAGATATGGATTTACATAGTCAAAATTGTATTATTGAATTAGATTATTTTAAAGATAATTCTTATGATGAAGATTATAATGCAAGAATATTTAAATTACATGAATCATTAAAAAGTAAAAAAGAAGAAATTGAAAATAAAAATGATAAAAATTTAATTGGTTTTTATAATCATTTATTAAAAATAATATATCAAATAATAATAAACAATAATTCAATAGAAGAATTAGATAATTCAATTACAGAAATAAATAAAATGATAAAAAATGACATAAATTCAAATAATTTTACTCAAAATTATAAATTTTACTTTTTATTATTTTGTCAAAGAATATCACAATTAGTATATATGAAATTAAAAGACATGGAAAAAATAATGAAAGATAAAAATGAAATATCAAAAGATTCAATAGATTCAATAGAAATATATAATAATAAAATAGAAGAAGATGATGAACACATAAAATTTATGAAAGAACAATTAAGTTCAATAGAAGATAAAACAATAAAAGCAAAAGATGAATTAAAACAATGGAAAAGAGAAGCTAAATTGTTAGAAAATACTTTAAAAAAACCTAATATTTTAAAAAACGAACAATTAAGTGACATTTTAAGTGATATTAATAGTAAAAATGAAAGTATTGATGGTTTAACTACTTTTACTGGACAAATTAGTGATTTTGATTATGATAATTTTAATTTTGACGATTTAGATAATTTAAATGATGATGAATTAAAAAAATATTTTTTAAGTGTTGGATTAGGAATTAAATTTAAATATTCTAATCAAATTCAAGATAATGTTTCTATTAGTGATTTATTTGATAAAGCTAAAAATCAAGGAATTAAAATTCAAAATTTTCAAGAATTTATTTTAAAAGAATTAAATATTGAAGAATAAAACATTATTTTTTTATATATAAAAAAGAAAATATATTTTTTAAATATAAAATATATAATTAATAATTGTTAATAATTTCATCTGTTTGATTTATGTCTTTTTCTATAACATTAGTTTGTTTCATTTAGGAATTTATTATATTCTTTTTTGTCTTTTTTATTTATTTGAATTATTAAATTTTTAAATAATTTAGTAAATTTTCTATTACATATTTAAAAATTCTATTTTTATAAGTTAATTGAAATAGAATAAATAAAAAAAATATTTATTTTTCATTGATTATAATTACAGTTTGTATATTACTATCATCATTAATTATAAACATTTTTTTACTTTTAGATATTTGATTGCTTTAAATGTTTATTTAATTAGTCTTAAATGAAAATAGATTATAAAAATGCATTATATACTTTTGAATTATATCTTTCTGTTACTTTTTTAATGTCGTTATCTTTTTCTTTATTTTTGGTATTTTTTTTAAATTACTGTAATCCTCTAGTTATTTGGATTTTTTATTTTTCAAAATTTTTTTCCATTTTTTGTGTTCTTGGCAGTCCTGATTTGGTTATAAAAAACAGCAAAAATTTTAATAAAAAAAAAAAAAAAAAAAAAGCTCTTTTAAAAAAATTTTATTTTTTTCCTGCTATCAGGATTTAGTCAGAAATTTCAAAAAAAATGAAAATGTTTTTTCCAGGTAACTAGGCTCTCCTATAAAATATAAAGAAAAATCATAAAAAATACTGTATTTGATATGGTCTTTTTTCCTCTCAATAATGAAAAAAAATGGGATGAAGCAAGACCACATCAAATACAGTATTTTATTATAAATTTGTAAATATCATTATTAATTAAATTGAATTTCAATAAAATCTTTTGATAATTTATTTTTTTTTTAAAACAAAATCCGCATAGTCTTATGGTATTTCAATTGAGATTTTTATTATTTTACAATCATTTATTTTCTTAACTAATAAATTATATATTATTTATTCTTTTTTATTATAACAATGTGTTTTTCAAATTAAATGACAATAATCTTATTTTTTAAGTAAAATATATTTCTATTTAAAAAATGAAAGTTAAGTATATCTTAACCTTATTTTTGTTTAGATAACATCTTTAATATACTTTAATTTTAATATTATCATTTAAATCAATAAAATTTATCAAAAATTAATTAATTCGTAACAATAATATGAAATTATCAAAATTTTTATTTCCAATTATGATAAAAATATATATTATAATTTATGTATAAATATTTAAATTATTAATTTATTAATTTCTTTGCATAACTTTTATTGATTATTGTATTTAATTATTTTAATAAATAACTTAAATGCGCTTTTAAATTACAATTAATATTATAAATATTCTTTTTACAAACATATTTTTGAGATTAAAATAAGTTTCATTTTTAATTTATTTTATAATTTATTTTAACTCAATATCTAAAAAAATGATACTTAAATCAAATACTTTTAATGTATCAAATTTAAATCTCAAAGAGGAAAATAATATTTCTAATAAAGAAACTGATGATGATTTATTTTTAAATGAGTTTAACATTCAAAGTAGTGTTTTTTTCAATAATCATCATTTATCATCAAAATCAGACGATTTTGAAAAATTTAAAAAGGATTATGATATAAATTATGATTTTTTTCATTTTCAAAGTAATTTAAAAGAATCTAAAACTGAAAAATTACAAATTAATTTAAATAAATCTTTTGATTTTAAAACCAAAAAAAAACGTTTAACGGTCAAAGAAGAAAAAAATGAATTGAATGATCCTTCTTCTTATTTAAAAATGAACAATAAAGCAAATTCAGCTAAAATTCCTCAAACAAAAAGTAATTATATATTAAAAAGTGAATTAAATATGATGAATAATGAAAAAGATTGTAAAGAAAAAAATAATTTTAAAAATAATATGTTGTTTAATTATTATAGTGATAATAATAATTTTACTTTAAGAAATAGAAATATTGATAATCAAAGTGAAAAATATTTATTAGATATAATTGATGATGAAAAAGATGTAAGTCTTATTTTAGATAAAGATAATTCTAATAATGAAGAAGATGATCAAAATTTTAATTGTGAAAATAATAATTTTATTCAAATTAATGATAATTATAATGAAGAAGAAAATGAAGATAATAATATATATTTTTCTCCTAAAGATAAAAGTGGTAATTTTACTTTAAATTATATTAATAATAATTTTAATTTGGTAAATAAAAATGCTAATGATAATTTTAATAATAATAATTTAAATAATAATAATTATTTATTTCAACAAAATACTTTAATAACAAATATAAATGAAAACCAACAAAATATTTTAATTAACAATAATATAAATAATAATCAAACAAAGAATAATATAAAAATAATAAACAATAACAACCATAATATTAATATAGAAGATGAAAAAATAAATTTAGAAATAATTTCTCATGCACCATCATTTATAAGAGACCAAATAGGATGTAGATTAATTCAAAAAAAAATAGATGAAAACCCTGAAATTTCAAATGAAATTTTTGAATCATTATATTATGAATTAATGACAATAAGTACAGATTTATTTGGAAATTATGTAGTTCAGAAATTATTAGATAATATAAATATTGAAAAATTAGAAAAATTCATAAATTTAATTTCAATAAAATTTAATTATATAGCAACATCAACATATGGAACAAGAGTAATTCAAAAATTATTAGAAATATTATCAAAAGAAAATATGAATACAAAAGAAGATAAAAGTAAATGTGATAATTTATTTAATATATTAAATAAATTAATTATATCAAATATAGTATCATTATCAAGTGATAGTAACAGTAGTCATATAATAATAAAATATGTAAATGTTATAAAACATCCAAAAAATGTAGAAATGTTTGAAAGTGTTTATAATAATTTTATTCCTTTATGTAAAGATAAACATGGTTGTTGTGTTATTCAAAAATGCATTGAAGCTGGAATTAAAGAACAAAAAGAAATATTATTTAATTTATCTAATCAATATTGTAGACAATTAATTAGTGATCAATTCGGAAATTATGTTATTCAATATGTTGTTGGCTTAAATAATAATATTATTAATAAAAATATTGTCAATGTTATTATGGAAGATTTAATTCATTTATGTAAAGAAAAATATGCTTCTAATGTTATTGAAAAATTTATTTTTATTAAAAGTTCAGAAAGTAAAGAAGTTATTCAAAGTATTATTAACCATGAAAATAATTTACATCAGTTAATTATTAACCAATATGGAAATTATATTGTTCAAAGAATTTTAAGCATCGTAACTCCTGATGTTAGAATGAATTTACTTAGATTTATTGTTTCTTGGTATGAAGAAATTAAAAATTTAAGTTTTGGAAATAGATTAATTACTAAATTAAATGAAAGATATCCTGAATTTACTTCAATGATAAATAATATTTATGGTCAAAATTATAGTCCAAATCATAATAATAATGGTGATAAATTTAAAAATAATAATAATATTGGAAATGTTAATATTATTCAAATGAATAATTATTTGATTTCTAATAATAATAATAATAATTATATTGGAAATAATAATAATTGTCAAACTCAATTTTTTAATAATAATAATTTAATTAGGTATAATTACGGGTTAAATAATATAGGAAATTATGGAGAAAATAATTCTCCTTTAAATTTTAATCAATTTCAACAAATGCAATATCAGATGATGATGATGAATTATATGAATAATGTAAACAATCATTTTTATTCAAATAAAAATTAAACTTGTATTATTTATATTTGTCAACTTTAATATTAAATCTATTATTTTATCTATGAATTATTTATATTACATAAATTCTTATTTGAAAATAAATTTAATTTGTAGATATAATTTTATAATATATTATTAATTAATATAAACAATAAGATAAAAATTTTATAAAAATAAATTAACTAAATAATGTTAAAAAAATCGATTTTAATATTATTAAATAGAAAAGATATTATAATAATATTATTTTAGTTTTTTCTTTTAACACTCAAATTTTATATTTAAAAAAAAGGTATAGATAATATATAATTAATTAATTTCCTTAATCTGCTAAAATTAGTAAATAAAAAACTTGGAATTGAAAAAAAAAGATAAATTATTTGAACAGAAACAAATTTAATAAAATACTTTTCTAAAACATTTCTAAAAGACACACAAGGAATCATCATTTTCATTTCTGAATTATAACTAAGTCTTTTTAAAGGTAAATTATCTAATTTCATAAATTTTAAAACAACAATTCCAAAAATAATAAAAAACACAAAAACTCCTAATAAAGTATATTTCCAAATATAAGATTTTATATTATTAATTAATGAATTATAATTGCCACAATTACAATTACAGTAATTATTAGTAGTAATATTATAAGTAATATTTATATTATCTGAATTATTGTTTGAATTTTTTTGATAATCAATATTATTATCTCTATGAACATTAGATAATGTAATTTGTTGATTAGTTTTAATTGCATCTAATTTTTCTAAATTCCTTGAAGCTATTTTATTTTCAATATTTTCATTAAATCTTTTATTATTGTTTTTTCCTTTTAATTGTCCTAAAAATGATAAATTAATTATCCTTTGTGTGTTAATATCTTTTAAAGTTTTAATTCTTTTATTACTTATAATATTTTTTTCCATAGAATTATTTATATTACTATTATTCTCTTTATCATTGTCAGAATCAAATTTTTCTTTCATTGTTAATTTATTATAATAATTAATAATATAAAAATTAGTAATACAATAAATTATATGATTATTATTAAACTAATTTATTTATTTAAATAAAAAAAATGTCTGAAGATTCAACAATTAAATTAGAGTAAAATAAATAAATAATAACTGTAGAAATTTAAGAATAAATAATTATTTTAATTTTCAAAATTACATCGAACAAAGTCAAAAATTTATATCTGAAATATCATATCATATATTAAATTTAAATAATCAAATAATATTTTTAAATCAAAAAAGATTATTAAGTGAACAGAATCAAACAATAAATTATTATTTAGGAAATATAAAAATGATAAAAAACCAAAATTACTTTTTCCCCAATATTTATCAACCAATAATTCATAATAAACAACCTTCAGACAATATAATAAGAACTATAAAAAATAAAAAAATAGTATATTGTCATGGAAATATAAACAATATAAATAATAATATAATATATAGAAATTTATCAGACAATAAAATAGTAAAAAACACAAACGACAATAAAATAAATAATAATATAAATTTAGAAGAAAATGAAAATAATAAAAAAAGAGGACAAAGAGGAAGTAAATATAGAGGAGTTTCAAAAAATGGAAATCAATGGCAAGTTTTAATAATGATAAATAAGAAAAAAAGATATATTGGAAATTATAAAAATGAAGAAGAAGCTGCAAGTTTTTATGATATTGTAGCTATTCAAAATCATGGTAATAAAGCTAAAACAAATTTTTATTATACTCCTCAACAAATAGAAAGAATTAAAATCATGAAAAATTTTTTGGGATAATTTCATATAAATTATTCTTTTCTTTTATCTGTTATTTTTTCAAAAGAATATTTTTTGTTAATAACTTTCGGTGTTTAATTGTTGTTTATTTGTAACAAAGTAAGTAAGTATGTTTAATATATCTATCATAGATTTATTAAATTATTTGGAAAAATATCATAAATGTAATTTAGATTGATAAAATATTGATGTTTAAAAAATGATATTTTACTTTATTTATTTAAAATATATAATTTAATATATTAATTTAACTGTGTATATAAGAGCATAATAAACCTTAGATTCCCTTTTTTAAAATAAAAAAAATATGTTGTTTAATTCAATTGAACAATTTTAATTCTTAATATAATATAATTTAAATTCTCTTTTGTATTTTATTATATTTAAAATTTAAAATTATTTTCTTTTTTTTCTTTAAATAAATGTCAGAAGAAAGGAAAAATAATAAATACTTCAGTGAAGAGTTTTCTAATGAAATTGATAATATAATAAATGATTATAAAAATCAATTTGAAATTTTAAAAAATAAATCAAATTTAATATTAAATTATTCAAAAAGAAATATAAGTAATTTAGAAGAAGATTATAAAATAAATGAAAATTATTCTCCAACTCAAAATTTTAATGTTGAACTTAAAAATGACAATTTAAAATTACAAAAAGAAAATACAAATTTGAAATTTAAATATAATCAATTAATAGAAAGTTTAAAAGAAAAAGAAAATTTATTAAATGTATTATCTGAAAAAAATAATGATTTAGAAAATCAAATTTTAGAATATAAAAATCAATTAATTGAAAAAGAAAAATTTGATGAAGAATTAAATAATAAATCATTAAAAATTCCTTTTCCAAAAAAGAAAAAAATAAAAGAAGAAAAAGATATAGAAAGAAAAATAATAAATTATTTTTTTGACTTTTTTAACTCGAATTTAAATTTATTTAAAAATTCTCAAATATTAAATTCTGAAACAATAATTAAATTTGATGAAGAAAATAAAGAAAAAAATGAAAAAAATTCATTATATATAATCTCAATATTAAATTCTTTTATAAATAAAATAATGAAAGATAATCAAGAAATGTTTAATGAATTAATGAAATATAAAGATATTATTGATATTCAACATTCAAACATTAAAAATGTTACTCAAGACTCTTTAGAAGATATTAAACAAGAAAATATTATGTTAAAAAAGCAATTATCTACTTTTATAAATGAAAATCAAGATGAAATTAATATTGAATTTGAAGATAAATGTAATAAAGAAATTAAAAAAAATAAAAGTGAAATTAATATGGAAAAATATTATGAAAATATTAAAAATTTAAACATCGAAAAAGAAAAAATTAATAATTCTATAAAATTTGATGAAAATATTATTCATCCAGTTTATAGTATGAATAATATTAATTCAAATAATCTTCAAAGAAATATATTAAATTATCAATTTTTTACTAATAACAATAGTAGT
>JAEEGI010022167.1_pt1 | contig 12566 bp, 10 predicted proteins | sample 8958751 | NCBI WGS metagenome assembly JAEEGI01 (sample SAMN16246545, study PRJNA631951) | gut metagenome | biome: gut microbiome; feature: rumen; material: KS-attached | host: Bos | place: Iran: Karaj | collected 2018-10 | reverse complement strand
CCGCCTGCATCATCATGACGCTCCTGAGCATTCCACACGGAGTGGAGAAGATGTCGATGGACATTCCCGGCCTGGTCGAAACCTCGTCGAACCTGGCGGCGGCGCACATCCACGGCGATGTCCTCAAGGTCGTCACGAGCCAGCGCAGCTCCGTCGTCTCCGAGCTGCACGCGGTCGCGGAAAGGGTGGAAGCCGCCTTCTTCCTGGGCTCCTTCGAAGCGGAGCACCACGGCGAATATCCCGGCTGGAAGCCCAACCTGGATTCCCGCATCCTGAAAGTCTCCGTGGACTCCTACAAGCGCCTGTTCGGCATCGATCCCGAGGTCAAGGCCATCCACGCCGGCCTCGAATGCGGCCTGTTCCTGGAGAAGTTCCCGGACCTGGACATGATCTCGTTCGGACCCACCCTCCGGAACGTCCACGCTCCGGGCGAAAAGCTCGAGCTCGCCTCGCTGGACAAGTTCGTGGAGCACCTCAAGGATGTCGTCGTCAATTTCTCGTAAGATGCTCATCGCTCCATCCCTCCTGGCCGCCGATTTCCTCCACCTCGAGAAAGAGGTGGAGACGGTCAATGCCCACGCGGACATTCTTCACCTGGACATCATGGACGGCACCTTCGTTCCGAACATCTCCTTCGGCTTCCCGGTCGTGGAAGCCGTCGCGCGGACCGTCCGGAAGCCGATGGACGTACACCTGATGATCGTCCATCCAGAAAAGTATGTGGAACGCTTCGCGAAAGCGGGCGCCTCGATGATCAGCTTCCATTATGAAGCAACGCTGGACGAGACGGATACGGTCATCGACCTCATCCATGGCTTCGGGGTGAAAGCGGGCCTCGTCATCAACCCGGACATCCCGGTGGAGAAGCTCTTCCCGTACCTCGGAAAGGTCGATTATGTGCTGCTGATGAGCGTTTTCGCCGGCTTTGGAGGACAGAAGTTCATCGAGAACACCTACGACCGCATCCGGGCCGTCAAGGCCGAATTGAAGCGCATCGGAAGCGACGCCCTCGTGGAAGTGGACGGCGGCGTCACAACGAAGAACGCCGGCCGCTTGCGCAAGGCCGGCGTGGACATTCTCGTCGCCGGCAGCGCCGTGTTCCGGGCGGAAGATCCCGCCGCCGCGGTCGCCGCCTTGAAGGAAGCATAACCCGACAAGGAAGTGGGCTGTCTCCTGTCAAAGGATATAGCCCACTTCCTTGAAACCGAAGGTCCTTTCCTGGCCTTCGGCTTCAACGCGTAGAAGGCCTTCGGGCGTGATGCCCAGGATAGTGCCCATGAATTCTTTCCCGGTCGCAATCTCCCGGTAGCGGGCGAGGAGGTTCTTCTGGAACAAATCCTGCTCGTAGATGCCTCGGAGGCACTTCCGGCTTTCCTCCGTCTGCAGGGAGGGCAGCCAGGACTCCAGCCCGCGGCACAGGTTCTCCAGGAAAGCGGCGGGGTCGTAGGTCTTCCCCGTAAGCCGCTTCAGGGAGGTGGGGTTCAGGACCCCGCCGGGAAACTCCGTCTGGTTCAGGTTGATGCCGATGCCGATGACGGACCAGGCGATGTCCGTCCCGTCCAGGCCGTTCTCCACGAGCATCCCGCAGATCTTGCGCTTGCCGACATAGATGTCGTTCGGCCATTTGATGACGGCCGGGACGCCCTCTTCCCGAAGCGCCTCCCGAACCGCGAGCGTCGCGAAGCAGGTCAGGGCCATCACTTCCCGCGCAGGCAGGGATTCCGGCCGCAGGAGCAGGGAGAAAGTGAGGTTGTCGCCCGGGGCCGAGAACCAGCGGTTTCCGCGCTGGCCGCGCCCGGCGGTCTGGTTCACGGCGGCGACCACTGACAAATTGTCATAGTCCCCGATGTGCCTCAGAAGCTCGCTGCTGGTGGAATCCAGCTCGTCGAACCACTTTATCCGTATGACATTTTCCATTGGTTCGGATTTTGTGTATCTTTGTACTGCAAAATTACAAATAATCCTCATATGATTACACACGACCTTCGGCTGATCGCCGACGCGATCCTGGACAAGAAAGGCCAGGACGTGGTCTCCCTGGATATGCGCAAGATGGACGGCGCCATCACGGACTTCTTCGTGGTGTGCGACGGGTCCAACACCACGCAGGTGGGTGCCATCGCCGACAACATCGCCGAAAAGATGCAGGAAGAGGGCCACAAGCTCTGGCGTTCCCAGGGCGAGGGCAACAATTTCTGGATCATCCAGGACTACGGCCACATCGTCGTCCATATCTTCCTCAAGGAATACCGCGAATTCTACCGTCTGGAGGACCTCTGGGCGGACCTTCCCCGCAAGGAATACAAGGAGCGCAAGAAGCCCGCGGCCAAAAAAACAGAAGCGTAAATGGCTGATAAAAAGAAAGATCCGAAAGGCGGGAAGACTTTCCGCGTTTCCTTCAACTTCTCCTGGCTGTACCTCCTGCTGATCCTCGGCATCGGCTGGCTGCTGTTCTCGAACCAGCAGTCGTCCGAGCCCCAGAAGATCGAATGGCAGCAGGTCCAGACGATGGCCCAGTCCGGCGACATCGAGGAGATCGTCTTCGTGCGGAACGACATCCGGGGCGAGATCAAGGTCCGTCCCGAGCGCCTGGCCAAGTACGCCGACCAGTTCCCGGGCGGGGCCGTCCCGCGCCGGGCGCCGCATTTCTATTTCCTGGTCTCCGCCCGGTTCGACCCGGAGGAGAACTTCGAGAAGCTCAATGAGAATCTGCCGGTAGGGGACCAGTTCAAGGTGGTCATCCAGAACGCCGACCATACCTGGGCCGACCTGGCCCAGTGGATCTTCCCCACGCTGCTGCTGATCCTCTTCTGGGTGTGGATGTTCCGGAGCATGAACCGGGGCGCCGGCGGCGCTGGCGGCGGCATGGGCAATCCCTTCAACGTGGGCAAGGCTACCGGCAAGCTGGCGGACAAGGACGAGGTCAAGGTCACTTTCAAGGACGTAGCCGGCCTGTATGGCGCGAAGGAGGAAGTGATGGAGATTGTCGACTTCCTGAAGAATCCGAAGAAATATACCGCCCTCGGCGGCAAGATTCCGAAGGGCGCGCTCCTCGTCGGGCCTCCGGGCACCGGCAAGACGCTCCTGGCGAAGGCCGTCGCCGGAGAAGCGAACGTTCCGTTCTTCTCCATCTCCGGTTCCGACTTCGTGGAAATGTTCGTCGGCGTGGGTGCCTCCCGCGTCCGCGACCTCTTCCGCCAGGCGAAGGAGAAAGCCCCCTGCATCGTCTTTATCGATGAGATCGACGCCGTGGGCCGTGCCCGCGCGAAGAACGGCGGTTTCACTTCCAATGACGAACGGGAGAACACCCTGAACCAGCTGCTCACGGAAATGGACGGCTTCGGCACCAATTCCGGCGTCATCGTCCTGGCCGCTACGAACCGGGCGGACATCCTGGACCAGGCCCTCATGCGCGCCGGCCGTTTCGACCGCCAGATCCATGTCGAACTTCCGGAACTCAAGGAGCGCGAGGAAATCTTCCAGGTGCACCTGCGCGGCATCAAGGTGGATCCGGACTTCAATGTGGAGTTCATGGCCAAGCATACGCCGGGATTCTCCGGTGCCGACATCGCAAACGTGTGCAACGAGGCGGCCCTGACGGCAGCCCGCCGCAACCACGCGACGGTCAGCCAGCAGGACTTCCTGGATGCCGTGGACCGCATCATCGGCGGTCTCGAGCGTAAGAACAACACCATCATGTCGCCCGCGGAGAAACGGACGACGGCCTATCACGAGGCGGGCCATGCCCTCGTGGGCTGGCTCCTTCCGTACGCGGATCCGGTGTTCAAGGTGAGCATCATCCCGCGCGGCAACGCCCTGGGCCTGACCTGGTACCTCCCGGAGGAACGGAAGAACTGGTCCCGCAGCGTGATGATAGACCGCATGTGCTCGCTCATCGGCGGCCGTGTCGCAGAGGAGATCCTCAACGGAGAGCCCTCCACGGGCGCTTTGAACGACCTGGAACGCATGACGGGCATGGCCTACAGCATGGTCCAGTACTACGGCATGAGCGACAAGGTAGGGAACCTGTCCTTCTACGATTCCACCGGCGCCCGCGGCTACAATCTCACGAAACCCTATTCCGAGAAGACGGCCGAACTGATGGACGAGGAAGTCAAGGCCATCGTCCAGGAGGTCCACGACCGGACCTACCGCCTCATCGAGGACCACAAGGACGGTTTTATGCAGATGGGTGCGCTTCTTCTCGAAAAAGAAGTTATCTTTGCGGAAGACATCGAGCGGATCCTCGGTCCCAAGGTGAAACCGGCAGAGGAGGACCAGCCCGTGCCTGAAACGGAGGAACATGAATAATACCGTCAAAAGGACCCTCTCGGGCATCTGTTTCCTGGCCATCGTCATCGGTGGCCTGCTTCTGAACAAGTATCTCTTCGCCGCCCTCATCACATTCATGATGGTGACGATGCTCTATGAGTTCTACCGCATGACGATGGGGACATTGTTCCCCCGGACCCGCGCCCTGGCCATCGTGCTGGGGTGCTGTTCGTTCCTGACCCTGTTCTTCATCATGGCCTTCCGGCTGGACATCCGGCTGGTGGGCATCAGCGCCATCCTGCTGCTCGTGCTGATGGTTTCGACGCTGATGGTGAACGATAAGGCCGATTTCAAGCTCTTCGCTTTCCTGTACACCGGCCTGATGTACATCGCCGCGCCGCTCACCCTCTCGAACTTCGTGGTCTTCGACCAGGCCGGAAACTTCGACGGACGCCCGATGCTCGCCTTCTTCATCATCATCTGGGCCTCCGACGTGGGCGCTTACTGCATCGGGATGCTCTTTGGGAAGTACAGCAAGAAACTCTTCCCGAGCGTCTCCCCGAAGAAGACCTGGGCGGGTTTCTGGGGCGGCCTCGCCTTCGCCGTCCTGGCAGGCCTTATCCTGGTCTGGACGGGCCTTTGGGCCTATCCCTGGTACCACGCCGTCATCCTGTCCGTGATCATGCACGTAGCCGGCGTTTTCGGCGACTTGTTCGAGTCCCAGTGGAAACGCGTGTGCGACATCAAGGACTCCGGCAACATCATTCCCGGACATGGCGGCATGATGGACCGTTTCGACAGCGCGCTCTTCGCCATCCCGGCCGGGGTCATCTATCTGGTCATCATCGGCCTGCTGTAGACCTTTGCCTATGAAAAGACTCATCCACAGCATCCGCATCGACAAGGATTCCTATGAGACCATCCTCATCGCCTGGTGCATCTGCGCCATCCTGATCTGGTTGAATGCGCGTTTCATCCACAACCCGTGGATTTCCATTCCGATCTCGGTCATCCTCGTTATCTTCATGTGCTTCATCACCTGGTTCTTCCGGGTGCCGAACCGCACCGTTCCGGACTACGAGAACGACCGCATCGTCACCTCGGTGGCGGACGGAAAGGTGGTCATCCTCGAGAAAGTGTTCGAGAAGGAATACCTGCAGCGGGACTGCATCCAGGTTTCCGTGTACATGGACTTTTTCGACGTCCACTGCAACTTCTGGCCGGTGAACGGGAAAGTGACCTACTACAAGTACCATCCGGGGAAGTACCTGCTGGCTTTCCACCCCAAGTCCTCCGAACTGAACGAGCATGCGTCCAGCTGCCTCCGGAACAAGTACGGGGAAGTCTTTTTCAAGCAGATCGCGGGCACCTTCGCCCGGCGGATCGTCTGCTATTCCGAGCCCGGCAACATGGAGAACCGCGGCGACCAGTGCGGCGTCATCAAGTTCGGCTCCCGCATCGACATGTTCCTGCCCCTCGACGCCGAGCTCCAGGTGAAACTCGGCGACAAGGTCAAGGCCGTGGAAAGCGTGATCGCCGTCCTGCCGGAGGAATAATCAATAGATATCGTCCAGGGTGACCGACTGCCAGACCGGCATCGTCGGGTCGTCCACCGTGCAGTCGATCACGAGCGGTTTCTTGCCCATCACGGATACTTCAAGGAAGCGTTTCTCTTCCGGCCAGTTGGCCAGCATGTTCGCAGCCATGTCGTGGCTGTGGTCCACGTAGCGGTAGAACTGGTAGGTGTATCCGTTGGGCTGCAGGACCTCTTCCACGAGATAGCTGCTGCCGAACATGCCCCAACGGCCGAAACCCATCTTCCCGTAGGCGACAGCACCGTCCCGGGTGCCATGGATGAGCAGTTGCGGGCACGGAGTGCGCTTGTATTTGGGTTTCCCGGAATCGGACATGATCGCGCCGGCGAAGGACATCACGCCTGCGAAATGGAACCCCTCGGGCAGGATTTCCGCCCGGACGGTCCGGTTGCAGGCCTCGAGTTCACAGGAGAGGGAAATCATCGCCCCGGCGGAACTGCCGGCGATGACGATGTTGTCCATGTCCACGCCCAGTTCCGGATGGTCCGCCAGATAACGGACGGAGGCAAACACGTCCTCCACACCCATGTCCACGGCCGCCTTCGTGTAATTCGCGCTCTGGATGAGGTGGAACAGGTCGAACCGCATCCGGATGCCTTTCAGGCCCAGCCGGTAATCGACGGAAACCACCCGGTAGCCGTTCTCGTTCAGGAGTTTGAACCAAGGGAGTACCCACGGGTCATCCCGCCGGCCCATAATGAAGCCGCCGCCGAAGACGAACAGGATGGTAGGCCGGTCGAGCGTGTCGCCGGGAATGGCGACGGGCTCATACACGTCCATGAAAAGGTCACAGGTATCGCGCTGGGCGACCATGTAAGTAGAGGGCTTTTCCTGTGCAAAGGAAAGTGCGCACAGCAGCGCAGCCAGGAGGGTCAGGATCGTTCGTTTCATCGTTCGGATTCAATGAGTTCAACCAATTTGTCGACAGCCTCGCTGTCGGGAATGTGCCGCAGGACAGGCTCCTTGCCCCGGTAGATGGTTACCTTGCCGCCGCCTTCGCCTACATAGCCCCAGTCGGCATCGGCCATTTCGCCGGGGCCGTTCACGATACAGCCCATCACGGCGATGACCACGTTCTGCAGGTGACCGGTCCGCGCCTTGACCGCCTCAAAGGCTTCCTGCAGATTGTACATCGTCCTCCCGCAACCGGGGCACGCGATGTATTCCGGACGGTAGAATTTCCGACGGCAGGCCTGCAGCAATTCATCGGCCAGATAGGCGCCGAAAGCGGGCTCCAGCTCCGGGAAAGACACCGTGTCAATGGTCCGGTCCAACAACGGCTTTCCGTAGTCACACGCGGCCTTCAAGATAATAAGGTCACGTTCCGACAGATTCCCGGTCAAGCCGGGAATGACGCTGTCCGTCATGGCCGGCTGCGACCGGCCATCTCCGGAGTACCGGGCAGCCAGGTACTGCGCGACGGGGATTTCATTCTCCGGGTCTTCCGTCAGGGAGACGCGGACGGTGTTGCCGATGCCTTCGGAGAGGAGGGTAGAGATGGCGACGCAGGACTTGATGCGGCCGGAATCTCCGTTGCCGGCCTCGGTCACGCCCACATGGAGCGGGAACACGACGCCGCGCGCCTGCATCATCCGGGCGAGTTCCCGGTAGGCTTCGATCATCACGACGGTATTGCTGGCCTTGAGCGAGACGACGACCTGGTAAAAATCCGCATCGATGCACATCTCAACCCACTCCATGGCGGCCAGCGCCATCGCCTGGGGCGTATTGCCGTATTTCTCCACGATATAGGCTCCCAGCGACCCGTGATTCAGGCCGATGCGGATGGCCGTCCCATACTTCTTGCATTCTTCAAGGAAACGGGCGAACTGGCGCCGTGCTTCGTCGTGGTCCTTGTGGAAATTGCCCGGATTGATCCGGACCTTTTCCACGACGGAGGCCACGGCGATGGCCGTTTCCGAGGAGAAATGGATGTCGGCGACCAGCGGGACGTTGCAGCCCGCCGCGCGCACCCGGGCCTTGATCTCCCGCACATGCGGGACATCCTGCAGGCCCGGTACCGTGATGCGCACCAGCTGCGCGCCGGCCTTCGCCAGCCGCAGCGTCTGCGCCACGGTCGCCTCGACATCATACGTGTGGGTATTGCACATCGTCTGGACGACGACCGGGTTGTTTCCTCCGATGAGGACGTCACCCACCTTGACTACGCGTGTTTCCATGGTCATTGTTCTTTCTGTTCCCTTTCCTCCGCCACAAAGTCGCGGGCCATCCGGCGGAGGGCCGACCGGGTATGGCCCCGACGCTTGGTCAGCTGGTAATAGACGCCCAGGGTGACGGCACCGTCCAGCGGGTAGGCGAAGCGATAATAATACGGACTGTACGTGTCAGGCTTGTAGAACGGGGACCATCCCCACTTGACCTGCACGCCCAGATGGACCTCGACCGGATCGAACATCAAGCCGAACCCGAGCCCGCCCTGGACCCCGTAGGTCCAGCGGTTGTCCGAGTCCTGGAATTTGTTGGCGATCTCGGGATCGACGTAAGGGCCCTCGCGGGTGATGTTCATCCGGTATCCGCCGTATACGCCCGCCTTGAGGATAATCTTCACATACTGGCCCATGTCGATATGTCCGTGCGTCACGATGAACGCCTCCGGAACTTCCAGATAGGCCTGGTAGGCGCCGTCGATGTCCTGCCGGTATTTCCTCCCTTCCACCTCGTATTCCTTGAACTGGTAGCCCTCGTAATTGTGCTGGAAGCCCACTTCCATCCCGAGGTTCGGGAACGTGTTCATCATGGTCGCAAAACGCGTGATGGAGAAACCGTACACCGGCTTGTTGAGATAGAAACTGACCTGGCGCGGCGGGTTGAAATAGCCGTGCTGCAAGGAAACGCCACCGTGGACACCCACGATCCAGTAATCGTTGATCCGGGCCTTCTTGGGCATGGGCGCGTTGTCCAGATAGTCATCCGTGACGGAATCGGGGAGCTGGAAGAACTCCTCCGTCAGGTCGATGGTTTTCTTTTTCTTGCCGTCCTGCGCAGCAAGCGGCAGCACGGCCAGGGCAAGGATAGCCAGCAGGATGGATAATACGTGCTTTCTCATCGGAACAGTTCCTCCATGTCGATTTTCTGCACATACTCCGTCCGCTCGGGAATGTCCAGCAGGAACTGGTCCTTGATCTTGAAGAACATCACCTTTTCCGGCTGCCGGTGCTCCAGGATGCTTCCCGTATCCACCAGGCCGTTCTTGTTCCGGTCTTCGGTGATACGGATGCAGTACTTGCCGGCCTTCACATACGGGAAGAGGATGGTCTGGTTTTTATCCACGGTGAAGCTGCGGATGACCTTGTCACGCTTCTCGGTGAGCAGGTCCACGATATAGCGGTTCTTGACCTTCGACAGTTCCAGGGAGATGGAACTCAGCTTTTCGTCGTTGGGCAGGGTCACCTTCAACTCCGTACTGTCATTGTAGTAGCCGTTCACATCCCGGAACTTCCGATGGGGGATCTTGAGGAAATAATCGAAACCGGTCATCAGTTTCTCCTGGGGCATGATGGTGTACTTGCGCAGGTTGTCCGGATCCCGCGTCACCTTGTATCTCTCCTTCTTTTCCTGCTGACGCGGGTTCACAGAGCGGAAAGTCAGCGAATCCCACGCGTCCTGGATGAGCGGATACTGGAACTCCACCGTGAAGCCGTACTGTTCCACGGTCGTCGGGTCCACTTCACCCTTGAAGACCGCAATGGTATCCTGGTGCTTGATGTCCCGCTGGGAACTCTTCTGCAGTTCCGCGCGGAGTTTCTTGTCCAGGGTGAGTTTCACCTCTTCGTCCGTAGGAACGAGGTTCCCGAGCGAGTCCGTCTTGTCGTAGTTGATCTGCAGGAACAGGGTGTCCGGCATCTTCCGCTGATCGTTCACCCACAGTTCCAGGCTGTCCTGCAGCGGATTGAACTGGGAGATGAGCTTGTTGGCGGGCAGCCCCTTGAACTTCAGCGAGTTCACCTTGGCACCTGGCGCCATGAAGGTCAGGAAGGCCGTCCGCAGGCCTACCCGCTCTTTCTTGACGATGAACTGCTTGGAAGGCTTCTCCCGGAATACGTTCAGTTCCACATCCGTCTTTCGGGCCAGACACAGCGCCGTATCCTTCATGTTGAACTTCTTGAACTCATACAGGGAGTCGTTGATGACCGTCGTCGGATGGAACGGCTTGTCCAGGAAGGCGACGCTCTCCTGGTCGGGCTCGTACATGTTGTTGTTGTTCGCATCCTTCAGGGCATACACCCGGTACACGGTGTCCTGGATGTTGCGGATGCTGAAGAAACCCCAGTCGTCGGTCTTCGCCGCCGCGTCCGGGCGGTGCAGGAAAATGGCGGAATCGGCGTGGTCCTTGTACAGGAGGACCGTCGCTCCCTTGAGGGGTTTCAAGGTGTTGCAGTCCTGGACGAGACCGGTCATGCACATCGAGTCGATCTGCGAGCCCGTGGAAAACACGAGGGTGAATCCCTCGTACCAGTTGCCTTCGTTGTTGTCCGCAACGGCGCCGGTGATATCGAGCGTGTAGGTCCGGTTGGAATCCAGGTCGGATTCGAAATAGACGATGAGCGTCTTCCCGGACATCCGGTACTTCGGCTTCTTTTCCAGCGGGGGAGACAGGAACAGGTTGTTGGGCTCCTTGACCACCACATACTCATCGAAGGTGAACTTGATCTGCGTCTTGTGCGTCGGTACGTTCACCGCGCCGGGGAGCGGATAGGTCTTCTGAAGCACCGGCGGGATGGTGTCCTTGGGACCGCCCGTCGGCGGGGTGGTGGTATTCGCGCATCCCGACGGGAACATCATCGCCCCGAGGACCAGGGCGGCCGGGATGAGCGGGAGATATTTAGACAATCGCTTCATATTCGTTTCTTTACAGGTCGATGCGGGACACCGATTCGATGCCCTCGATGGTGGTGAGCTTCTTCAGGATCTTCTCCAGCACGTCCTTGCTGTTCACATACAGGTCGATGTATCCTTCGAAGATGCCGTTGTCCGCACTGAGGTTCAGCCGTCGCATGTTGGCGCCCATCACCAGGGACAGGAAGCGGGAGATCTCGTTCAGCAGGCCCATCCGGTCCAGTCCCTTCAGCGAAATCCGTACCAAGAACGTCTTCGCCTCGGCCGCCTCCTGCCACTTGGGGACGACCACCCAGTCGCCGTGCGTTGCGGCGATCTCCTCGGCGACCGGACAGGATTTCTTATGGACCGTGATCCGGCCGTCGGGGGACTTGATGCCCACCACGGCGTCACCGGGAATCGGATTGCAGCAGGTCGCGATGACGAACTGGCGCCCGTCGTCGTCCTTTCCGCCGATGATGTACTCCTCTTCCACCTTCTTCGGCTTTTCTTTCGGGGAGGAGAAAATCTTCCGGAGCAGGGAATAGCGCTGCCGGGATTTCAGGACGTCGGCCAGGTTGTCCAGTTTGACGGAGCCGATGCCGATCTTGTAGAAGAACTCCTCGCGGTCCGTTGCCCCATAGGCCGCCTCGATGCGCTGGATCATGGCCTCGTCCAGCTTGGCTCCATGCAGTTTCACCTGCTCTTCGAGGAGCTGCCGGCCGTAATCGACCGTCTGCTTCCGCTCGTTCCGGAAATAGTCCAACACGAGGTTCCGGGCTTTCCGAGTCTTGAGGAACTGGAGCCATTCCCGCTTGGGATGCTCCTCGCTGGCTGTGATGATCTCCACCTGGTCGCCAGTCTTGACGACATAGTTCAGGGCCACCAGCCGCTGGTTGACCTTGGCGGCAATGGCCTTGTTGCCGACCTCGGTATGGATCAGGTAGGCGAAGTCCAGCACGGTCGCGCCCTTCTCGATGGCACGCTGTTCACCCTTCGGCGTGAACACGTAGATTTCCGCGCTGGTCAGGTCATTGTGGATGATGTCCAACAGTTCCAGGGCATTCACGTCCGGATTCACCAGCACTTCCTTGATCCGCTCCAGCCAGAGGTCCATCTCGCTGTCGTTCTCGCTCACGTAGCCATTCTGCTTATAGGTCCAGTGCGCTGCGATACCCTTCTCGGCAATGTCGTCCATGCGCCGGGTGCGGATCTGGACCTCCACCCAGATGCCGGAGGGGCTGAGCAGGGTGCAGTGCAGGGCCTCATAACCGTTGCTCTTGGGATGCTTGACCCAGTCGCGGAGGCGTTCGGGCATATAGCGGTAGATGCCGGTGATGATGGAGAAGACGTGGTAGCACTGGTCGCGCTCAGACTCTCCGTTATTGCGGTCGGGATCGAAGATGATGCGGATGGCGTACAGGTCATACACCTGCTCGAAAGGAATCTGCTTCACCTGCATCTTGTGCCAGGCGGAGTACGGAGTCTTCACCCGCTTCTTGATTTCGTACCGGAATCCGGCCTTCTGGAGGGCCTCGTCGATGGGCCCGATGAAGGCGTTGATCTCCTTCGCCCGCTGCTGGATGTTCCGGTTGATCTTGGAACTGATCTCCTGGTAGGCATCGGGTTCCTTGTAGCGGAGCCAGATATTCTCGAGCTCGGTCTTGACGCTGTACAGGCCCAGCCGGTGGGCGAGGGGGATGAATACGAACATCGTCTCGCTCAGGATCTTGTCTCGCTTGTGCTCGGGCATGAACTCGATGGTGCGGCAGTTGTGCAGGCGGTCGGCGAGCTTGATCAGCACCACGCGCGGGTCGTCGTTCAGCGTCAGGAGGATCCGCTTGAAATTCTCTGCCTGGAGAC
>JAEEGI010022166.1_pt1 | contig 12567 bp, 6 predicted proteins | sample 8958751 | NCBI WGS metagenome assembly JAEEGI01 (sample SAMN16246545, study PRJNA631951) | gut metagenome | biome: gut microbiome; feature: rumen; material: KS-attached | host: Bos | place: Iran: Karaj | collected 2018-10 | reverse complement strand
ATGCCAGTATTGAATTCATCATTCCTCATAAAACTCTTGCCATTCAAATCCACAGCCATTGCATTCGCAATAGCCATCATCGTAAATCGTTACATCCTCGCAGCCACATTCAGGACAATAAACATCTTCGTAATACATAAGCCTTCTCTTTTATTTTTTTCTACATTATAAATTCGTACTATTCTAAGATCTTACCTAACCTAAATTCGAAAATCCAAACATCATCATTAGGTTCTTTTCCTTGTCTTATTTCAATGTCACTTGTTATTTCTACTTCTAACGGATGATACCATTCATTCAGGAAGGTAGCAGTCTTATACTTACGGGTAACGAACGGGCAATTACCTCCGTTCATGTCATATATAGAGAATTTCTTACGAAGGCCTTTATAGGTATCATTTATGATAAATCTCCCGTTATTCGTCTTGAATATCTTTTCTGCATAGCTTGTATCTTCTACAGAATGTTTATAACTATGCGATCTTCCTTCAATAATGCCCAAGTACTTTCTTTCAGTGATCCACAACCTAAGAGATTCTTTTTCATATTCTGTAGTATCATCAATATCATTTATAGGTAATGCCCTTCCTTCTTCATTAACCGAATCTAGATAAGCCTTTACGAGGGGGTCTGCTTTTATCTTCTGGCTTGGTATTTTGGATATCAAATGTAATCCTTCCATAGTCCTGCATCTGCTAAGAGCTACATACACCTGCCCATAAGTAAAAGATTTGGCTGCATCTACAGCAACCTCGTCAAATGTCAAGCCCTGACTTTTATGAACAGTAACAGCCCAGGCTAATTTCAAAGGAAATTGCTTGAAGCTTCCTATAACTTCTGTCTCTACTGTTTTTGTTTTCTTGTTTATTTTGTATGATAGCCTATCCCATGTTTGTCTTTCAACATAGATTGTACGATTACTGCCATCCCTTTTTACTTCAATATAATCCTCTCCAAACCCTACTACATATCCCATTGTGCCATTCACAAATTGTTTATTTGTGTCGTTTTTAACAAACATAATACGAGCACCCTTTTTTATAATGAGTTTAAATGAAGTAGGATATTTCTCTGGCCTCCAATTATCTTCGAAAGCCCAATACACTTTTTCTGCCCCCTTTAATTTATCCAACTGATCCTCATTATAGTTTTCAGTTTGTTTATTCTTTACTTTAAGCATAACAACAGAATCACTATCTGGAGTATCAAATTCTGGATTGTATCTTGTATTCAGGAAATCTATATCCTTTGCCTTAACTAATCCTAATCTTATATTGTTGAGAAGATTAATAAAACTCCTGTCCTTTTGCCTATATACTTTTTCTAAAGAGACAACATAATAATCCATTTTTTGTAGCACTTCACTACAAAAGAAATAGCAGGAACGATAGCGATAATAATTCTTCAATACATCCCAGTCTTCTTCCTTTGTAACAGGCATTAGTTGGTAAAGGTCTCCAAACATTATCAGTTGGATTCCACCAAATGGTTTTTTGTTATGACGATAATGGCGAAGAATCATGTCAGTTGCATCCAGCATATCACACCTCACCATACTTATTTCATCTATGATAATCACTTCTAGTTTCTTAACAACTTCTATAGCATGATCATCAAGTGAGTAAAGATTTGAATAGCGATGATGCGGTATGTATGGTGTCAAAGGTAATCTCAGGAAAGAATGCAAAGTGACTCCATCTGCATTTTCAGCAGCGACTCCGGTAGGGGCAAGAACCACCGAAATGACTCTCTTTTCATTTAGTCTTTTAACGACTTCTCCCAGCAGAGTTGTCTTACCAGTCCCAGCCTTTCCTGTAATAAAGAGGTTCTTCCCCTCATTTATCAGCCTTAATGCCTCTTTGTTATGTTTATCTAAAATCATCTTTAAAGAGTTACTTCTTCATTCCACCCATAGGAACAGACACTATCTTCATCCATATCTTAGGTTTCTTTCTGCCCAAAGACTCTCGTGCAGCAATTATCTGTTCATTTAGAGTCGGCTTTGAATAATCCCGCCCGTTCTTGACCAGACTTTTCAGTTTCGAAGCTGGCACAGACGAATAAAAAGATCTTTTCTTTGACATCGTTCTTATTTTCTCTGTAAAAAATGAATTCTAAATCATTCGAACTCACTATAAGCTCCATCATGATCATCATCTGAATCAAAGCTAGAATAGTCGTAATTCTTTTGATGGTTTTGGGCATTCTTGAATTCATTCCTGAGATCTTCGTTAAAGCTATCCCTTTCTTGAACTCTCCCAAAACGATCTCGAGCATAACCATATTTGGGCTGCCTTGATGCACCTTTTAGAGATTGTCCATTTACCATGTCTTCATCTGGAGTACGTTTGTTCAATGAACTGTACGTTGCTATCTCGCCTAAAGAGAAACCAGAATGATAGGAGTGCTTTACAATGACCTCCTTAACCACATGAGGTGTTTTATTCTTTTTTGCTTTTTTCTTATTCTTTGGTTTCTTAAAAGTATTTCTGTTCCTTGGATCGTCAACATCTACTATCACACTTCTATACCCCAAATATTGACGATACTTTTTGACAAAATACCCTCTTAACTCTTTGGGTAATTTATCTGTTATTCTTATATATTCGTCCGTACTTACTCTTTTGTTTGTTGCAATTTTGTCCTTAAAGAACATATCTATCTCGGCAGTTGATATAAACTGCTGCCTCTTGTGAGGTAAACTCCTGCTCACTTTTGATTTTTTCTTTATAGAGGCAGATTTTTTGCCTATAGGTGTTCTCTTCTCAGGGGCAGTATTTGAGTTAAATTTAATAACTTGCTCATTAAGAAGCTCGGTATTTATTTTTGGCTTTAAATTGCCATTACGATCATAATCCGCTTCAACGGTTGTAATCGTTCCATCAGGATTTATAACATATGCCATAACAAATCACGTTTTAGGTTTTATTCTTCTACCTCAAACTCCAATCCTAACTGCGAGGCGGATTCTTTCACGCTCTTTACGATTGGTGAATTATCTGCCAGGGGGCTGGTAGAACTATTAGAGGCTGTAAACTTCACCTCTATCTTCAGATGATTATTCTTCAGCGTATTCACGAAACTGGAGAACAGTTGGCTATAGTTCTCGATGGGCACACTACCACTGATGATTACCTTTTTATAGGTCTTAGCGGCTGGCGCAGGTTCAGGTCCTGGCTCTGGTCCAGGAGTTGGTGTAGGTCCAGGAGTTGGCCCTGGCTCAGGGACGTCACCTCCTCCTGCTGGCTTTGGCATCACTGAAGGATCTAACAGCCAATAGCTATCCTCCTGAGGATTTAGGAATGTAACTCTCTCTAGGTGATATGGAGGACGAGTCCAATGCTCCGGAGATCCTACTCCTACATTCCACATACCTTCCTCACAGTATCTATTTACAGTATCAGTGATGGTTTCTGCATTTAGGATCATAGGCTTATCATCAAATCGCAGGAAAGCTTCATATAGGTCATTCACCTTTACTGGCTTTTCTACGGTTGGCATCAGGTTATTGCGATTGATAATGTTCAATCCAATACGACGCAGTACCCAACTATTATCATGCAATTCCTGAAGCGTATTAACAGAAAGCTGGGCAGCAAACTCAGAAGTAAAGGAACGAACTTCTAACGTTTGTAAATCATCACGCACACATTTTACCACTGTGTTATAAGCATGAATCAATAGTTCCTTGGCAGCTTCACCGCTTTGCCTCTTTCTGTCTAAAACATCCTTTTTCTGCTCAGGATCAAGCTGACCACCATATTCCTTAATAATCTTGTCACAAGCCAAGTATTCCCTCAGTTTTGTAACAACTTGAGCTTTGCCTGCTTCTGAACAAACGAGATAGAGCATCGTGTTTCGATATACGCGCTGTGATGTACCTTTCATCTGAGCCATCTGCTTGATAGTAAGTTCTGTTGAACGGCTTACATTTCCACCAGCAGCAACTGTATATTTGGGATGCATGATAACGAAGGTTAGCTGTTTCTGCTCAGGAACATCTCCAGAGGGATCAACAAGCACTTTCACCTTTGCTACATTCGCAACAGCCTGTTTAACCATCTGCATGACTTCGCCATAGATTTCATCTTCCTTCACATCGCCTTTGGCCTGATTAATCAGGATGTTGATATTGGGCTTAGCCTGGAACCAATAGCTCTGCTCTCCTCCGATGGTACTACGATACATATAGTGAACGATATTCTCCAGCTGATTGACTGTAGAATCAATATCAATATGCTGAAAGGCATCAGGCTTTAGCAGACACAACTTTAATTGTTTCAACGAAAGACCCTTTTGAGCAGATGCTCCAATAGAGGCCATCAAAACAGTTGTAGTAACAGCTGTAGCCAGATGATATTCGCCAATGTTATTACCTGCATTCTGCTCATCCAGTTTATAGGCATTACTGATAGTGCCAAATACATCCGCATGCATCACAGAATCCCACTGTGCGCCCATCAGACTTGTAATCTGACTCTGCAATGTTGGCAAATTCTCCATTTGTACATCGCTTGTCTGAATCAAAGCCTGAGTACCCACAAGTGAGGCTCTACGTTGCCACAAATCCTTCACGATACTTGCTAACAATCGTAAGACGCCTCTTGTACGTTGGAATCTCGAATCACTACCCCAACGTACCCTAAACAAATCTATTAATTCAGGATGGAAGGGATAAGCTTTTTTGATACGCTCCACATAGGCCACACGATCAGCCTCTGCAGGCAGGGCATCCCTACGATTGTGGTACATGTCTTTATATTTCCTCGCTACCTTCTCTATGACTGTTTCATCAGCCATACGATCAAATAACCTACGACGTACCACTTCATAGATCTCTTCATCATCCACAGGCTTCACGCTACTACCTACACGAACCACGCGTGTTTCCAACGAAGAAAGAATCTCCTGACCAATCTCGCTCGACGCCACTTCTCTGGCACTGGCAGGAAGTGTACAGATCAGCACAGTTTTAGGGATAGAAGATACCACCTCTGTCAAAGTCTGGATAAAGCTATTAGTCTGAGTAAACAAGGTGCCACTACCAACAATCTTTCCACTTGCTTTATTACAATAGTCTGCCAACTCATCTATCAGAATCAAAGCAGGGCTTGCCCCTTCAATTACAGGCTTGATATCCTGAGCTGTTGGTGCAATCAGCTGTACATCAGCATTCTTTACCCTTTCATATCCTTCTCTGCCACCTAACTGCCAAGCCAATTCGCCCCAAAGCGTATGAGTGATAATTCCATCTTCCACCTGATGACCATCTACCACACTTACCGTATTCTGAGTAAACACAGCTACTCTTGCGTTATCAAACTGAGGCATATCCTCAGCATCGAGTATGGTTCTTGCCGCTGCCAGATCTTTAAAGGTACGGCTATCCTTAACCACATGATAGAGAGAAATCAGCGAGTGCGTCTTACCACCACCAAAGCCAGTCTGTAATGAGATGACCCTATTCTGACTCTCTTTTCCATTCAGTGCCTGAACCACACGACGGATTAATTCACGCATACCGTCAGTAACGTAAGTACGATCAAAGAATGATACCAAATCCTGGTATACCACAGGAGCAGTACCAGTAGCCACCTCTTCTATATTAGCAGCAAAGATGCTCTCGTCTAACTGACCATTACGAATATCATATTGCGGCATGATGGTATTAAACCATGCAGGTAATACGCCTGAATAGTCTACAGCCTCAGTATTATCCTGTTTGGGACTTTGCGCTTTCACTCTCTCAACTTGTGGAGTTGGTTCTATTCTGGATTGGGTTCCACCCTTGATACGTTTCAATTCATTTTCCAACTCTGTCATCTCCAATAGTTTTGCCACTTGGATCATATTGCTGAAAGCTCGTTCAGCTTCATCTTCATCTAACCCTCCTGTATCAAAGTGTGCCCAGTTATTACGAGTATCTTGAAGTTCTTGAAGGCAAGAGCGAAGTCGGCTATAGTTCTTTTGACTATTGCCAACCTCTTTCGTAACGCTATCCTTATAATTGATCACAAACGTCACAAGGGTGCCATAATCTATCAGGCCATTAAGCGACGAGCCGTTATTATTAAGTTGCATGCGCTGCATCTGCCAATTGGTCTTTTTACGCTCATTATCTATTTTGCGCTCGAAATCGATATCCCATGATCTTCCTTCTGGGCATTCACGCTGAATCACACTAACGGCGTATGGACGCATCGCATCCAAAAACAGACCTAAGCCACGTTGTAGTTTCTCTCTATCCATAGTTTTTCAGTTTTTAATCTTCAAAATCCAATGAGGCTTCCTGATGCTGAACAGCCTCTTTACATTTCTGGCGAAGCATTTCTGCACTCGCAAGAATGCCCTTTACATCTTTATAATCTTGGCTGTCTTCAGGGAGATGACCACCAAGGAAATCCAATACTCGCCATTGAGGTGCATCACTTTGAGGGCAGAGGTCGCGGACCAAATGCAACAACTGAACTTGGTTGCCCATCCGATAAGCCATCATCATACGATGCACCTGACTAATCATATAGTCAGTAGGTTGTGTGCCCCAGCTCTCATTACTGCCCACATGCTCTTCTGCTGTTGCTAAGTGTTGTTTACTACCTTCTGTAATCAACAGTTTGTCACTTTGAAGCTGGCGAATCTCTACATTAACACCCACACGTGTATATTTGTTCACATCGTCGAAGTCACATTCTGCCATACCATTCAGTTGGAGCCAACCACAATAGAATTTGGTTTGTGGCTCTCCTGGCACTCCTTCAAGTAATGCTTGTGCTGCACTTTCGCGAGCAAACTCTAATAATTGGCCCACACTCACAGGATCACCTTCCGCAGTTTCTACCAATTTATAATGTCCAAACACGCTTACTGCCTGACCAAAACAAGCCGTTAACAAGTCTGCTCCTCTGAAACCTAAGCCATACAGTTTTTCGACCTCAGACTTTACTAACTGTCTTATATCATGCTTTACCTCATCAAAATCAGCATAACCCTTTCTTTCAGAGGGACGGCAGGCGACAGTAACTGAAGATTCTAAAGCTGCCCCTGCTAAACCTATAGAACGATTTGCCATCTCTGTATCCATCGGCCAACTACCTGTAATATTCATCCTTGCACCAAGAATAGAATTGCACAAAGTTGTCCATGCTTCTGTACTTTGATGGGCAAACATGATACTAACGATATCTGAAGTTTGTTGTTCTATTGCGTCAAATATTTGAGTAAGTTTGTCTTCAAAATGTTTCTTTGCTTCCTTCTCACTATTATTATGGTGATGCTTTAATGCCGTACATTCTTCTGCTTTAGGTGTTTGGGGAGTTGCAAAATCCATAGGATAGATATTTCCTAATGTCCTTTTCATCCATACATAAAAGAAATCAGAAATGTCTGCATATGCAATTGCATCATAATATGGTGGATCTGTGATGACTGCTGTAAGTGATTTCGGGGCAAATTGTTCTTTCTCACCACTTGAAGCATGAGTCATAACTGACGAAAATTCATTTTTACTTTCTTGCTCCAAATATCGTAGTACCCATTCCAATTGATTCAAAGCACTACCAGAACTCGAACAGAAAGGATTTGACTCAGGATAGTCAAATGTCATAGCTATTGCTTGACGACTAAATGGATGTTCTATAGTTTCACGTCCGTTATGCCATCTCCCTAATGAAGTATTGGCAACAGCAATTCTATCAAACCATAATGATAGATATGTATATAATGCTTGATGATACCCATCGTTTTCAATATAATTATGTTGCAATCTATCGACAAAGGTTTTTAACATATTTAGCTGACGACCAGAAAACATCTGATACCATTGATTGATACCCCATCCACGGTTTCTAATCAAATCATTTTGATCAGTCATATATTCTATAGGAGTATTATCATCAATAACTACTTTGATTTGATGTAAATCATCATGCGATAATAGATACTGCTTGCCACCTTTTTTTTCAGAAAAAACAGCCACTAGTCGTTCATTAAGTCCGCCATTATTTGCTTGCTCTTTTACCTGTTTTGAGGTAGTAACACTACCACAACAAGGACAAGTCATGTTTCCTGTTTTATTCCAACCATCAATATCGCATTTTCCCTTTTTAATCTCAAATGATATATTCTCGTTTATAATTATGGGATGTAGATAGTATTTCTTATTTGTTGTGTTTACTAAGTAGAACTGCTTGAACAAAGGGACTTCTGCACCACAACTAGGATTTGAACATTTTGCTGTACGAACCCAATAATATGCTATTGGAGTATTCCCATTCTCATCCAAAGGATAAAGATAACCAATTTCGTTCTTTACTTCATTAATTATTTTTTTTGCATAAAACTCCACATCAAAAGCTAATCGGTTTGGAATACTATAATATTTACCATCGAAAGAAATGCCACGCTCATCTTCCTGTGCCATTATGATGCCTTCCTCTCCATAAAGCTTTTCAAACTCCTCCATACTATATACAATGGGCTTTCCATATTTTTGTGGAAATTCCGCAGAACCACGCTCGATAATATGGGCCACAGGGTTTATGTCATTGCCATAACTACGACAACCCAATCGTGCTGCCTCCAGCGGTATTGCGCCACCACCAGCAAAAGGGTCAAATACTGATGGCATTTCATTTTGGAAAGCATTAATTGCAGATCGTAGCTCTGCCTCACGCTGCTTAACGATATCCGTCTCAATATGACGATCTTTCAATTCATAGAGTGCAATCTCTGCCTTTGGAATTGCATCATATAGGCGATTGAATTCATCATGTAATTGATCCCATGTAGCATCTGGGCGTTTATCGCTTTGGTATGCCACGAAGATTAATTCTCTCGCCAAGCGAAGTATCTGCGGGTTATTTTTGTTTTCCCATTTTATCAATGACCAATCATCCAATTGTTCTTTAGGTGTCGTTGATTTGTTTGCTTTCATGTTATCCTGGCACTTCTCAGAGAACTTACCAATAAACATCATCAAACGGTTGCGATGGTTATCCTCCATCTCATCCACGATACTGGTATAGGGGATATCTTTGTATGGCTTATAATGCAGTTTACCAAGACCTGTATTTAGAAGAAACTCAACAGCATATTTGAATGCCTCAGGACAATTTTCATCTAATGGGTCTGGTACCAAGCTTGCAAAAACTATGGCACGACAAACAGGTAAAGGTCTGCGTGCCCACCATAGATGCAGGGTGCTAATATGGCCGTGACGGATACTCTTATCACGTACACTTTCTGCTGATATTTCTTTGATGGGCAATGCCACCTCTATGAGTTTCTTTGCTTTCATAATTCGTTTGTATTATGCTGCCATTCCTCTAATGGGAGATAGAACTGAATACCTTTGGTCTTTTGCTCAAAGTTCATTCTATTGGCAGGATCATTGATAATATTGAGCTGCGGATTTGATTTACAATTAGTGACGATGTAGAGCCAAGCTTTGGTACCAAGTTGAGCCAGTCGGTTCATCTCGTTTTCTGAGAGCATCACGCCATCAGTGCCAGCACGGCCTTTCACCTCGATATAGCGTTTCTGACCTTCACGATTGATGCTCTTCAGGTCGTAGCCTACGTTATCCTTTGAGACATCTTCAGGAATACGATTATTTGCCTTCTCATAATTGATAGCATTCTGCATGGCAATGGCCTCAACCTCGTCGTCGCGACTCATGCCAAAACTATGTTGATACTCAACCTGGTTAAGTGGAACCACATAAGCACAGCCTAAGACATCAGGAGCTATGGCAAATAATTCTGTATTCAGATCCAGTTCTTGCAGCCTTATCTGCTTGCGCTGTTTCAATTCCTGAAGACGCGCCTCCTTGGCATCGAGCTTTTGCTGAATCTTTTCTTCCTCTGCCATGAAGATTTTGCCTTGAAGTTCGTTGATCTCTCCTTGGATATCAAGGATAATCTGTTGGAAGGCAGACTGCAGATACTCCCTACGTCTGGCGATATCTTCATTAACTGTTTCCTGGGTTTGCTGAAGAAGTGGTTCAGTTATATGCTCAAAAGCCCAGCTGACGATTTCTTCTTCATTGACAACATCAGGTGGGGTGATCTCTTTGGCAAAAGCCGTAGGAGGACAGAGATCTAACAATTTGGCTGGTGATGTCTGACGGAATTCGCCATCTTGCTGGCAAACAAGTGACAATAACTCGTTTGCGACATTTGGATTGCCATCCTGATTGGTGGTGTTGTCATGTATTTGATTCTTCACAAAGAAAGCAAAATAGGGCTGCTTGTCTTCAGGTGAAACCAACACAGTACCCTTTAGCATTTCGTCATGGAACAGATCACTCACCACATCTACCAAGCTATCAAACAGCGCATTGCCTGGATTAATATAATGGGCTCGTCCATATTGGGCTGTGGATGACTGATATTCCAAAAACAATTGTTTATCGAAGAAGAAATAAAGATTTGTCAGATTCTCTGCATAGATATTGTATTTCTCCTTGAGTCGCTTCACAATCACATCAGGAATCACATCTATCTGATAGATACCATCTGAAAGTTCACGATACTGACCACCTAAATATTTGAAAGCCCTTTCGAAGAACAAGCGAATATAGATAGGTTGGAGGCGTCGTTCATCGCTATCTTCTTTCAGCAGTCGGGCTTCCTTATAGTCAACAGTTGAGTGAGCCATTGCCTTGCTTTGCTCATTGATGCTATTTTTGAAGATACTACCCAATTCTGATGTAGGTTTATCTATAAAGGCATCTAAATCACTCTCATGTCCATTCAGTACAGAATCAATAATACAGTCGAGAGATACACCCTTCAAGACATCTTGAATCACATCGTACACACGATCATCGCCCAGTTGTTCACGAATAATATCGAGTTTAGTCAACAGTTTCTTCAATACCTGACCTTCACGTGTATTGTCTGCCACCATATTGAATACCATCACATCGCTCTTCTGACCATAACGATGAATACGACCCATGCGCTGCTCCAGGCGATTAGGATTCCAAGGAATATCCCAGTTGATAAGCAACTTGCAGAATTGCAGGTTGATACCCTCGCCTGCTGCATCTGTACAAATCAGAATTTGAGTATCAGGCAGCATAAACTGGCATTGCGATTGGCGACGTTCATCTACTGACATGCCTCCATGAATCGTGGCAACATTATAGCCGTTATTTTGAAGTCGCTCCTGGAGATACAACAATGTGTCTTTATGCTCCGTGAAGATAACCAACTTTTCACCATTAATCACACCTTTCGAGGTTAGCAGGTGTTTCAACTCTTTATATTTTTGCTCTTCCTGCTGTTGATTATAGAGTGAATCTGCCATCAGATAAAGCTCTTTCACTTCCTGGGTCTCAGCTTTGATTTCACTAGGACTCTTTGAGGTGGTAAAGAGTTTTAATTTCTTAGGGTCAGACAGGATGTTATCTAAGGCTTCGCGCTCATCATCCTCCAGATCATCAAGGTCATCAATGTTGATATCATCAAACTCATCAATCTTGATGCGCTGTTTCCATAAAGAAGGATTACGCTCCAACTCATCTGTAAGTCCTTGCAGGGCCATCCAACGTTTCTGTAACGTATTGCGAATTGCATAGATACTACTTACTAATCGACGCTGCATCACTTGGAGAGCCAATGATACATGAATATTCTTGGTTGCAGCAGCCTCTTCCTTACGTTTCGTCAGATATTGGGTTACTGCATCATATAGCCGCTTCTCATCTGGTGTCAGATTGTAACTGGTGGTCTTGGTAAAGCGCTTCTTATAAAGCGGATTGCCATCCCAATCTTTCATATCCTCCTTCAAGCGACGAATGAAGAATTTGTTGGATCCAGTTTCACTCAATTCGCGTACACGTTCTGTGGCCAAATCTTCTGTGGCGAAAATATCTTCATCGAGTAATTGAAGTAGTCGTTTGAAAGTGTCTCTACGTCCACGATGTGGTGTAGCCGTCAGTAACAGGATATGTTCGCATTGCTGGGCTAACATGTGCGCAACTTCATAGCGCTTTGACTTATAAATCTTTTCGCCATATTCGTAGGCAGAGAGTTTATGAGCCTCATCAAAGATCACCAAATCCCAACTGGTTTTCGACAAGACATTCATGATATCTTCGCGACTGACAAAGTCTATACTCGCTACAACACGATCACTATTTTGGAATACGGTGGGCTCAGAGGAGAATACGCTACGATTCACCAATTTGAAGGGAATATTGAACTTAATGCCCATTTCATCCTCCTGCCATTGTTTTGTCAGACCTCCAGGTGTGATAATCAATATACGTTCTACATAGTGGCGCAACATCAATTCTTTCAAAAGAAGACCTGTCATGATGGTCTTTCCAGCACCAGTATCGTCAGCTAACAGGAAACGAATCTTGGGCTGTGGGAGTAAGAACTTATAGACTGCCTCCACCTGGTGAGGCAAAGGGTCGACCACGCTACAATTGATGGCAAAGAGGGGGTCAAACTGATACGCAGATTTGATGCGCTCAGCCTCTGCATATAAGACGAAACGCTCAGGATCACCTTTGAAATTAAACTCACCTTCGGCAGTCAGAACATCTAACGCATCTAT
>JAEEGI010022165.1_pt1 | contig 12568 bp, 9 predicted proteins | sample 8958751 | NCBI WGS metagenome assembly JAEEGI01 (sample SAMN16246545, study PRJNA631951) | gut metagenome | biome: gut microbiome; feature: rumen; material: KS-attached | host: Bos | place: Iran: Karaj | collected 2018-10 | reverse complement strand
ACAAAAAGCTCAAGCTCACCTCGTTCCAGCGCGACACATACGTATATATCCCCGGCTACGGCAACAATAAAATCAACGCCGCCTACACCTACGGCGGTCCGAAGCTGACGATCGAAACGATCGAGGCAAACTTCGGTATCAAGGTTGACCGCTACGCTGTCGTCGACTTCGACAGCTTCATCGATATCATCGACACCCTCCACGGCATCGACATGGAGGTCACCGCCGACGAGATCGCCTATATCAACTATCAGATGTACAAGAACGGCCAGTCCGACGAGTGGTCAACGATCAAGGATTCGCCCGGCATCGTCCACCTCAACGGTCAGGAAGCCCTCTGGTACGCGCGCAACCGCGGTCTGACAAAGGGCGAGGACGACAACGAGATCGGTCTGGACGGCGACGACTGGGACAGAACCTCACGTCAGCGCAAGCTGCTCGAGACCATGTTCAACCGCTTCAAGAGCGCCGACCTCGGACAGATCATCTCGATCGTAAGCTCCGTCGGCCCGATGATCACCACCAACCTCAAGAAGGACGAGATCACAGCTCTCGTTTCTCACGCGCTCACCTACCTTAGCTACGAAGTTGAGCAGTATTACGTTCCCACCGAGGGTCTTTGGTACTACAACGACAACACCGACGTTGGCTCCGTAATCGAGATCGCGAACATGGACGCGCAGCGACTTGCCTTCGCGCAGTTCATTTACGAGGACGCGCTCACCTCGCCGACAGGCGAGACCTACCCCGCGCCCACTACCCTTCCCGCGGGATCTCCCGCGACGACTCCCCAGACTACGGGAGCGCCGACGGCACCGCAATTCTAAATACAAACGGCACGCGCAGCGAAATGCTGCGCGTTTTGTTTTTTAAATTTAATATATTGAAACGCGCCTGAAAGTATGCTATTATTTTATTAAATCGATACCATAGAACCAAAGGAGAGATAAACATGAAAAACAAGCTGTTGAGCGCGGCACTTGCCGCTGTCATCACCCTGTCCTGCTGCACCGCGTCCGTCGCGTCATTCAGCGCGGCTCAGACTGACGATACTGCCGGCAGTTCGCAGTACGCACAGGATTCGATCCGCGGCGCGGCGGTTCTGCACTGCTTCAACTGGTCGTACAACGAAATAAGAAAGAACCTGCCCCAGATTGCCGAGGCGGGCTACACTGCTGTTCAGACCTCGCCCGTTCAGCAGCCAAAGGACTACAAGTCGAGCTACACCGAGATGAGCGGTCAGTGGTGGAAGCTGTACCAGCCGCTCACGCTCAGCATTGCCGACGGCGGCACATCATGGCTGGGCACTAAGGCGGAGCTGAAAGCGATGTGCGAGGAAGCGGACAACTACAACATCAAGGTTATCGTCGACATCGTATCGAACCACATGGCAAACAAACAGGAGGGCGGCGGCTACAAGAACCTCAGCCCCGACGTTGAGAGCGATATGAAGAACGCCGACTACTACCACACCGAGACCTATGCCGCCTCGGACAGCGCACGCTACTCCATGACTCACGGCCACATCGGCATGCCCGACCTCAACACCGCCAACAGCCATGTCCAGCAGCGCGTGCTCGGTCTGCTCGAGGAATGCGTTGACTGCGGAGTCGACGGCTTCCGCTTTGACGCGGCGAAACATATTGAGCTGCCCTCGGACAACGACAAGACAAAGAGCGACTTCTGGTCTGTGATCATAAACGGCATTAAGAAGAAAAAGAGCGATGTTTTCTGCTACGGCGAGATACTCAATTCAGCCGCGACCGACATCAAGAACTACACGGAGTACATCGCGATAACCGACAACAGAACGGGCAACTACGCGCTGTCGGTGGCTAAGAGCAAGAACGCGAAGTCCCTTTCAAAGAACACGTATATGATGGGCGCAGCGGCGGCTGACTCTGTTCTCTGGGCTGAGTCGCACGACACCTACATGAACGAGGGTACCGACGCCATCGACAATTCAATCATATATAAGGCGTGGGCTATCACGGGCGCGAGAGCCGAATCCACCTCGCTCTACCTCGCGCGTCCGAACTCAAAGATGGGTCTTGCGAGCACCGACGACGGCTGGAAGAGCAAAACCGTCAGCGAGATCAACAAGTTCAAGAACTACTTTATGGGCGAGGGCGAAAGTCTCTCCTACTCCGGCAAAACCGCCTACATCGAGCGCGGCACAAAGGGCGTGAGCATCTCAAAGCTCGACGGCGAGGGCAGCGTAAGCCTTGAGGCTAAGTCCATGGAGGACGGCACCTACAAGGATCAGATCACGGGCAATACCTTCACCGTCAAGGACGGGATCATCAGCGGTGAGGTCGGCTCGACCTGCGTTGCTGTCGTATACAATCCCGAGCCCGAAAAGCCCACCGTCACCGTTACGATCGGCGACGCCGACCTCGACGGAGAAATCACGGTCAACGACGTTACGATGGTTCAGAAGTACATCGCCGAGCTCGAGAAGCCCGAGTATATCAAAGTTACCGGAGATACCAACGGCGACGGCACTGTGGACATCAACGACGCGAGCACAATTCAGATGTATCTGGCTGAAATGCCGGTTGAGAGCCTTGTCGGCAAAACCGTAAAGGTCGAAAAATAGAATTTTTACAGGTAAATAACCCGCGGCGGCAGTAATTCTGCCGCCTTTTTTCGATAATAAAATTCTTTATTGAAAAATAATTTGACAAAATTGTAATTAACTCTTGACATTTTTGTCATAAAAAGGTAGACTATAATTAGCTGAAAGTGTATCCGAAGGGGTTCGCTTCACTTTTTTGCACCAAACCGAAAGGAGAAAGATAATGAAAAGAACATCGAAAATGATTGCGGCTGCTCTGGGCGCGACCATGCTCCTCGGCTCAGTCGGATTTGCCGCTGTGAGCGCGGCTGAAACAGAGCCTGACGCAAGCGTCGGCGCTTTGGTTGCCGCCGGCGAAGAAGTATCCGCACTCAACACGCCGAAGATTACCCGTACTCAGAACATCGACGGCGGCGTGCGCATCTACTGGGACGCTGTTGAAGGCGCTGAGGCTTACCGCGTATTCTATCTCGGCAGAAGCGGTTGGAAGGGAATGGGCAACACCACAGAAACCTCCTTTGTTGACGACGACGTCAACTCAGGCTCCACCTACACCTACACCGTGCGCTGCGTAAAGAAGGACGGCAGCGAGTTCACCAGCGACTACGACAAGGAAGGCTTCAAGGCGACCTACATCGCAAAGCCCAAGCTCAAGTACGCCGAGAGCGTATACGGCGGCGTTGAGATCGGCTGGGAGGCTCCCAAGGGCGCGACCAAGTACCGCGTATTCTACAAGGGCGCGAGCGGCTGGAGACGCATGGGCGACACCACCGAAACCACCTTCCTCGACGACGTTGTAACCTCCGGCAAGACCTATCAGTACACCGTCCGCTGCATTTCAGACGACGGCGAGGAGTATGTAAGCTCCTTTGACGACGCGGGAATCTTCGGCACCTATTATGCCGCTCCCGTGATCAAGAGCGCCGAGAGCATCGACGGCGGCGTTAAGCTGAGCTGGGACGCTGTTCCGGGCGTTTACAAGTACAGGGTTTACTACAAGGGCAGAAACGGCTGGACACGCTTCGGCGAGACAACAGGCACAAGCTTTGTTGACGACGACGTAAACTCCGGCTCCACCTACACCTACACTATCCGCGGTCTCAACAGCGACGACGACTTCATCACCGGCTACAACAAGGAAGGCTGGAAGGGTACCTACATCGCTGTTCCCCAGATCAGCGGCTTCACAAACACTCTCGACGGCGCGCAGCTCACATGGGCTCCCGTCAAGGGCGCGACCAAGTACCGCGTATTCTACAAGGACGGCAACAGCTGGGTAGGTATCAACAACACCACCGACACCACCTTCGTTGACACGGAAGTTGAATCCGGCAAGGAAAGAACCTACACCGTCCGCTGCGTTGACAACAGCGGCAACTACGTCAGCGACTACAGCCGCACAGGCTGGACAAATACTTATGTTGGCACTCCCTACATCTACCGCTACACCACCGACGCCGACACCAACGTAACCATCTACTGGTCAAAGTGCGACGGCGCGGCGGCTTACAGAGTATTCTACTACTCGGGCGGCACCTGGAAGGGTCTCGGCAACACTTCCTCCACTGAATTCAAGATCAAGCAGAATCCCGCCGCGACCGTTTACACCGTCCGCGCTCTGGACAAGAACGGCAGCTTCGCGAGCGACTACGACCACGTTGGCGTTACCGTAAGACGCGACGGCTATGCTCAGGACGTAGACACCTACGTTCCGCGCTTCCTCTCAAGCAAGATCAGCGAGAATCACAACATCGCCCTGACCTGGGACGCTATTCCCGGCGCGGCGCTGTACAACATCTACCTCGAAACCGCTGACGGCGGTCTCAAGAAGATCGGCGAGTCCGAGGAGCGTTCCTGCACCATCACCAAGTCCACCCTCGGCACCAACCTCGCAGGCAAGACCTTCACCTTCCGCCTCAGAGCGGTTGACAGAAAGGGCAAGTTCATCTCGCAGTACAGCCCCAGCGGCTATGACGTAACATATCCCGAGGCTCTCAACATCGTCGGCAAGTTCACCACCACCGCCAAGGACGCTGTGAACGTAAGCTGGAAGGCTGTTGAGAAGGCTGAGACCTACAAGATCTATATGTACCACAACTACAGCCTTGACCGTGAGATCGAAACCTCCAAGCTCAGCTATAATATCCGCCTTGAGAAGCCCGCGGATTACTACGCGTTCGAGGTTCAGGCGTACGACAAGGAAGGCAACATCATCGCCATTCCCGGCAACGCCTTTGAGGTCAACCCCTAAGCAACGTCTGAAACAATAACAATTACAATATGGCAGGTTCCGACGGAGCCTGCCATGTTTTTTGTCCTGTGATTTATACAAGAATTATAAATGCTGTTGACTTTATTTAAGGAATGTGCTAGAATTTTGTCAGAGAATGTAATGTGATATTGCATTAACATTAAATTATAAGGAGGATTCATCATGGGCAAATTCGTAGTCAAGACTACCGCCAACGGAGGCTTCAAGTTTGATCTGAAGGCAGGCAACGGCGAGATCATCGCTTCCTCTCAGATTTACAAGTCAGAGAAATCCTGCAACGCGGGCATTGAGAGCGTAAGAAACAACTGCACCGCCGAGGTTGAGGATCAGACCGTTGAGAACTTCGAGGTCAAGAAACACCCGAAGTACGAGATGTACACCGACAAGGCTGGCGAGATCCGCTTCCGTCTCAAGGCGAAGAACGGCGAGATCATCGCCACTTCCGAGGGCTACAAGAAGAAGGCTTCCGCCCTCAACGGCATCGAGAGCATAAAGAAGAACGCTCCCGACGCGAATGTCGTTAAGCTCGAAGCGTAAGCAATCTATAATTTAAAAAGACGAGGGGGCTGTCACCGCTGACAGTCCCCTTTTTCCATCTTTTCATATACCTGTTTTTCGTCTGATGACTTGGGCTTTTTCATAAAGCTGAACACCACCGCCAGACACGCGGAGAGGATCGCGGGCTGGAGAATGTTCTTCACAAACTCAAAGGTAAAAGCCGTATGAGTTATGAACGTCTTGTCAAACAGGACGTAGAGGTTGAAAAACACAATCGACGCCGCAATAAAACCGGCAATCTTCAACGCCTTAACCGCCATACGGTCACCTTCCTTCAAAACGCTATCTTTTCATATCTATACCATAGCGCCCAAATGTGACAGAAATATGACAAAACAAAGAAAACAGGTTGAAAATTGTAACTTTTACAGCATCTTTCCGCTGTACCTCACCCTCGGCAGTCGCTCAAAATCGTAGTCTGCGAGGTCGTCCGGCGAAATACTCGCGCGGCTGCCCTCGTGCACCATCAGATTCGAGTCATCTCCGAGCTGCACCACAACCACAGGCTTGCCGGTTCCGTAGGCGTAGCCGCACTCCCAGGCGGTACCGCTGTCGCTGTAGGCTCCGCGGTAGAGCATCACAACGCAGTCGCAAAGGTCGATGTTCTCCCTGTCCATCTCAAAGGTCTCGCGCGACCAGCGCTCAGGCTCGGCATTCTTATCCGTGCGAACCTCGTGGAGTCTCGGGCTGAACACCTCAAAACCGCGCCCCATCAGTATCTTCTCGGCGCGGGTAACGTCGGCAAGCTCTTTTTCGTTGAAAAACGGAGATGCGAGATAGATTTTCATACCGCCACCTCGATCCTGCCGCCTGCCGGGAGGTAACTGAGCCTCGGCATAAACCGCTTCATATATTCATACTGCTCAACGCCCGTGCAGTGGCAGGTGTAGTAGTCGGTATCATATGACGCGAGGGTCTGAGCCAAGGCTTTGAGCCTTGCGCCGGGCTGCAGCTTGTTGAAGTGGAAGCCGCCGACGAGCACGTCGGGCTTGAACCAGTCAACGATATTTATTATTCCCTTGTGCGAGCAGCCGCTGATAAGCACGCGCCTGCCGTTCTCCTCAATCAGAAGGTAGTGCTCGTGGCGGAAGTCGTCGGGAATCAGCCTGCCGCTGTGTTCTGCGTTAAGTCCGAAGGAGCCGAGGTCGAGCTTCTTTTCGCGCTCGTTGCAGGAATACAAGGTCATATCATCAGCGATTTTTGTAACGCCGTCGGTGAAAACAAGTCTGTCGCTGTCCATGAGAGAAGTGTCGAGCCCGATGTATCTCTCGCCGTTGAAGTGCGGCTCAAAGGCGTAGCGGCTCAGAAATACGGGAGCCTTGCTGTTTATCTCCAGAAATCGTTCAAGACCGCCGCCGTGGTCGTAGTGTCCGTGAGAGAGGACGCATATGTCAACGTCCCTGAGGTCGATGTTCAGGCGCGATGCGTTGTCCGCGAACAGAGCGGTCTGACCCGTATCAAAAAGCAGGGCGCGTCCGTTCACCTCGATAAAAAGGCTCAGTCCGTGCTCGACGGGCAGTCCGAAGGCGCTCGTGTTCTCGGTCAGTGCGGTAATTTTCATAAAAATCACTCCTTGAATAATCCGATTGTATCACAAAGGAGTAATTTTGACAAGATACGGGAAAAACTTTCAAAAACGCTTTTACTTTCGCGCGGGATAGGCTATAATAGGTGTGTAATCTTTCAGAACAAGGGGCATAATATGGAAGAGCTGGTTAGATTTGACGGCGGAGAGCTGGAATACTTCTCCTTCGGCAGCGGTGAGAGGACGTTCGTGATTCTCCCGGGGCTGGGTACCAGGAGCATACTGTTCTCGCGCATGATGATTTCTGCGGCATACAAACGCTTCTGCGACGACTTTACGCTCTACGTCTTTGACCGCCGCAGGAACCTTCCGCCGACTTACACAGTCCGCGAGATGGCTCGCGACACTGCGGCGGCAATGAGAGCGCTCGGTCTGAGAAACGCCGATATCTTCGGAGCCTCGCTCGGAGGAATGACGGCGCAGTTCATCGCGATAGATTCGCCCGAGCTGGTGCGGAGTCTGGTGCTCGGTTCGACCGCGCCGAGGGTGAACAAAAGACTGCTCGAGGTCTCGGAAAAGTGGTCTGCGGCTGCCGGCAGCGGCGACCTTGCAGCGCTTACGGAGAGCTTTCTCAAGCTGCTTTACTGCGACGCGACGATCGAAAAATACGGCGACCTGCTCGCTCACATGAACGACGGTCTGACCGACGAGGAGCTGCGGAGGTTCTCGGTTCAGGCGAGGGCTATCTCGGACTTCGACGCGTACAGCGAGCTGGATAAAATCAAATGCCCGACGCTCGTTCTGGGCGTTGAGGGCGACAAGGTCGTCACGGCTGACGCGTCGCGCGAAATCGCAGACAGGCTCGGGTGTGAGCTGTACCTCTACCCCGACAGCTACGGCCACTGTGTTTTTGACGAGGCTCCCGATTACAAGGACAGAATACTTAATTTTTTATACAAACACTGATTGACTAATGAGAGGTGATTGAGTTATGAACGAATTTTACTACAAGGACGCGCTGAAGCTCGGTCAGAAGGAAGCGCGGGCACGCACGTTTAAGGGACAATCGCCGTGTCTGCCCGTACTCGAGGATTTTGTGTCCTCGGCTATGATAAACACTGGCATCGATCTCGGACTGGTTCAGATTCCCGCCGAGCTTATCGTCGGCACAAAAACCCGCGGCAGGGTCAACGCCTTCGCGCCTAACTTCATGCCCGTTCTCGACGAAACGACAGAGTTCGCCGACAAGTGGGAGCATCTGTGTCAGGCTCACGTGACCGAGGGTATCCGCGATCCGATCAAGGCTTATGAATACATGAACCGCTTCTATGTCGAGGAGGGCAACAAGCGCGTCAGCGTGCTCAAGTTCTTTGACGCGGTCAACATCGTCGGCCACGTTATCCGCATCATGCCCACAGGCAGCGGCGACGAGGTCGATCTGTACAACGAGTTCCTCGACTTCTACAAGCTGACAAAGATCAACTTCCTCGAGTTCACCAAGAAGGGCAGCTACGCCCTGCTGCAGAAGGCTCTCGGCAAAGCAGTCGGCGAGGATTGGACTGAGGACGAGATCAGCCGCTTCACCGGCACCTACTACTACTTCAAGAAGGCATATATCCAGAACGGCGGCGAGAAGCTGCAGTCCACCGTCGGCGACGCGATGCTCAGCTACATCATGGTTTACGGCTACCACGAGCTCAAGGCGTCAGACCCCGCCGACATCAAGAAGAACCTGAGCAAGATGTGGCAGGAGGTCGAACTTCACGCCGAGGAGGAGCCGATTGAGGTCAAGACCGAGCCTGCCGAGGAGAAGAAAAAGGGCGTTATCTCAAAGATGATCTCCGCCGCGACCACTCCCTCCGTGCTCAGCGTCGCCTTCATTCACGACGGAACTCCCGAACGCTCGGGCTGGATACACGACCATGAGAAGGGCAGAAAGTACGTCGAGCGCATCTTTGAGGATAAGATCGTCACCACTCCCTACTACAACGCAATGGAAAACGACGCGCTCAAGGTCATTGAGCTGGCGATCGAGGACGGCGCTGAGCTGATCTTCACCACCTCCCCTAGACTGGCTCAGGCGAGCCTCCGTGCTGCGGTTGAGCACCCCGAAATCAGCATCATGAACTGCTCGCTCAACAAGTCGCACCGCTACATCTCGTCCTATTACACCAGAATGTACGAGGCGAAGTTCATTCTCGGTGCGATAGCGGGCTCGCTCACGAAGAGCGACAAGCTGGGCTACGTCTGCGACTACCCGATCTACGGTCAGATCGCCGCGATCAACGCCTTTGCCCTCGGCGCTCAGATGGCAAACCCGCGCGCTAAGGTATACCTCGAGTGGTCGGCTGTCGACGGCGCAAGAGCCGCGGCTATGAAGCTCGTCGAGCAGGGCATTCACTATATCTCATCACAGGACACCGCGCGCTTCCGCGAGGACGACCGCGAAATCTACGGTCTGTCCTACATCAACGGCGAACGCTCGGAGCTTATCGCCAACCCCGTCTGGAAATGGGGCGTTTACTACGAGCAGATCCTCCGCCGCTTCCTCAACAAGACCATGCAGGAGGAGTATCAGGAGAGCAACAAGGCGCTAAACTACTACTGGGGTATGTCCGCAGGAGTTGTCGACGTTGTTTACGCGCCCAAAATGGAGCGCGCCTCCAAACGCTTCGCGGATTTCCTGCGCGACGGAATCATTCAGAACGTCTGCACCCCCTTCCTCACTCCGCTGACAAAGCAGAACGGCGAGATTATCGGCGCGGGTCAGAAATCGCTCGCTCTCGACCAGATCATCAGCATGGACTACCTCGTCGAGAACGTGATCGGCACGATCCCGCAGTACGGCGACCTCAACGAGATGGGCAAGGCAACCGTTGACACCGCGGGCGTTGAACCCGCTAAGGAAGCCGCCGACGACACCCGGGAAGCTGCACAAGGCGGTGAGGCTCAGGAAACGGAGGCGGTTGAGTCATGAGGATTCTTGCCGTTTCCGACATAGAGTCAAAGTCGCTGTACGACTTTTTCTCACCCGATAAGGTCGAGGGCGTTGAGCTCATCATCGGCTGCGGAGACCTCAGAGAGGAATATCTGGAGTTTCTGGTGACGATGATGAACGTCCCTCTGCTCTACATACACGGAAACCACGACGACCACTTCAAGCGCGAGCCCGAGGGCTGCGTCTGTATCGACGACAAGTTCTACGAGTACAAGGGTATCCGCTTTGTCGGACTGGGCGGCTCGTTCCGCTACAGAGACGGTCAGTACATGTACACCGAGCGCGAGATGAAAAGGCGGATTTTCAGGCTCTGGCCTAAAATCCACTTCCACAAGGGCTTTGACGTACTCGTCACCCACTGTCCCGCGCGGCACCTGAACGACTTTGACACCATCACCCACCGCGGCTTTGACTGCTTCAACAAGCTGCTCGAGAAGTACAGGCCAAAGCTGTTCATGCACGGTCACATTCACCGCAACTACGGCGCGAGGATTCCGCAGAAGTCCGAGCATGACGGCACCCTCGTGATCAACGCGTCCGACTACTGCATATTTGATATCGATTTATAATACATACAACAAAGGCTCCGCAAACGCGGAGCCTTTAATTATATCAGCTGTTGGTCGAACTCGTACAGCGCCTCGTTGATCTCAAAGCGGTTGTAGTTGCCGCGGCTGATGAAGTATTCGATTATTATGTCAAACTTGCTGCTGTGCGAGAGCGCGAAGCCTGCCTTCATGAGCAGCTCCTTCGTTTCCTCAAGACTCAGCTCAAGCGCGATCGCCAGCGCCACAGCCGTCTGGCGGCTCGGCTTGTAGAGGCGGTTTCCGCGCAGCTTCGAGAACAGCTTGCGGTCGATCTCAGCCTTCTTGTAGCACTGTGCGTCGGTCATTCCGCGCTCGTCGATCTTGCGCAGAACCATTTCGGAAAAACTCTCGTCCATTCCGCTGAGAGCGTCGCTCAGGCTGATTGACGCCGCGCCCGGCATCTGCGCGTCGCTCAGGCTGATTGACGCCGCACCCGGCATCTGCGCGGAATTCAGGGCATGTGATCCGCCCGCCTTGGGCGCGCTTGTTCTCTCACTTTCAAACCGCTGCGACGGCTGCGTAGAGAAGTCCGCGGGTTCGTCGGCGGCTGCCGCTTCTTCGGGAAGATTCAGACGGCTGTCGATGTACTGCTTTAGCTCTGTCAGCGTCGCGGGCTCAAGCCTCGGGATTCGCTGACGGCGGAATTTCGGGAACATATGATCACCTTTATTGCAAAAACGCCCGCGGAAATCCGCGGGCGTTATGATTTAGATTACGTTTGTCTCGTCAAAGGACTCGTCTGCCGCTTCGGCAGTGTTCTCGAGCTGAACCTTGGAGTAACGCGGCATGCCTGTTCCCGCGGGAATGAGCTTACCAATGATTACGTTCTCCTTGAGGCCTACGAGCGGATCCGCCTTACCCTTGATGGCAGCCTCGGTGAGTACACGGGTGGTCTCCTGGAAGGAAGCCGCGGACATGAAGCTGTCGGTTGCGAGCGCCGCCTTGGTGATACCGAGGAGCAGCTGGGTGAAGGTAGCCTCTCTGAGGCCTTCCTCGCCTGCCGCAACGCGCTTCTTGATCTGCTCGTTCTCGTAGAGCACGTCGTTCTTGTCGTAGGTCTGACCCGAGAGGAATCCCGTGTCGCCCGCGTCGTCGACTCTGACCTTGCGCATCATCTGACGTACGATGACCTCGATGTGCTTGTCGTTGATCTCAACACCCTGCAGGCGGTATGTCATCTGTACCTCGGAAATGAGGTAGTTCATAACAGCCTCGGGGCCGAGAATGTCGAGAATGTCGTGGGGGTTGACAGCACCGTCGGTGATCTTGTCACCCTTGCGGATCTGGTCGCCCTCCATGACCTTTACGCGGAAGCCGAAGGGAATCAGATAGGTTCTCTCGTCGCCTGTTTCCTTGTTGTAGATAACGGCGTGACGCGCGTTCTTGATCTCCTCGAAACGCACCTCACCGTCGATCTCACTGATGATCGCGAGGCTCTTGGGACGTCTCGCCTCAAAGAGCTCCTCAACACGCGGAAGACCCTGTGTGATATCCTCGCCGCCCGCGACGCCGCCTGTATGGAAGGTACGCATGGTAAGCTGTGTACCGGGCTCGCCGATGGACTGGGCCGCGATGATACCTACAGCCTCACCGACTGTTACGGGCATGCGGTTCGCAAGGTTCGCGCCGTAGCACTTGCGGCATGCGCCGTGCTTTGCGCGGCAGGACAGTACGGAACGGATCTTGATGCTCTTGACGCCGGACTCAACGATGATGTCAGCCTCGCTGTCGCCCATCATTACGTCCTTGGAAACGAGTACGTTGCCGTTGGAATCGCAGAAGTCGTCGAGCAGGTATCTGCCGAGCAGACGCTCACGGAGAGGCTCGATGACGTTGGAGCCGCTCGCGACGATGTCGAAGATCTCGACGCCTTCGGTGGTGCCGCAGTCCTCGTCGCGGATAATAACCTCCTGCGATACGTCGACAAGACGTCGGGTCAGGTAACCCGAGTCGGCGGTACGGAGCGCGGTATCGGCAAGACCCTTACGCGCACCACGCGAGGAGATGAAGTATTCGAGAATGTTAAGGCCTTCACGGTAGTTGGGTCGGA
>JAEEGI010022164.1_pt1 | contig 12568 bp, 8 predicted proteins | sample 8958751 | NCBI WGS metagenome assembly JAEEGI01 (sample SAMN16246545, study PRJNA631951) | gut metagenome | biome: gut microbiome; feature: rumen; material: KS-attached | host: Bos | place: Iran: Karaj | collected 2018-10 | reverse complement strand
CGCCGCTCCTATCTGTTGAAGCTGCGTTTTCTGCCTGATTTGTACGGTATGGATCTACTGTATCGCCTACTGGTGGCTCTACAACTGGTGGTTGGTCGCCTGCTGCAGCTGCCTGCCATCCATCAAGTGTTACTGAACCTCCCTTTGCTTCGAAGTATACATAGTGTACACCTGTGATATCTGTTGAAACATTAATTGTAGTTGGCTTTGTGATATCTGTGCCAATTGTTACTGTTCCTGCTGGAGTCTGTGCATCGTCAATGTATACATTAAGGCTTACCATTGGCTTTGAAGACTGAGCATATACATTGAATGCTGAAACGCCCTTAGAGAAATCAATATTCTGTACAAGGACATAACCATTTTCATTGATTACCACCTTATCCTTAGATGGTACAATCATTGCATTTGTAAGCTGCTCTGCAGTAGCGATCTCTGCCTCTACCTTTGCATATGGGTTGATTGCTCCTTCAACTGGTGGCTCTACTACCCCACCATCTGAAGCTGTTGCTGACCATGAATCAAGTGTAATACCTGATCCTGCTGCAACTACAAAGTACACATCATGTGTTCCTGTAACGTTAGCAAGTGCCTTAGTTGTCTTAGTGGTAATTGTACCATTCTGATCTAATCTAAATGCTGCTACCTTATCTCCTGTAGCTGAATCAAGTCTGATTTCAAGCATTCCTGCTGTACTTGCAGAAACATTTGCATTAAACTCTGCTACGCCCTGAGTGAAGTTTACATTTTTGATTGCAACATATGAGTTAGCCTGTGTAAGACTTACAGCATCCTTCTTAGGAGTAACTCTTGCATTACTCATATCAGTTGAAGCTGCGCTCTCTGCCTCAACTGCGCTGTATGGATTTACTGTATCACCTACTGGTGGCTCTACTACAGGTGGCTCCTCAATTGGAGGCTGCTCACTTGATGCAACTGCCTGCCATCCATCAAGTGTTACCGAACCGCCCTGTGCCACAAAGTATACATTGTGTGAACCTGTGATATTTGATGAAACATTGATTGCAGTTGCATTGGTAATATTTGTACCAACTGCTGCTGTTCCTATTGGAGCATCTGCATCGTCAATGTATACGTTCAGCTTAACCATTGGTTTTGAAGACTGAGCATATACGTTGATACTTGAAACGCCCTGAGAGAAGTTAACGTTCTGTACAAGAACCTTACCATTCTCATTGATTACTACTTTATCCTTTGATGGTACAACCATCGCATTTGTAAGTTCATCTGAAGTAGCATTCTCTGCCTCAACCTTCTCATAAGGGTTGATTGCACCTTGTTCTGATGATGGTGGCTGTACCGGTGGAGTATCAGGCTCTTCCGGTGTTTCTGGTGTTTCAGGTTCCTGAGTCTCTCCTGGTACTGCTTTCCAGCTATCTACAGCACAAGTACCAACTTTATTTTCGAAAGTAAAATAATCTGTATCAGCCAAATTATTAACATCTGCCGAGAATTCCTGATATCCATTTGTAGCTGAGTATCTGATAGTTCCTACCGTTTCACCATTTTCATCCCCTTTATGGATGACAATGATTCCAGGTCCGTCAGCCTTTAACTTAACGCTGATTTTTGAAACTCCCTTTGAGAAATTTACGGTCCTCATGGAAAAATAATTACCGTTTTCAAGACTTACAGCGGTTGTTACCCCATCTTCTTCAGTAAAAACATCTTTTACATTCCTTGTAAAATCAAGCTCTGCCTCTACTGTACCATAAGGAACAATCTGCGGTGCCGCATTAACTTTCAAGTTTGGTGCAAGCACTGTTGTTGCTGTCACAAGCAACCCTAACGCGATTGATGTTTTTCTTTTCATTATTCTTTTTTCACCCCCGATTCCTAAGTTTGTCCTTTATTTCTTTCTTAAACGTTTAAGCTTATATTATTTTAACAGTTTCGTATTTTTGTCTACAATTCGTAAATTTTAACAAAGATGTTAGGCCCAAACAGTACTCATTAAACAAAGATTTCAGATTTTTGACATAAAATATGATTATTATTCAGTCTTTTTAACTCTTCTTTAATTTTTTCTTACACTATAATCACTTAGTTTTTTCACTACACACAATACATATTCTGTGTATTTACAGGGTTTATAGGGAGAATAATATTTGAAAAATTTTTTCATTTCTCCAAAATCCACTTTGTAATATTTTCATCGCTTTAATGAAATACATTTGACATATTCGTATTTTTTTTGGTAGGGTATTCCCAATGTTACATGTAACTAACCTACTACTTGGAAAACATTACTTGAATAAAGGAGGTATTGTTTTGAAAAACAAACTTACTACGAGATTTTTAGTATCTGCTTTTACAGCAGCTACTCTCCTATTATCATCAGCTGGTACAGTCGAAGCTGCCGGGGGTGAGGTTGTAGATTTTTCTATTGTACAAGAGCGAAAATCATACGATGATACTCTTGACGGCGGCAAAAAAGAGAATCTAACAGGAAAGACAGTTATCATTTCAACAAACGATGTACATGGCGCCATCACAGACTTCGCCTATGTTGCTGGTCTAAAAAATAAAATGGAAGAACGTGGAGCTTCAGTTATTCTTGTAGATTCAGGAGATTTCAGTACAGACAAACCAGAAATACAGTATTACGATAGTAAAAGTGACGATGCAAAGGAAAGTACAGATAAGTCAAAAGGAATTGCTGCTGTAAAAATAATGAATGCAGTTGGTTATAACTATGCATGCCTTGGCAATCATGAATTTGAACACAGAAAGGATGCACTTGACAACATTATCAACGCAGCTGATTTCACATTTGTAGATGCAAATATAAATGGTCTTACAGGCGATAAGGTTCAAGCTTATGCCATTACAGATAGCTCAAAATCACCTGTAAAAATAGGATTCTTCGGATTACTTACTCCAGAAAGTGGTAATTGGTATGATAGATGTGGATATTCTGTAGATCCTACCGAATTACATAGCACAGCCAGCGAAACAGCCAACGAATTGGCTGCAAAAGGTGCGGAAGTAATTATCACTTTAGCTCACTTAGGTGTCGAAAATGACATTCTTAAAAATCAGGCGGGATTCAAATTTGATAGAGACAAACAAGGCAATAAGATATATGACAAGGTTTATGCAAACGGAACCAGAAGTGTAGACCTTTTTGCCTTCACTGGAGAAGATGATGGTGTACATAAAATTGACCTGATTCTTGACGGACATTCTCACACAACTATGTCCGATATCAACCAGAAGAAATACCCAGGATGCCATGTTCAGTCTCAGGGAATTCAGCTTCAGAATATCGGCGTCACTGTAATTGATAATGACACAAAAGAAATCACTGACAGATATCTCATTTCTGAGGAGTACTATTCTCAGATTGGAAAAGATCCAAAGATTGAAGCCTACATCGATGATGTTATCGAAAGTGTTCAAAAAGGAAAAACCATCCCAGATTACAATGCAGACGATTATGCAGAATCTACCACTACAACAGACGATGCAACAGTCGATACAGCAGAGGATACTACCGACGCTACTGTAGACGATACTGCAGACACAACTGTAGATGACACTACAGATACTACTGTGGAGGATACTACAGATACTACTGTGGAGGATACTACTGTCGATACAGTTGATGATACTACCGGCGATTCTACAGATGATGCATCAGAGAATACATCCGGCGATTCAAGCGGCAACCCTGGTCACGGCGGCGGTCATCACAACCACCATCACAACAACCATCACCGATATGGCCATAGAGCTGCCTAAGTTCGATAATCTTTCAAAAACTAAATTATAAAATCCTTACAAAAAATAGCTGCTGCTCAGTTTCCTGAACAGCAGCTATTTTAAATTCTCTCTTCTAAAAACCTCACGGCGAACACTTTTTGTCCATCCATTGTAAAATGGACCCCATCATATGTCATAGGAATGTTCCAGACTGCTGCATTTATGGCCTCCACGCCGTACTGCTCTGCCAAATTTAAAAACATCTGGTTCATCTCAATGCTTGCCTCCCTGTACCTCATAAGGTCAGGGTCATCCGCCTCTATATATGGAGGGGCAATCATGATGAATCTGCCCTTGAAGTTCTCCTTAACATATTTAAGAATCCTCTCCATTTTCTCTGCAGTCTTTTTTGCATCAGGCATATACGTCAGCAATATGTCATTGGTGCCAAGCATCATTACCACAGTATCCTCTTCACTCAGCCCACTTAGCATGCTTGTAAAATACCCGCCTCTCACATCCGGCAGCTGACGGCCATTCATGCCATCCTCCACCACCTGATAGGATTCTGATAGCGCGTTACTTACGATGGTAGCCCACCTTGCCTCAGCAGGATATCTTCCAGTGGCAAATCCTCTAGGATCAAAGCCGTATGTATTTGAATCTCCAAATAAAATTAACTTTCTCATGTTTTCCCGCATTTTCCCATTCTTTTTCTAGCGCCACCTCATCCCAGCGCCTCTAGCATTACTATACCACTGTAGGTTCTATCTATTCCACCTAAATCATTCCAGCAACTCCTTGTTTACGTGAAATTTCCCGTTTTGGGCAAATTTACACGTATCCCTTCTTAATCTTTCAAATATTTATGCCACACCTCGGCTAAAAAAAGCGGGAAGCCTATGCTTCCCACTGAATTACCTTTTTTAATAAAAAATTGTTACTGTCCGATTGTAATTCTCGAACATATGTGCTAAATTTATTTATGCGGTTCATCCGTACTGAAAGTACCCATGACGAGGTGGAAATCTCCCGAACCATTCTATAAGGTGCTCCACAAAGTGGATGTCACTATGGAAGGGAGGTGACGCATATGTCGGACTATGAAATGTTGATGATTATGCTAACAATATTAGCATTACTCCTTAAAGCTTGTGGTTTCCTACTTGCGTTGCTTGACTTTCTCGATAAGAGAAACAACAAGCGAAAAAAATAATGCCTCTCTCGTCGGCAAACGAAAGAGGCGGCTCTCACTGAGAGCTAATTAAACTCTATCGGGAGCATCCACTTTGGAGTGGGTGCTTTCTTTATCTATAATATAACATCATCTATAATCCATTTCAATCATTTTGCATCCATTTCCATGAGTTTACCCCACAGAAAGCACTTCCGCTTCCTCGAGAGGTAATCCCTACAAATTCTTACATCGCCTCAAGGAACCCTCTGATTTCCTCCACTACTCGCTCTGGCTCCTCTACATACACATAGTGTCCACAGTCTAGCTCTACCAACTTTCCATTTGAAGATGCATCTACTATTGCCTGATGACTAGCCAGCCATGCATCACCAGCTTCAGTAGAAACTAACTGCAATGTAGGTACCTTTGGCAATGGATTGTTATCAATCATATCGCAGGCAGCATCCAAGCTCTTTGCCTCATTGAGAAGTGTTTTATTTAAAAAGTTTCTATTTCCGATGGCAATAATCATCTTCTCCTCTTCACTACCTGCTTCATCTGCCATCAATCTTAAAAATCCCATTGCTCTAAGTACCCTAATACCTGTACCTTCAACACCAAAAATTCCATCATGAAATTCTTCATCTTCTTTTATAGATGAATCAGACATATCCATTCCAATAATTGCCTCTACTTCCTCTGGATAATTCTGAGCCCAGATAAGTGACTCAATTCCAGAAATAGAATGTGGGCAGAGCACGTATGGCTCCTTGATACCCAGCTTATCAAGCGCCTTTCTATCCTGATCCACAATTGTCTCAAAACTTCTCTCTCCATCAACCACATCACTAAGTCCATAACCGAATCTCTCAATGATTACCACTTTATAATCCTTTGCCAGCTCCTGACACATTGGTAAAAAGTCTACGTATGGGCTAGCTGTTCCAAATCCCGGAAGCAGAATTATGGTATGGTTCCCAGAGCCCTCAGTGTAAACATGCATGTTGTGTCCATCCACCTCTACCATTGTTCCTGGCGGATTCTTCCAGTAGACCTCTTCCTTTTTAAGCATCACCTGATTGTAAATAAATACGCCCACCACAAAAAGCAACATCAGTCCGATGATCCCCATGAAAATGTTTCTAGTAATTATTAAGAATTTTCTCATCCAAAATTTCTCCTATCTTTTATTCACACTAATACAAAAGATGAAAACGTAATCTCTGCCATTGTACTAATCCAATTCTTAAAAAATCCTTAAAATACGCATTTCCATATTATTTTGGTCCTATAACCCCGTCCCCCTGGACCAAAAAAAACCAGCACACTCTCAAAAAGTGTGCTGGCCTAGAAATCAATTATTTTGGCCCTATAACCCCGTCCCCTAGGGCCAAAATCATTTACTCGATAGCAAGCTTTCCATAGAGCTTTGACTTAGCAAGCTCTACTGTGGCAAATGGTCCTGGAATCACATCAGTTCCACGGTGATTGCCAAGTACATCACAGTCAAATGTGATAGGTGTGCCATCAGGATTCTCGAATTTCTGCTGTGGCTCAAATGCCTTGCCCAGAGTGTCTGTAGAAATCATGTCTACCTTGAAATCCTTGACGAGCTCAAAGAGATTTGTATCAAGGAAGTACTCGCCATTTTTCTCTACCACATCAACGCGGGCCTTCTTAGACTTGTCCACAAGTTTATTTTTCTCGTTCTTCCATGGCTTTGCACCTAGGAAATATGCATTGCCATCAATCCATACTGGAAGATGAGCAAAATGAGCATCCTCATGCTTTCGCATATCCGGATATACAGTATCCATGTCAAACATCTTAATCCACTTGTCGTATGTAGGATACTCGTCAAAACAGTATGTTCCTACCTTGCGGTTTTCAACATATTTCTCTGTTGGGTCCGAGTCATTAAGAAGCTCAAGATCCTTTGATGACCACTTCTGAATGAAAATGTTGTTGTAGATTCTGTCGTCACCGTGAAGGAATGTCATGAATCCCATTACCTCTGTTCTATGAGGCATGTGATATGGTGTATATCTCCAACTTGTTCCATCTCCTACGTAGGTAAATGAACCGGCACACAGGTTGTGGACCATTGCCACACCCTGCGTTGCGATTCTCAAAGATACATCGGAGAGAAGAATGTTATTGTCAATAAGTGTTGGGCCGTGACTTACCTCTACGAAAATATCCTGGCATGTCATGCCGCCCTTTAGCTGCTCTGCAAACTCTGGGCGCTGATTGTCGTGAAGAAGGTTCTGGGTAATTCTTGTACCCTGAGCCTCCCAGTCGCACCAGATTCCCATTGTGCAGTGGTGGATGTGATTGCGTCTCATAATTACATCGATTGCTGCATGCATTTTGATACCTGCAATCTCAGCTCCGCCAAGCTCCATCATGTTGTTGATATGATGAATATGATTGTCCTCTATGATACTAAATACTCCACCCATTCGGCCGATGATTCCACCCTGCTCGCAGTGGTGGATGTTGTTGCGGCGGATAATGTGTCCACCGATTTTCTCCTTCAGCCAGCCATAGTACTGGCCTCGGCATACTGAGTCTCTCTCCATCTGAGTAGGACTCTTAACATGCTCTGTTGTATAGAAGTTGCTATTCTCTGGGTCATAATATCGGCCAACGCAGATACCTGCGCACTTGCTGCCCCAGATTTCATTGTCCTCGATTATCCAGCCCTTGCTCCAGTGAGGAGAAATCATTCCATCCTGATAAGCTGCTGGTGGCGCCCATGTTGTAGCCGCCTTGTTGATGTTAAATCCGCTGACTGTAATGTAGCTTACGCCCTCTTTGCTTGGCATAAAGCACTCACGTCTTACAGTGATTTCAACATTTTCCTTGTTAGGGTTTGCCCCGCCAAAGTTACAGTAGAAAACTGTCTCATCATTTTTCTTGTCCTGTTCGGCATACCATTTTCTAGTTGATTTTTCTGGTACCCATGAGCACTCATAGACTTTTGCCTCGATGCACTCTTCGATGCTAAGTGCCTCGTAAAGTGCCTCATCATTTAACCAAACACATCCTGTGTGCTTGTTTGGAGTTGCAAAATACCAGTCGCCGTATACAAGTGTTGTGTATGGATTATATCCACCAAAGACGCTGTTTTTCACCCTGGCTGTCCACACATTTTTCTTGTATTTCTCCCAGCCAGTCAGCTTCTCTGCTCCTGTGATAATTGCCCCAAGTGGCTTGGTGCTCTTGTAAACTATAGGAGCATCTTCAGTACCTGCATTTACAGGGTCAACATACTCTCTGTATGTTCCTGGAGCCACAAGGATTTCATCTCCAGGAAGTGCCACCTTTGCGGCCTCATTTATTCTTCTGTATGGCAACTTTTCTGTTCCGTTGCCATCGTGCTTAGCATTTACATCTACATATATTGTCATAAAAAATCTCCCTTATGTTATCCCTTAACTGCACCTGCCATCATGCCCTTTACAAGCTTATCCTGGAAAACGATAAACAAAATTATCATAGGAAGAACAGAGAGAGTAAGTACTGCTAGGATAATAGGAATATCAAGTGAGTGCTCACCCTTGAACTGCCCAAGTGCAAGTGGAAGTGTCTTTTTCGCTGGTGTAATAAGAAGCGTATTCGCAAATGCGAATTCATTCCACATAGCAACACCGTTGTAAATAGCAAGTGTAGAAAGTCCTGATTTTGAAAGAGGAAGTATTATCTTGAAGAAATTCTGATAGCGATTGCAGCCATCAATTTCTGCCGACTCCTCAATTTCCTTTGGAATAGTTTTCATAAATGCTGTCAAAATAAATACCGACATTGGCAGCGCAAATGCAACGTAAGGACCTATCAGTGCCTTTAGGGAATCATAGAATCCTATAGCTGTGGTCAATTTGAAAATAGGAATAAGTGTAACGTGCATTGGAACTGACATCATGGCAACAATTGTTGCGTAAATCAGTGGGTTCAGCTTAAAGTTCATTCGAGAAAGTGGATAAGCTGCAAATGCTGAGATGATAAGCATCAACACCAGCGAAATGCCAACTACGATTACACTTCGAAGGAAATATCCAAAGAATCCATTTTTCACCACGTTTATATAGTTATCAAAATACCATGGGTGTGGAAGGTGGAATACACCTTGCTGCAACATGTCAAACTGCTTACGGAAGGAGTTCATTATCATAAAGAAAAATGGTGTCAGTGTAAGCACCAACATGATGCAAGCAAAGAAAATGGCTATGGCCCATGCTATCTTTGATTTTATTTTCGAGCTACGGTAGTCCGTGCTTGTTGTATTATTTCTTGCCATAACTAGTAAACCTCCTTAACCTTGAATACCTTGTTAAAGATAAGGGCAATAGCAGTGATTAGGATAAACATTCCCGCTGCTACCGTAGAACCATAACCCATGCTAAATTGCTGGAATGACAGCTTGTACATGTAGGTAGCCATCAGCTCTGTTGTGCCTGCAGGTCCACCCTGAGTCATGTTCCAAATCATATCAAAGTACTTAAGCGAACCTATCAAAGACATGATGCATGCAGTCTTGAAAATAGGTCCAAGGAGTGGGATAGCAATATTTTTAATGTACTGCCATCTTGTGGCGCCATCGATGATAGCTGCCTCGTAAATTGTAGTATCGATGTTTCCGTAGCCGGCGATAAAATACACCATGTAAAATGGAGTAAACTGCCAAGCCATAACTCCAATTACTGTATAAAGGGCGTTTGGCGCTGTTCCAAGTAGGTCGATAGTCACCTTTTTTCCCTGAATAATCGAAGCAAATGAAGAAACCATACCACCGTTTGTTGCTAACGCATATACGAATAAGAAAGCGATTGCAACCGAACTCATAAGATATGGCAAGAACCATATAATCTTAAAGAAGTTAAATTTCTTGCCGCCTGCATCAAGGAATGTAGCAAGAAGCATTCCAAGAGGAATCTGCAGAACGATAGAAAATACCATTACTATTAAATTATGCTTGAATGATTTCCAAAACATTTCGTCATGGAGAAGAGTTTTCCAGTTCTCAAGTCCCACAAATACTTTGTCCGCGGAAATACCATTCCATTTGTATCCGCTTATGACAAATGTATCAATTACTGGATAAACTATAAAAATACCTATAAGTAAAAGGGCCGGAAATAAAAATACTGTCGCCGCTATGGCAGTACTTTTCGCCTTCGCCTGAGCAAGCCCCATGTTATTATTCTTTTTCACACTACTCTCCTTCCTACTGCTTTAATTAAAAACCGCCCCCAGAGCCGAAACCCTGTGGGGCAGCTTGATTTTTCTACTACTAGCAGCAGCGTATACAATTACTTATGTAGCTTGTCATTGTTCCGCAAGAGCTTTTTGCATTGCCGCGTCGTGTTCCTCACCTATCTCCTTAGGCGTCTTTTCAAGACCGAACAATTCTGTCATACAATTCTTGTGTACTTCTGTTACAGATGCTGGAAGATACTGATCATACCAGAGCTGTACGTTTGAAGCGTTGAAGAACACATCAGCGATAATCTTCATGTTAGGATCATCAATATTCTCTTCCATACCCTTGATTGAAGGCTGTGTACCTGTTGATAACTGGTCATTGTTGTATGTATCATCGTTGTAATACTGAGTTGCAAGAACATAGCAAGCATCAAGCATATCCTGATTTACTGTACCGTCATCGTTGTAGCAGTTAAAGCTCATGCCCATACCGATTGCTGTACCGATTTCTACGTCCTGAGGAACGCCCTTAGCCTTAGCTTCTGAATCCTCTGGGAATCTGAATACACCAATGTTCTCGTTGTACCACTCTTCATTATCATTCTTGATACCAGATACCTGCCATGCACCGTGAAGCATCATAGCAGCAGAGCCATCATAGAGAAGTGCTCTATCCTGATTGTCATCAGCTGAAAGTGAGTTAACACCATCTGGGAAGTATCCCTTCTTTACCCAATCCTGAATCTTCTCGCCAGCATAGATAAATGCTTCGCTTGTAAATGTTCCGCCATTTTCCTGTGTATATGCAGCATCGAATTCAGCATTGCCTGAGTGACGAGCAACTAAGTACATGTAGTACATAGAACCTGTCCACTTAGATGCATTTGCAAGTGAGAATGGTGTGATTCCGTTTGCCTTAAGTGTATCGCATACATCTTCAAGCTCGTCGATTGTCTGAGGAACCTCAAGACCCAAATCCTTGAAGATTGTCTTGTTGTAGAAAATGTCACATCCTGAAAGTCCACCAAATGGAATAGCAAGCATCTTGCCATCATATGTTGACTGTGCAACAGCTGCATCGATGAAATCTGGATGATCATATTTTGCATACATATCTGTAATGTCATTAGCATATCCTGAGTTATAGTATTCAGCCATTGGACCGCCGCCCCAATGTACGTAAATGTTAGGAGCCTGACCAGAACTCATAGCAACTACAAGCTGCTGCTTATAGTTATCATTCTGCTGGTGTACCTGAGTGATTTTGATGTTAGGATAGTCTGCCATAAATCTCTGTACGGCACCTTCCTGAGTACTCTTTGCTGGCTCATCTGTAGCGATGTCCCAAAGAATGATTTCCATTGGCTCTGTTGTAAGCTCTGGAAGATTCTTTCCATCTGTCTGCTTTGCGCCTGTGTTTACCGCTGTTTGTCCCCCTGATGATGAATCACCACAACCAACCAACGATGTCACAGCAAGAGCTGCAGCAAGTAAAGTACCAATAACCCGTTTTTTGTTCATACCTTATCCTCCTTCTGTTTAGTAGTCGCTTTTTGAAGCATTCACTTGCTTCCTTCTTAAGACCGATTTTATATTACGAGAAAATATTTCGCCTGTGCATAATTGCTATGTACCATACTATAATTGCTATTTTATATGTGCATATTTAATAATTTACCTAAAAAGGTCAATTATTTACCATTGCAATATGTCGCTTTTGTCACTCATTTGCGGGATTAGGTATGTTATAATGTGACAATAATAATCGTAAATGCGGATACGATAAAAATTGCTATTTCTGTTTTTTCTATTCATCTTTTGGGGGATTGATGGTATGAAAAGATATTATGAAGATGCTAAAGAAAACGTACAGCACAAAGTTAACACCAGTCTGAGAATGTTTATCAACCGCCTCCACGCTGATTTTCCAGCTCACTGGCATACGGACATCGAGATTATCTGGCCTAGAGAGGCTCCTTACAAGGTAATCTGCGGCAATCAGACTTATTATGTAGAGGTAGATGACATTCTTTTGATTTGTCCTACCGTTCTTCACGAGATTTTTTCTCTATCTCCTGGCACTAGAGTATACATCCAGGCAGATTTTTCCGGCATCGGAGCCATAAAGGAAATTGACAAGGCCTTTCACCTCATGGCTCCTGCTCTTCACATCAAGAAAAAATCTTGCCCACCTGACGTCTACAATTATATTTGCAGCCAAATGAATGCCATTATGGAATTGTATTTTGGCTCTACCCCTCATATATATACCCATGAGGAGGAAATGGATGATACAGTTATTTCCTATACAAAACTTGCGGACTATGACGAGCTTGAAATCTATTCTATTCTCATGCAATTAATCGCTTTTTGTGGAAAGAACATCCACCTTTTCAAGGAGTCAAACTCACAGGCTTCTGCAGGGGCATTGAAAAATAGTCTTCCTCTCAACAATGTATG
>JAEEGI010022156.1_pt1 | contig 12572 bp, 8 predicted proteins | sample 8958751 | NCBI WGS metagenome assembly JAEEGI01 (sample SAMN16246545, study PRJNA631951) | gut metagenome | biome: gut microbiome; feature: rumen; material: KS-attached | host: Bos | place: Iran: Karaj | collected 2018-10 | reverse complement strand
TATACATTTTATCCCTCCTCAGGATTTTTGAAATTCAACCCGGAATCATGGGATACTATTTTTGGAAACTGGATAAAACTCCCCACCAACCGAAGAAACTGTGGAGTCTAACAGCTATATTATTGTGACTGCTTTTCATTCTTTTCGTTGTATTGTTTTACAAATGAAGAGCGAGATTATCTCTGTTAAAATTGGGTTGGAATGATCAATTAACTAATTTGTATTACTAGTGTCTCAAAATGGTTCCAAGTTAGAGACATATTGACGCTTTTTTTGCCAATTCCAACTATCTCGGCACATATCTTCAATCGAGAGCTCGGTTTTCCAACCGAGTTCTTTATTTGCCTTGGACGGGTCAGCATAAAGAGAGGGTATATCTCCCGGTCGCCGGCCGTCTACAACATAAGGAAGATCAATATCGTTTGCTTTCTCAAAAGCTTTAACCAGTTCCAGGACGCTGGTGCCTTTGCCCGTCCCAAGATTGTAGATGGCGACACCGCGGTTTTCAACGATACATTGTAGTGCTTTTACGTGACCTTTGGCTAAGTCGACCACATGAATGTAATCTCTGACAGCGGTACCGTCAGGCGTATCATAATCATCTCCAAACACATGAAGTTTTTCTAATTTCCCTATAGCAACCTGCGTAATATAGGGCATAAGGTTGTTGGGAATGCCGTTAGGTTCTTCGCCTATCAGTCCGCTTGGATGAGCCCCGATTGGATTGAAATAACGCAGCAAAACAACATTCCAGGGTTGTGGATCGTTAATTTGTAAATCTGCAGCATGCAGATCGAGCAGAATGTCTTCGATAATGGATTTTGTTCGGCCATAAGGGCTGGTACAGATCCCTTTGGGCGCGTCTTCTGTAACAGGAACGACTTCGCTGCAACCGTAAACAGAAGCGGAGGAACTGAAAATGATGTTCTTACAGTTGTTTTGGCGAAGAACATCGAGCAGTGTTAAGGTCCCTGTAATATTAGTATCGTAATAATCCCAAGGCTTTTTGACAGATTCTCCAACGGCTTTCAATCCGGCAAAATGGATGCAGCAATCAAAGCGATTGCGTCTGCATAGCTTTTGCAGGCTTTCTTTGTCTCTGATGTCTATTTGATGGAACGGAATCGATTGCCCTGTTATGTCTTTAAGCCTGTCAAGAACACTGTGCTTGGAATTAGCGAGGTTATCAATAGCAACAACAGAATGTCCTGCTTTAAGTAGTTCTACAATTGTATGAGAACCGATATAGCCGGTTCCTCCGGTGATGAGAATGTGCATAATGGTTTATTCCTTTGCTAATAAAACTCGCTCTTTTGATAACCCTTGTACTATTAGCAGGATTATGAAAAATCAGTCCCGTCTAAACAGATCCCGCGTATAAACTTTCCCCTCGACATCTCCCAGCGCATTTGCGTCGAACCGGTTCGCCAGGATGACGTCGCTCTCGCGCTTAAAGCGTTCCAGGTCGTTGACGACTTCGGAATGGAAGAACTCGCTTCCGTTCTCCAGCGTCGGTTCGTAGATGATGATGGGAATGCCCTTGGCCTTGATGCGCTTCATGACGCCCTGGATGGCGGACGCCCGGAAGTTGTCGGAATTGCTCTTCATGGTCAGGCGGTAGACGCCGACCACGTTCGGGTTGCGCGCGATGATCGCGTCCGCGATAAAGTCCTTGCGGGTGGAGTTGCTCTTGACGACGGCTTCGATCAGGTTCTGCGGCACGTCCCTGTAGTTGGCCAGCAGCTGCTTCGTGTCCTTGGGCAGGCAATAGCCGCCGTAGCCGAAGCTGGGGTTGTTGTAGTGCGCGCCGATGCGCGGGTCCATGCACACGCCGTCGATGATCTGCTGCGTGTTGAGACCCTTCATCTGCGCATAGGTGTCCAGTTCGTTGAAATAGGAGACACGTACGGCCAGGTAGGTGTTGGCGAACAGCTTGATGGCTTCCGCTTCCGTGGGATGCGCGATCAGGATTGGCACGTCCTTGTCCTCGGCGCCTTCCTGCAGCAGTTTGGCGAACATCTCGGCTTCGGCCTTCTGATGATCGTAGGCGCCGACCACGATGCGGCTGGGGTGCAGATTGTCGTACAGCGCCTTGGATTCGCGCAGGAATTCCGGGCTGAAGATGATATTGTCGATGCCGTATTTTTCGCGGACGGAATCGGTGTAGCCCACGGGCACCGTGCTCTTGATGACCATCAGCACGTCCGGATTGACCCGCAGCACGTGTTCGATGGCGTCTTCCACGGCGGAGGTGTCGAAGAACTGTCCCACGTCGTCGTAGTTTGTGGGGGTGGCGATGATCACCAGTTCGGCCTGTTTATAGGCGGCGTCTTTGTCTGTCGTGGTGGTAAGGTCGAGGCGGCGCTTGCCCGCCTTTGCTTCCGCGAAGAAGCGCTCGATCTCGTCGTCCTGGATCGGGCTGATGAGTTGATTGAGTTTATCGGCTTTGGCCGGCGTGGTGGTGATGGCGGTCACTTCGTGATGCTGCGCCAGCAGCACGGCCAGCGACAATCCGACGTAACCTACGCCGGCAACGGTGATTTTCATAGAAGGGTCTCCTTTGTTTTATTTAACATCTAATAATACCATAATCTGAAATCGTTGGCGAGATTGAAGGATTTTTCGATAGGGCTCGTTGCTGTGTTCCTCTGTGATGCGATACAATAGAGTCAACGAAACCCAACCCGCGCACCCGCGCGTTCACCAGATCGTTTCAAGGAGGCCAACTATGCAAAACAAGATCTATAATCTGCTTCGCGACTTCGTGGCGGTGGAGAGCATCAGCTGCACCCGCACCGAGCGGGAAGCGAGCGTGTTTGTCCGCGACTACTTCGCCAAATTCCCGTATTTCCAGGCGCATCCGGAGCATTTCGGCATCTACGGCATCCCGGACGATCCCTACGACCGCACCATTCCCTACGCTTTTCTGAAGGGCAGCAGCGCCAATACCGTGGTCATCATGGGTCACTTCGACGTGGTTGGCATCGAGGACTACGGCGAGGCGAAGCCGCTGGCGTTCGATCTCGACAACCTGGAGGCGAAGCTGAAGACGATGGATCTGCCGCCCGAAGCCCGCGCGGACATGGATTCCGGCGAATGGCTGTGGGCGCGCGGCGTCGAGGACATGAAGGCCGGTCTTGTCGTGGACATGGTGCTGATGGAGGACTACGCGAAAATGGCGGACGAGGGCACGCTGCCCGGCTGCATCTTCTTTATGGGCGTCCCGGACGAGGAGAGTTATTCCGCGGGCATGCGGGCCGGTGTCAGGCTGCTGGCGGACTTCAAGAAGAAGTACGGGCTGAAGCTGAACGTGATGCTCGATCCCGAACCCTGCGCGGTGACGGAGGACGGCACGCAGATCATCAGCGTAGGCTCTGTGGGCAAAACCATGCCCGTTGTGATGGTGCAGGGCGTGCAGGCGCACGTGGGTCACAAATTCGCGGGGTTCAGCCCGCTGTCCGTGATCGGACGCATCCAGCAGAAGACCGAGGAGAGCCTGGCCTTTACCGATACGTATCAGGGCGAGGCGACCGTGCCGCCGACCTGGGCGAATCTGCGTGACCTCAAGAAGAAATACGACGTCACGATCCCCCACAGGGCGGCGGGGTATATGACCGTACTGAGTTTCCAGTCCACGCCGGACCAGATCATGGAGCGGCTGAAGACGATCGCGAAGGAGAGCTTCAAGGAGGCGATCGCCAGCTGGGCGGACATGCTCGGCGAGTACAACAAGAAGACCGCCATGCACATGCGGGAGGAGTATTCTTACGAGACGCCGGTCTTTGCGTTCGGCGAGTTGTGTGACAAGCTGAAAGCGGAAAAGGGTGCGGCGTTCGACGCGTTCTTCGCGGCGGAAAAGGAAAAGATCGAGGCGAAGATCCTGGCGGGCGAGGTCAATTATCAGGACGGCACCGTGGAGTTCATGGAAGACCTGCTGAACTTCGCGGACATCAAGCAGCCTCTGGTGCTGCTGGCGTTTGCGCCGCCGTATTATCTGGCGTTCAACAGCAATCTGATCCCGGGCAAGGAGAACTCCGGCGAGGATCTCTATGCGTTTGCGAGTTCCGTGCTGAACGGACTTGGCCGCAAGACGGCGATCGAGTATTACATGCAGGGCATTTCGGATTTGAGCTATGCCGGCATGGACCACCCGTTCGATACGGACGCGTATTCCGCGAACACGCCGGTGTGGGGCCGGATGTACAGCATCGATTTCGAGGCGCTGGCGGAGATCGATACGCCGTGCACGTTTACGGGTCCCATCGGCAAGGATCCGCATCAGTGGACGGAGCGCCTGCTGAAGAAGAGCCTGTACGAGGAGTGCCCCGCGTTCAACCGCGCGCTGATCGACCGGTTTATGCAGGGGGAGTAAAAGGGAAGAATGAACAAGCCGCCGCGGGATTCCTGCGGCGGCGTTTTGATGATAGAGGGATGACGACTTACGGCAGGCAGAATGCCGCGATCAGGCGTTTTGTGAGAGCGGCGTCGAAGCCGTATTCGGCGCTTTCGCACAGGAGCAGGAGATTCTGCCCCGGGTAGATGCCGTGATGCATCATGGTCTCGAGGTTCTCCAGCTTGCGGTTGCGGTACCGGAAGTCGTCCAGCAGGCCGTGGTGCTCGATGATCCCGATCTGCTGCTTCCAGTAGAGGTTGACCACAAAATCCACGTTGATCAGCCTCGTTCCGACCAGGATCGATACTTCGTATTTGAATTCGATGCCCAGATCTGTCATGAACTCGGCTTCCAGGCTTTCGCTTTTCGACCGGAAGATCCCCAGATCGGTGTGGACCGCGTCTTTCGGCCAAGGATACGGGTTTTGCCGCTCTGCCAACTCGTCGAATGCGGGATTGGCTTTCGGGCGAGGCTGCTTGCCGAGAAAGGCGTCTGCCCATCGCAGGAATTCAGGACCCATCTCCGCCGCGATCCGGTACAGGCTGACCGGTTCGTATGTGTTCGCGTTTTCCAATGCATTGAGCGCTTTGCGGAGTTCGGGCAGCGATCTGCGGGCGAGGGCTTTCTTCTCCATCTGCGCCAGAAACTGTTTGTCCGCCGGGTCGATGCGCGAGGTGCGGCGCATCTTTCTTGACCCAATGGAAAGGAACGGTACGCGCTCGTTGTTGGCGTAGCGCTTGAAAATGAGCGCGCCGGGCGGTGCATTGTCTAGCACGGCTTCCATCTTGTCGATCAGCGCCTGCAGTTCTTGTATGGAGTTGTCGATGGAATCTCTTGTGATCATATCTGAAAATTAACATAATTTGGTAATAATATCAATGGATAAAATGGGATAATATGGAAAAATTTTTGTTGCCGGCTTGTGCCGCAGAACTCGCGAAGGTGCAATGGGGTGAGCATGGGGCGGTGATGCGATTCGATCGTAAAAAGGTAAGCCGGGAGTTAATTCTATGGTGCGTAAGATTTGCTAAAGCGTTGTATTTGCAATAGTGAGAAGGTATTCAGCCGTGCCATTATCAGGTTGTACATATCTTGTTGCGGTGCTGCCGGGGGGTGATAGAAGAGATGCCCCCTTGTCTTTGGCTTTAGGGTGCACATGCCATGCTAAGGTTTTGCGGTGCGGTAGAAGAATGGTCTGCCGTGTCTTTGGCTTTAGGGTGCACATGCCATGCTAAGGCTTTGCGGTGCGGTAGAAGGATGGTCTGCCGTGTCTTTGGCTTTAGGGTGCACATGCTATGCTAAGGTTTTGCGGTGCGGTAGAAGGATGGTCTGCCGTATCTCTGACTTCAGGGTGCACATGCCATTCTAAGGCTTTGCGGTGCGATAGAAAGATGGTCTGCCGTGTCTTTGGCTTTAGGGTGCACATGCTATGCTTTTTTGCCCTGGGTTCACGGGTTTTGCGAACCCCAGAGGCATTTTGAGCTTTAGTGTTCACAAAGAGGTGTACTATTATGAACACTTTGGTCAGAATGTGGCGGTGGGTTCATGGTTTATGTGAACCCGGGGCGAGAAATGGGAGTTGTGTTCGTGCGTATCGGGCCCCACATCGGCAGTGCAGCCGTTCTCTGAATCCCGCCTCGGCAGTGCAGCCGTTCTCTGAATCCCGCCTCGGCAGTGCAGCCGTTCTCTGAATCCCGCCTTGACAGTGCCGCCGTTCTCCGGGCCCCGCTTCGACAATACAGCCGTTCTCCGGGTCCCGCCTTGGCAGTGCAGCCATTCTCTAGGCCCCACATCGGCAGTGCAGCCGTTCTTCGGATCCCACATCGACAGTGCAGCCATTCTCCGGGATCCCACATCAGCAGTGCAACGACCTGCCCGTTCATGCTATAATAGAGCCACGACAGAGACCCTGCTGTAATTTATTGTTGGCCGAATTCGGAGGCTTATGGCAAATAACACCCGCAACAACATGAATAGCAAGCCCGATTATAACAAATCCGGCTATAACGATCTTGACTATAACAAACCCGGGCGGCACGCAAAGGCGCTCTATCGCATTTGCGCAGCGCTGGCGTTCGTCGGCGCGGCTTGCGGCATCGCCTATTACAACCTGAAGACGGCCGGCAGCCTGTATCTGCAGTCCGACGACGGCGACCTCTACCTGAGCATCGCGCGCAACTTGCTGGAAAACGCGCATTTCATCCAGACAGCGCGGCCGATCGAGGCGTTCGTTGTGCCGCCCGGACTGCCGGCGATGTGCACGCTGCTGCTGTTTCTGTTCGGCGGACTGTCCCGGTTTCTGGTGCGCGCGGGGTTCTGTGCGCATCTGATCGGCGGAGCAAGCGCGGATATGCTGGGACTGCTGGGTTTCCAGTACGTCGTGTACGGGCTGGCGGCTGCGTTTATGGCGCTGACCGCATTAAAACTGGCGTTCCATGGCCTGGGCGCGGCAGAGCAGGGGATCCTTATTTGGAATAAAAAGGCCCCTGTGGCTGCGCCTGGCGTAGCCAAATCTGGGGATATGTCCCTTCGACAGGCTCAGGGACCGAAAGATGCTCCTTCGACGGGCTCCGGGACCGTGCGGAACGCTTTCCCCTGGGTCCTCTCCACAGTCATCGGCGTGCTCGTCCCGGCGTTCTACGTCTGGTGCAGCATCAGGATCCGCCACCCGAACCCGGGCTTTCTCCTCACCGAAAACTACGTGGTCTGCCTGATCGCGCTCGTCCTGTGGCTGGTGGTCAAAGGCGCGGACGTGCGGAGGATCGTGCCGGTCACGTTTGTCCTGACCCTGTTCCGCCCGGCCTGCAGCCTGCTGTTGGTCGCGGCGTTTGTGTGGATGGTGCTCCGCGCGTTCCACGACCGCTACGCCAAGAACAAACCGCCCATCCGCGAGCGGGTGCGCTTCTACGACATCTTCGTGATGCTCGCCGTTTTCGCGCTGGCGATCGGGATCAACATTGGGGTCAACTATCTGGAGACTGGCGAGATCATCCCGCTGGAGGACTACGGCAACCTGGACGTCTACCTGGCGAACAACGACAAGGCGGGTCCGGAGTGGTACCATTCCGGCAAGGTGCCCGAGTTCGCGAGCGTGCGCTACAACCAGATCATTCTGAACGAGTCTTTGACCCGCTACCGCCAGAACGAGCTGGCGGGCGAAGCGCTGCGCGAATACGTGAAGGCGAACACCGGAACGGTCGTGCGCAACGCGCGCACGCGGTTTGTGCGCCTGTTCTGCGGGACCTGGGGCGCGGTGTTCTATGCGTTCCTGGTCTGCCTCGCTGCGCAGATAGTCCTGAAAGGCTTAAAATGGCCCAGGAAGGCCTATCTCCTGCTGATGACGGTATTCCTGTCGGTGCCGCCTGCTTTCGGCCTTCTGGTGGCCCGGTATTCGGCGCCGATGCTGCCGTTGTTTATTGCGGTCATCATCGGAACGGCAGGGCAGGTCGTTTGTATGGCTGCGGCGCGGGAGAAGAAGGATCCTGTGCCGGTCGCTGCAGAGCCTGCGGAACCGGTACTTGCGCCTGTCGAAGGGACCCCTGCAGCGCCTGCGCCCGACGCTTCGGCAAGCTCAGCGTCCGAACCGGTTGCAGAGATGCCGGAGGAAATAATAGAAGAAACGGTTCTCGAAGAGCCTGAAGAGATTCCTGAAGAACCAATAGAAGAAATCGTCGAAGAACCCTTCGAAGACCCCCTTAAAGAATCTGTCGAAGAAACGGTCGAAGAAGTTATTGAGGAATCTGTCGAAGAAGCAGCCGGCAAAGACAAACCGGAATCTGTCGAAATAGAGGAATCCGAAGCCGACATTCCGCTGCCGGAAGCGGTCAAGACCCTGTCGGCGCACGAGCTCGCCGCGAAACTGTTCCCGAAAAAAACTGCGCCCGACGCTTCGACAAACTCAGCGTCCGAACAAGAATAAATGCAATTCAACTCGGTACAATTTATGTTCTTTTTCCCGGCTGTGTGCGCCGTGTATTTTGTTGTGCCAAAGAAACTGCGCGTAGCCTGGCTTTTGGCCTGCAGCTACGTTTTTTATATGGCGTGGAACGTCAAATACGCCGCGCTGATGGCGACGAGCACGCTGGCGACCTACCTGAGCGGTCTGGCGCTGGCGGGTCCGACGTACCAGACCCCGAACGATCTGGGCGTCGCGATCCGGCCGAAGCGCACCGCGAAGGACCGCGCCATTCTCGCCCTCTGCATCGTGTTCAACCTGGCCATCCTGGCCGTGTTCAAATACGGCAACATGATCCTCGCGACAGTGCGCTCTGCCCGCACGCTGGACCTGCTGCTGCCCGTCGGCATCTCGTTCTACACGTTCCAGGCGCTGGGCTATATCATCGACGTGTACCGCGGCGACACGAAGACGGAGAAGAACCTGCTGCGCTACGCGCTGTTCGTATCGTTCTTCCCGCAGCTCGTGGCGGGACCCATCGAGCGCTCGAAAAACCTGCTGACCCAGGTGCAGCACGCCCACGAAAAGAAACTGTGGAACGCCGAACGGGTGACCCAGGGCGCCATCCTGATGGTCTGGGGCTTCTTCCTGAAGATGGTCATTTCCGACCGGGCGGCGATCTTCGTGGACGCCGTGTGGGACGACTACGCTTCCTTCGGCCGCGTCTCGCTGCTGCTGGCCACTCTGGCCTTTACGCTGCAGATCTACTGCGATTTCGGCGGCTATTCCATGATCGCGATCGGCGCGGCGAAGATCCTCGGCTTCGATCTGATGGAGAACTTCAACACGCCGTATCTGGCGACCAGCATCCGCGACTTCTGGGCGCGCTGGCACATCTCTCTGTCCACCTGGTTCCGCGACTACCTGTACATTCCCCTCGGCGGCAACCGCAAAGGGGAGGGCAGGCGGCGGCTGAACCTGCTGATCACGTTCCTGGTCTCGGGCCTGTGGCACGGCGCGGACTGGTCGTTCGTGCTGTGGGGCGGCATCCACGGCGTTGGGCAGCTGATCGAGGATTTCTTTATCCGGGGCTACCGCGAGCCGCGGCATCCAAGCAAGATCAAGACGTTGATCCGCTGGGGTGCCACGCTGCTGTTCGTCAACTTCGCCTGGATCTTCTTCCGGGCGCCGAACATTGCGGCGGCACTGGATTTCCTGAAGTGCTTCGTGCATAATTCCGGGGTCAACGACCTGGTGCTGCCGGTGGAGGAGCGGTGGATCCTGTGTATCGCTGTGGTCATCTTGTTCCTGTTCGACCGCATCCGCAAAAGAAAAGGCCAGACGCCCGATCGCTGCCTGATGAACAGCCGCCTGTCCACCGAGTGGGGCGTGGTGATCTTCCTGATCGTGGCGATCGTCGTGTTCGGCGAGTACGGCCCGACGTTCGACCCGAAGGCATTTATTTACTTCCAGTTTTAGCGTGGGACAAAGAACCGTCCCCGTTTCCCAATGAGCAACGCTGTAAGATCCGCCATCCGCATAACATGCTTTCTGTGCATCCTTTGCCTCGTGCTGCTCTCGGTCTGCCACCTGCTGAAGCCGAAGAACGACGATGGCATCTACGACATGGAACTGTTCTACGAACTCCCCGAAGACTCGGTGGAGGTGCTTGTGCTGGGCAGCAGCCACGCGTACTGCGGCTTCAACACCGGCGTGCTGTGGCGCGAGCAGGGCATCCCGGCGTACATTCTGGCCGGCAGCCAGCAGCCCATGTGGAACTCGTATCACTGCCTGATCGAGGCGCTGAAGTACCAGAAGCCGTCGCTGGTGGTGCTGGAAGGGTACATGACCTACATCGATACGCCGTACCGCGACGACTCGATGGTGATCCGCAACACCTACGGCATGCGCTGGAGCCGCAACAAGATCGAGGCGATCAAAGCCAGCGCGCCGAAGGAACGCTGGATCGACTTCCTGCTGGCGTATACGCAGTATCATACGCGCTACAACGACCTGACGTCCGCCGACATCCTGCCGTACCGCGGCGACGTGATGTACGAGAACTGGAAGGGCACGACGCTGAAGTTCAACACGGAGGAGAAGGAGACGCCGCAGGTCGCGGACGTGACCGGAAGAGATCCGCTGGAACCGCGGACGGAAGAGTACTATAGGAAGATCATCGAACTGTGCCGGGACGAGGACGTGCCTCTCTTGATCGTCCTGACGCCCTACGCCACAACAGCGGAGAAGCAGATGCGCTTCAACACGGCCGCGGACATCGCGGCGGAATACGGCGTGCCGTTTATCGACTACAACCTGTTATATGAAGAATGCGGCATGGACTTTGCGACGGACATGGCGGATGACGGCCACCTGAACGCGCAGGGCGCGGCGAAGTTTACGGGCGTGTTTGGGGAGTATCTGGCGGAGAATTACGACATCCCGGATCACCGGGGCGACGACCGCTTCGAGACCTGGGAGAAGGACGCGGAGTATATTTATAAGAGGCTGGAGCAGGCACAGTAGTATTACAAATATGTTATGTGTTTGTAATCTGAATGAAACTGTATTTCCGCCGCGCCGCTGTATAATTGACTCAACGTAAGCCGGGTGCTTTTCCCGGACTAAATGGGTCAAGGAGGAAGAGATATGAAAAGAATACTTGCATTAACGGCAGCCCTGTCGCTGACGCTCTGCGGCTGCTCCGGCGCGCAGGGCGGTAATCCTTCCGGCGGCATGCCGGAAGGCGCGGAACCGTTTGAAAACATCATGGGCCTGAAGGGCTACGTGGTGAACGTGAGCGAAGCGGACAGCGATTGGTACGAACGCGTGTATCATGCGGAGCTGGACGGCAAGGACGTGATCATCGGCGAGAGCTTCGGCTACGGCGAACCGCAGGACTTCGTGGCGGATCTGTATGAGGACGGCGTGTCCGAACTGATCTGCAACTGCACGTTCGGCGGCGACGGCGCCCAGCGCGTGTACACCTATCAGCTGGTCGACGGCCAGATCCAGGTCGGTACGATCGCCCTGGAGGACTGGACGGAAGGCTATACCGGACCGGAAAGCGCGGTCGCGGAACTGTACCTGCCCGAGGACGAATGCTATTTCGTCGCCTGTCCGGACGGAAACGGGGGAACCGTCGACAGCTACTTCTCCGTAGACGAACTGGTGTGGAACGCGTTCGAACCCACGCATAAATAGCACCGCGAGGGCCGCACAAAGCCTTTTTATTACAGGTTTTTTACAAACGCTTCGAAACCCTTGCACCCTTGCAAGGGTTTGCTATAATGCTAACTGTCGAAGGTTACATATGTCTGTTGCATGCAAAATCTTCGACCCGCGAGAGTCCGACTGGGGCGGACAGGAACGGATTTAGAAACCCCCAGAGGCTTATTCTTAAGGAGGAATTAAGAATGAAGAAAGTACTTTCCCTGGTACTCGCCTTTGCAATGATTCTGGGAAGCTTCGGCTTCGTTTTCGCAAATGAGTTCCCCGATGTTAAGGACTCTGCGTATTATGGCGAAGCAGTTAACGTTCTTTCCAGTCTCGACGTAATTGGCGGGTTCCCCGATGGAACATTCGGACCGGAAAAGGAAGTTACCAGAGCGCAGATGGCAACAATGATCGTCAACGCCCTGGGCATGACCGTTAGCGGCCAGTCCGACACCAAATTCTCCGATGTTTCCAAGTCCCACTGGGCATCCGGCTTCATCGCCTACGCTACTTCCGTAGGTTTTGTTGCTGGTTATCCCGATGGCACCTTCAAGCCCGACGCTCAGGTTACTTACGATCAGGCTCTGACCATGATCGTTGCAGCTCTGGGTTACAAGGCTGAATCCCTGCCTGGCACCTGGCCCGGCAACTTCGTCAACAAGGCTCAGGGTCTCGGCATCCTGGATACTTGCAAGACTACTGGCACTACCAATGCTCCCAGACAGGACATCGCTTGCTTCCTGTATGATGCTCTGGATTGCGCTATCGGTTACACCGATAAGGACGGCACCTGGCATGCGAACGACGCGAACGGTGACGGCGTTGGCGATGACGACATGTATGGAAGACTCGGCGCTGTGAACTACAGAACCGCGACTGAACTCGATGGTTCCTTCATCGTTACCGGCGAAGAAAAGTCCGATCTGAATCTGCAGAAGTATCTGGGCGCTTTCGTTACCGCAAAGGCTGCCAGCTCTGAACGCGATAAGATCGTTGCAGTTGCTGAGGTAAAGTCCGAATTCATTGAAGGCTCCTTCAACACTGCACGTACCAAGTTCACGACCACTG
>JAEEGI010022155.1_pt1 | contig 12572 bp, 8 predicted proteins | sample 8958751 | NCBI WGS metagenome assembly JAEEGI01 (sample SAMN16246545, study PRJNA631951) | gut metagenome | biome: gut microbiome; feature: rumen; material: KS-attached | host: Bos | place: Iran: Karaj | collected 2018-10 | reverse complement strand
CGACAACTACAGCCCCCAGAGCATTGCCGAGGACTTCGAAGGCAACATCTGGATAGGCACCAGCATTGGCCCGTTCCTCGTCGAGAGCAGCAATGTCTACATCCAGGACACACATGTCACTCAGGTGAAAGTGCCACGCAATGATGGCTCCAACTTTGCCGACTACCTGCTCAATGGTGCCAACATTTCGTGCATAGCCATTGACGGAGGAGGACGCAAGTGGATAGGTACATACGGTGCTGGAGCCTATCTCATCAGTGCCGACAACATGACCCAGCTGCAGAACTTCACCACCCTCAACAGTCCGCTGCTCTCTGACAACATCGAGTCTATTGCCATCAACAATGAGACAGGCGAGGTGTTCTTTGGCACTGACAACGGGCTCTGCTCCTACATGGGCGATGCCATCGATGCCTCTGTCGAGATGAGCAAGGACAATGTCTATGCCTATCCCAATCCTGTGGCTTCAGGCTACAATGGACTCATCACTATCGTAGGACTCACACTCAATGCTGATGTGAAGATTCTCACAGCCAGCGGACAGCTTGTGGCAGAGGGACGCTCCAATGGAGGAACCTTCACCTGGGATGGACGTGACCGTTCTGGACACCGTGTAGCCAGTGGGGTGTATATGGTAGCTACTGCCACTAGCGACGGCAAAAAGGGAACGGTATGCAAGATCGCCGTGATCAGATAGTCATCCTGCTCTTCACACTGGTGCAGATAGCCCTCATCTTCGTCTTGGGCTACACACCCTATCCCGACAGTGAAGGCTATCTGGTACTGGCACGCGAATCCCTGGCTCAGGGACAGCTCTATCCCATCGCTTCACAACTCAACGACTATGCTTTCCTCTGGAACCTGGGGTCCATCAACCTTGTCGTGGCATCGCTTTGGCTCACAGGCTCCATCATGCCCCTGCTTGTGGTCTATGCCCTCATGAAGGGAGCCACGGCCTGGCTGCTCTACGACACAAGCCTGCATCTGCTCCGGAAGCATTCCTCTGCCACTACGTCCCACAGGATAGCCCGTCTGGTGCTCCTGCTCTACATCCTCTATCCTGCCAACTACGGCGAAGCCACATCCCTGCTCAGCGAGGTGCCTTTCATCTTCCTCTCGATGCTGGCAGTATGGATGTTCGTCACCAAGGGATGGCATGTGGCTGCAGGCGTCGTCCTGGCCATAGCCAACTGGATCCGTCCCTTCTCCATAGTCTTCCTGGCAGCACTCATCGTGGCCAGCCTGTTCCACCTCAGGAAGAGCCTCAAGCTTGTGGCAGGCTACGTCGTCATGATAGCCATCATAGGCTCGCTGAGCTACCTGCGCACAGGAGAGTTCCTCTATCAAGCCAAGACGGGATGGATGGCTCTGATGCAGTACTCTTGGGACAACGACAGCCAGAAGGGCACGTTCACCCTCAATCCCTCCACCATCTGCAACGACACCAAGCTCAGTGTCACCCAGAAGGACCGCATGTGGCGCAGCATGTTCTTCAGCTGGCTCAGTGAGAACAAGGCCGAATACCTCAGTCAGATGCCCCACAAGCTAGCAGCCACCTTTGTGTCCGACAATGTCAACTTCTGTGCCTTCCTGCCCCATAAGCAGCAACGTGAATACATGTACGACGAGCTGAGCATGCTTTCCCTCAAGGCACAGTTCCCACGCTGGTCGGCAGTGCAATGGCTCACCATAGTCAACCTGCTCTACTACTATCTGCTGCTGCTCACAGCCCTCTTCAGCCTGCTCTGTTATCGTCACTCCACCCACCTGCTGCCCCTCGCAGTCATCCTGCTGGGCACAGTGATGCTGCTCCTCGTAGGTCATGGTGAGGCCCGCTTCCATCAGCCTTTCATGCCCTTTGTCATCATGCTCTCGGCCCTATTCATCAACAGGATAAGACATCATGATTAGCACATCCAGCCGAACACTATGGGTGGACCAGATGCGAGGCATCTGCATGATGGCCATTCTGCTCTTCCATACTGAAGCCTACTACAACGACGGCCGTGAGATCATCCCCTACAATTTCTATGTGGCCAATGTCCTTGTGGCCTTCTTCTTCCTCTCGGGCTACCTCTTCCATTCCGACATCACCACCTTTATCTTCTCCAGGAAGATGCGTTCCATCATCAGGCGAATCATCTTCCCCTACTTCTCCTTCACCTTGCTGCTGGCCCTTCCCAAGGCAGCCATGACCGACTACTCCCTCCAGGAGGTCATCACCCGCATACTCGAAGGAAAGGGCTCCTGGTTCATAGCCACACTGGCAATAGCCGAGATTGAGTTTGCCTGTGCCATGCTCATACGCAGGACCTGGCTGTTCCATCTCCTCCCCTGGATAGCCCTCGTCGGAGCCTTCCTCCTGACAGGACATCTAAACAATGAGTACAACTACTGGAAGATACACAACTCGCTCATAGCCTATTTCTTCGTATATATAGGATATATGTACAGGCAATACGAGCACCGGCTTAGGATGCTCAGCAAGCCCCTCGTCACCCTGCTCTGCCTGCTCCTGCTGGTCATCATCAAGATCTACGTGCAGAGAACACATCAGTCGTGGGTCATCGATGGAGTGGAGGTCACCTGCTATCCCTTGTTCATCGTCGACATGCTGCTGGGCATCTGCCTGCTTAGGAACCTGATCAGTCCCTTGCCCAGGATTCCATTCATACAATATACCGGCATGCACTCCCTCACCTACTACTTCTTCTGTGGAGCAGTGCCTATGGCTGTCACCAAGCTGTTACACCATTTCTCGTTCTATTACGAAGGCCAATACTGGCATATTATCGTCGCTTTTGCCCTTGTTTATGTAATTAGTACCGTCATTGCTTGGTTATTCTCAAATTATTTTGTATTTTTGCACAAAATTACTGCATGGAGAAGAAGATAGTCACCACGCTCCTGATGCTTGTATGGATCACGACTGTACAGGCACAACTGATGATAGGAGGACGCCAGGCATCCTACGACAGGCTGACTAGCACCTATCTCATCACTGTGCCTGAAAGCAATTTCAACCAGGACATCACCCTGGCAGTGAGCAAGGACGACAACTGCCGACAGATCATCATCAACGGCAGGAATGTGGAGAACAACAGCTTCACCTTCCACAATATCTCGTCGAACAATAACTTCACTGTCACCTTCATACAGAACAACGGACTGGCTGACAGCCGATTCATCAAGTTCACCTTCCTCCCCATCATCCAGCTCAACGGCAGCTTCGGCTATGACTATCAGGATGGCACCATGCTGCTCTATGAGCCCGACAAAGCCTATGCCGACACCATGCAGGCATCCATCAAATGGCGTGGAAGCACCACCAACACTCCCGACAAGCACAAGCGCAACTACAAGATCAAGCTCAAGGAAGACCGCAAGCTGCTGGGCATGAGAAACGACAACAACTGGATACTCGATGCAGGACAGCCTGATGTCTTCAGACTCAGAAACCGCGTGGCTATGGACATCTGGAGCGACATGGCCCCTCCACTCTACTATGCACAGCAGGAGCCCAAGGCTCGCTCAGCCATCAGCGGCAGGGTGGTAGAGGTGTTTCTTAACGATGAGTACATGGGCATCTATAACTTCTCAGAGAACATGGACCGCAAGCAGATGAAGGTCAAGAAAATCGATGCTGAGGGCAACATACGCGGATGCCTCTACAAGGCCAAGGGATGGGGCTATCCACTGATGTACGACACCCTCTATGTGCCCACCAACAACCTCTCTGAGCAGTGGGACCACTTCGAAGTGAAATATCCTGACCTAGCCGACAGTGACACCACCGACTGGACCACCCTCTACAATGCCATCGACTTTGTGGTGATGAGCAGCGAGCAGGACTTCCGTGACCATGTAGCAGAGTACTTCGACATACCTGTGTTGGTTGACTATTGCATCTTTGGCAGCGCCCTCAACGCCATTGACAACTACGGAAAGAACATCTACTGGGCTGTCTACGACAAGACTGTTGACAAGAAGCTCACCTTGGCAGCATGGGACCTCGACTGCACTGTGGGACAGCGATGGGCATCACAGTTCAATCCTGACTTCATATCACCCCACTTCCTCTTCGACATGACCTTCGGACTCACCAAGCGGCTCATACAGCTGGATGTGGACAACTTTGTGGACAAGCTCAACACACGCTATGCTGAGCTGCGCAAGGGCATACTGGCCACTGACAGCCTGCAGCGTCGCTATCAATACTACTATGACCTCATCATACGCAGTGGAGCTGCCAAGCGTGAGACCACACGCTGGAGTGGCGACAGTGACCTCAATGGTGAGCTGATGAGCTTCGACTATGAAATCAGTTACATCAAGAGCTGGCTCACCCGTCATCTGCGTGACCTTGACCGTGAGGGATTCCCTCTCTCCGAGCAGGTCATTCCTGAGGCCATCACTCCCCTTGTGGAGTCTCCTGTGCGTCGTTATGACATCATCTATGACCTCACAGGCCGACGGGTCTCTCCCGCCAGCATGTCTAAGGGGATATATATTGTTAATGGGAAGAAAGTAGCCTACCAATAAAGGCCTCCCCCTAGCCCCCTCCAACTGGAGGGGGAATGTTGGATACAAAAAGAACGTAAAAATAACATAGCAAAACATGAAACAAACGCTGATAGCAATAGGAATGTGCCTCGTGGTCAGGGCATCAATGGCACAGACACTCTATGTCAATCTGGAGAACGACGCAGTGATGGACTACCTCGATGAGGTGTCGTATGCCTACAGCACAGAGAGCCAGGTGGCACAATACCTCCAGGATGGAGTGCGACTCGACATGCCACGACCTGCTGAGCTGCCCATACCAGAGACCACTGCCGAGAAGGTCACAGTCGCCTACAGTGAGATGATCGACTTCTCTGACTGCATCACCCAGGAAACTCCTGTCAGCGAGGGAGTGGTCAGGATCTACAACCTCATACCCGAGCGCGTCTACTTCTATAAGATGGAGGCCGACGGCAAGGTGCTCATGCAGGGAGAGATCAAGACCACAGGCAGGGTGCGCATGATCTATGTGCCCACAGCATTCAACATACGCGACATGGGAGGATGGGAGACTGAGGACGGCAATGTAATCAAGTATGGCAAGATATACCGTGGTGCAGAACTCAACGGCAGCATTCAGACCTCAGAGGAGGACCTTGCCACTCTCCGGCAGCTAGGCATAGAGGCAGAGATAGACCTGCGTGAGGCCACTGAGAACGACGGTGCAGGCATCTCAGCCTTTGGATTCACTGCCGACGACAACACCTATCTCTTCACCAACAACAGTGGATGCTGTGACCGTTCGCACCTCACAGGCTACAGCTGGACACAGCGCTACAGAAAGGAGTTTGAGTTCATCGTCAGGTGTCTGCAGGAGGGTCGTCCAGTCTATCAGCACTGCATCTCTGGAGCTGACCGCACAGGTCTCCTGGCATTTCTCCTGGAGGGCCTCCTGGGTGTATCCTACGAGAATATGATGAAGGACTATGAGCTCACTTCTTTCTATAAGCTCCGCACAAAGAACAACGTGGATTTCGCCTATGAGTACATCAACTCTCTCAACGGCGAGACCCTTCAAGACAAGTTCAAGTACTACTTCACCAACCGTCTCTACGTCAGCCAGGCCAACATCAACTACTTCATCAACGAGATGCTAGAGCCCAAGGTCCTGGTAGGCATCACCGAACTCACCACTCCCACCCCAACACCCAAAGCCATCTACGACCTCCAAGGCCGCCGCATAAATAAAGCCACAAAGGGCATAAGAATAGAAGCAGGTAAAAAAAGCCTCCCCCTAGCCCCCTCCAACTAGAGGGGGAATGGTGGATGGTGAAACCTAAAAATCAATAAAAATCATTCAAAATCCCCCTCCCCTCGGGAGGGGAAGGGGTGGGTTTGAGGTTTTAAGGTTTAGTTTGGGGCTTTGTCAAAGCCCCAACATCCTCTCAATCGGCTTCACCGCATCCTTGGCAATCTCAGGATCCACCTCCACGCTGGGCCACTCATACTTCAGACAGTTGTAGATCTTCAGCAGCGTGTTCATCTTCATATACTGACACTCGTTGCAATGACAGCCCACACTGCCCTCCGACACCTCAGGAGGCACAGCATAGAGCACCGTCTCAGGACACTGACGATGCATCTCATGCAGGATGCCTGCCTCAGTAGCCACGATATACTCATGCTCAGGATGCTCCACCACATGCTTCAGCAGCACGGCCGTTGACCCCACCACATCAGCCACCTTCAGCACCGGACCCTTACACTCAGGATGAGCCAGCACCAGAGCTCCAGGATGCTCCTGTCTAAGCTTCACGATGGCCTCCACCGAGAAGCGCTCATGCACATGACATCCACCCTGCCACAGCAGCATCTGGCGACCTGTCACAGCATTGATATATGATCCCAGGTTATAGTCAGGACCGAAGATGATCTTCTCATCCTGAGGGAACGTGTCCACGATCTGCTTGGCATTGCCGCTGGTCACCACCACATCCGTCAGAGCCTTCACCGCAGCAGTAGTGTTCACATAGCTCACCACCTTGTAGCCCGGATGCTCCTCCTTATACTTCCTCAGGTCCTCAGCCTTGCAAGAGTCAGCCAGCGAGCACCCTGCATTCAGGTCAGGACACAGCACCAGCTTCTCAGGCGAGAGCAGCTTGCAAGTCTCAGCCATGAAGTGCACACCAGCCATCACGATGATCTTCGCGTCAGTCTGGGCAGCCTTCCGTGCCAGGGCCAGCGAGTCACCTATGAAGTCAGCCACCTCCTGAATGTCGCCAGTAGTATAGTAGTGAGCCAGCACAATGGCATTCTTCTCCTCACACAGACGACGAATCTCTGCCTGCAGGTCCACCGGCTCATCGATGTATCCCTGCTCTATCCACTCTTTTTTCAACACCATATTATTATATTCTTTTCTTTTTTTTCTTTTTAAAAATAGAATGATAAGGATGATGTGGCGTGAATATGTTGAAAACTCGAGGCCCTTTTTCTTGCCCAGAAAGTTATTCCGCCGTGGCATCAGCGTTATCCACACCACCTGTGAATTATTACTCGCTGATAATAAGCCCACAACGACACTTATCCACAATTTCCTTTTTCGGTGCAAAGATACAAAGTTTATAAAAATTTCCCGCATATTTTTGTGGAAAACTTCATCCAGAAGGCGTAATAACCTCCCTTTTTTCCACACACAGACTCACCCGCTGTGGTTTTCCACACCGTTTTCCACAAGTTATCCACACAGTTATCCACAAAAAAGTGCACAAATCTTTGGCAGTCTCACTCAAAATCGCTACCTTTGCCCTCAGAAAGTATTAATCACCTAAAAAACCCTAAACGACAATGAACAAGAAAAGATTCCTCACCACATGCACCACCATGGCTGCCTTCCTGCTCATGGCAGTACTGGCACTGACAGCATGCAAGGGCGGTAAGACAGAGAAAGAAGCAGAAGCCACAGCTGACGAAGAAGAAGAAATGATGGACCCCGACGATGACTCCTTCTTCGGCAACTACCGTAACTACTTCAAGACAGAAGAACCCAAGGAAGTCACCGTCAAGACTGCCAAGGAGTTTATCAAGGCCCTCAAGAGCAACCGCCACATCATCATCCCACATGTCGAGACCCTGGAGCTCACAGAAGCCATCGATGAGCTGGTAGACGAGGGAGAACTCTTTGAGTACGACCGCAGCTACAGCCAGAAGGGAGTATATTATAATGATGAGTACGACGGCAAGAGCCTCATCCTCGTAGGCCTGAAGAACCTATTCATAGAGGGCACAGCCGAAGAAGGGGCACACCTCGAGGTCACACCGCGCTATGCAGAGGTCATCTATCTCAAGGACTGCAGCAACGTAGTCCTCTGCAACCTGACTATGGGTCACACCGATGCAGGCGACTGCTCAGGAGATGTGGTCTATGCAGAAGGCTCTTCCAACATCATTGTCGACAAGTGCAACCTCTATGGATGTGGAGTCAACGGCCTTCAGGCTGACCACTCAGAGAGCCTGCTCCTGCGCAACTCAGAGTTCTACGGATGCAGCGACTGTGGCATCTATATCTACTCCACCGATGATGTCACGGTAAAGGGCTGCAAGATCTACGACAACATGAGTGGCGTCAGCGTAGGAGAGTACTGCAAGGATATCATCTTCGACCACTGCACCTTCGAGGACAACCATGGCCAGCTCTTCCGCTGCTGGAGTGAGATCCGCGTGAAGAACAGCTCCATAGAGCATCATAATGGTGACGATGCAGACAATGTCCGCTTCTCCAACTGTGATGTCAACATGGACTATCGTGATTCCGATAACTACGCTGATGTAGAGGAGGACTATGAGGAGTAGCCTCAGCCTGCCATAAACCCCCAGAAGTATAACCCTTTAACCCCCAAGACCAAATGCCTATGGGCTAAGATAGAAAACAAAACATAATACGTTGAAGCGTCCGCTTTGATTCTTGTTCTCAGAAATCGGCAAAATTTCAAGAACTCACAAGACCAAAAGTAGATGGTTCACGCCTGATGGCGTGGGCTTTTACTCGTTAAAGTGAGTTGGGTGTTTGCCGATACCTTGAGAACGTTAGCGAAGTAATTTGCTCACGTTTTCTTTTTATGCATACTTGATAACGAAACTATAGAAACTAAAAACAATACGATTATGAAAAAACAATTACTATTACTTGTGATGATATTGCTGCCAATGGTGGCAATGGCAGAAGCTGTTGAAATCAATGGAATTTATTATAATTTGAATTTGGAAGAAAAAACAGCTGAAGTGATGCAAAATCCAAATGGGTATTCGGGAGCTATTGTCATTCAAGAAGAGGTGGAATATGAGGGTATAACTTATAAAGTCGAATCTATTGGCATCAGTGCATTCGAATATTGCAATGTAACTTCCATAACAATGCCAAATAGTATTAAATATATAAGAGATCAGGCATTCTTTAATTCAAGTAGCATAACTAATATTGTGATGTCAAACAATATTGAGTCTATTGGCCATTCTGCGTTTTGTGGACTTGAGAAAATTGAGCAAATAAATATCCCCAATAGCGTTAAAGAAATTGGAGAGTACGCATTCTGTAGATGCAAAAGTGTTGAGAGTTTTAATATTCCAGATGGAGTAAAAACTATTGGAACAAACACTTTCTACAGATGTGAACAATTAAGTTCTATCATTCTACCTTCCAGTATTGAAACTATTTCGGGATCAGCTTTCCGCGAATGCTACCAATTACAAGAAATAGAAATCCCAGAAGGAGTACTTGGCATTAGTGGGTATGCTTTCTTTCAGTGTAAACAATTAGCAAAAGTATCACTTCCGTCTAGTTTAACAGTAATAGGTAATCATGCATTTGCTAGCTGTGACGATTTAGCAGAAATAACTTCTTACATCAATACTCCTTTTGAGATAGAAAGCACTGTTTTTGAGTGTTATAATAAGGCAACACTTTACATTCCTAAAGGTACCAAGGAATTGTATGAGAATACGAAAGGGTGGAAAAGATTTGCGAATATTTCGGAGTTGAAAGGTCCATCACATTTATTAATATACATATTAGACGGTGAGGAGTATAAAAAATATGAAGTAGAAGAAGGTTCTGAAATTACCCCAGAACCAGCACCTACTAAAGAAGGTTACACTTTCTCTGGCTGGAGTGGGATTCCAGAGACCATGCCTGCAAATGATGTTACAGTAACAGGAACCTTTACCATCAACAAATACAAGTTGACATATTTATTGGATGGTGAGGTATACAAGTCATTTGAGATTGAATATGGTACGGAAATTACACCCGAGGCTGCTCCTACAAAGGAGGGTTATTCCTTCTCTGGTTGGAGCGAGATACCACAGACAATGCCTGGCAAGGACGTGACCGTTACAGGTACTTTCTCTATAAACAAATACAAGTTAACTTATTTGGTTAATGGAGAGACATATAAGGAGTACGATGTGGAGTACGGAAAAACTATCACTCCTGAAGCAGAACCAACTAAGGAGGGTTATACTTTCTCTGGTTGGAGCGATATTCCATCGACTATGCCAGCTAATGATGTAACAGTTACAGGTTCATTCACAGTCAACAAGTATACTCTGACCTACATAGTTGATGGCGAGGTCTATAAGACTTATGAGATTGAATATGGCTCATCTATTACGCCTGAGGCAGCGCCCACGAAGGAGGGTTATACTTTCTCTGGTTGGAGTGAGATTCCTGAGACAATGCACGCTCAGGACGTTACGGTTACAGGTACATTTACCATTATAGATAGTAATTATTTTGAAAGAGATGGCATCAAATATATGAAAACTTCTAGCAATGAATGTGTAGTTATTTCTGGAGGTAATTATTCTGGAGATATTGTAATACCAGAGAAGGTGATTATAAATGGGAAGGAATATATCGTTACTTCTATAGGCGACAAGGCTTTCCGTTATGGTCATGAATTAACATCTGTTGTTATTCCCTATGGTGTTACTTCTATTGGCGAAAATGCATTCAGAGAGTGCATTGGACTAACTTCAGTGTCCATACCAAATAGTGTTACCCAAATCGGTGAATGGGCTTTTTGTAATACAGGTTTATTATCTGTAACTATACCCAATAGTGTGACAAACATTGGCGAAGGTGCGTTCAATTTTTGTTCTGGCCTAACTAGTGTAATCATTCCGAAATCTGTAACGAGCATTGGGAATAGTGCTTTTGCAAACTGCGTAGACCTAAATACTGTCACTATGGGTAACAGCGTAAATGTCATCGGTGAAAAGGCTTTTTCAAACATTCCTAATCTGACTGATGTTTACTGCTATGCAGAAAGCGTACCAACAATATATAATGACACATTTGAAGGGTCTTATATTGAAGGAATAATACTGCATGTGCCTGCTAACTCTGTCGAGCAATACAAGAAGACTGGGATTTGGAAAACCTTCAAGGATATTGTGGCTATTGTGGAGACACCATCGGAGAAATGCGCCACTCCAAGCATTGCTTTCGCTAATGGCCAGCTGACGTTCGACTGCGAAACGGAGGGAGCGGAGTTTGTGACAAACATCAGCCTTGCAGATAGCGAAATGCAGAATAGCAACCGGGTGGATTTGTTCTCTGTCTACCGCTTCAGCGTGTATGCCAAAAAGGAGGGCTATGCAGACTCGGATGTGGCAACGGTGAACATCGACCTCAACCGCTTGAAGGGTGACATGAACAACGACGGAATCATCAGTATTAGCGATGCTGTAGCTCTCGTCAACATCGTTTTGGGTGGAGTAAGTGGTCCCGCACGCTATTACTCCGTAGGACTAGACCCAGTGACAGCCGACAACTACACCACCGCTAACGATGCCCAGCAAGTCAACTCGCTGAATGCTATCCCTTCAACGCTGCTGACTGTAACAACACCTGGTGTCTATTACATTCTGTTGCCCGAGCAGTTTGAGCCTGAGGTAGGTGGAGTCGTCTATTTCAACGTTACCAAGCTGAATGTCACTATCCCTGGCTATAGCGTTTACAGGACAGCCTCCCTGAGCTCCGGTGTGCAGATCAAGAGGGTCAATGTAGGCACATCAGGCTCGCAGATAGACTACGAATAAGCATCTCTTTACAAGCATAAAAACATTCAAGGCCCCCTATCAGTAGGAGGCCTTGTCTGTTCATAAAAAACGCAGGCAATTTGCACATTTGCACACAAGAGACGCACCGAAGGCTATATCTGCTTGCGGAACTTGCCTTTGTCCTCACCTGACCGGATTTTCTTGATGAGGCCATCTTTACGCAAGCGCTGAATCTTGCTGTTGATGCTGTTCCTGTTGCCATTGTAACCGAAAACCTCGTCCACATTCTGGGCAGTGAAGACCTCGGGCAGACGCATGAAGGCTAGCATCGACTTGGACTGAGGCTTAAAGCCAAAGTTCCTGGCAGACTGCTTGTCGAACTGCTTCTGACCTAGCTCGTAGAAGAAGTACTGCTGAAAGTCGTACTGAGCCTCATCCATCTTCCTTGAAGTCCACTGATGGAGTGCCTTGATGAGTTCACTGGTGGGGATTTCTCCCACGGTGGCATCCAGCTTGTATGCCCATTCGCGTATCTGCTGCTCCACTAAACCCCACAAAAAAATGCAAATGTGCAAATTGCATCATATTTTCAGGGAGACAGGGAGAGAGGTCAGAATGAAGAACAATGAATAATAGTATATAACTAATTAATAATCAATAATATATATAATTATTACTATAATATCTCCAATTCTCCCCATAAGAAAAAACTAATGCACTTTGCAATTCTGCACATATTTTCCATATACCCCTTTTCTGCACCAGCTAAGCTTTATGAGTGACCACCCCCAATACCCCACCCTGATCAAGTACATAAAAAAACCCCTCCCAAGTAGGGAGAGGAATTGAAAGACTCCTTTCGGAGAGGCTTAGCTCATGAGTCAGAGCGCGGAAGCAAATTCTTCACTCTTCACACTTCACTCTTCACTTCCTATGGACGTGGCTCATCATCACCACCACTACCACTATCGCTACCCCCACCACTTTCCTCATCGAAGCCTGAGCCA